>Ga0302321_100005116_pt1 | contig 11440 bp, 9 predicted proteins | sample Fen_T0_1_FD_202505 | JGI IMG/M metagenome (GOLD analysis project Ga0302321, IMG submission 202505) | Peat permafrost microbial communities from Stordalen Mire near Abisko, Sweden - Fen_T0_1 | ecosystem: Environmental > Terrestrial > Soil > Wetlands > Permafrost | place: Sweden: Abisko...
TGCGGGATCTCCGACGCCGGGGTCACCTCCCTGAGCGCCGAGCTGGGGCGCGACGTCACCGTCGAGGAGGTCCTCCCGCTGGTACGCCGGCACCTGGCCGACCTGCTCGGCTGGACGCCGTACGCCCAGACGCCCGACTACGAGCCGCGGCCCGACCCCGCCCGCGCTCCGCGGGTGGCGGTGCTCGGCCGGTCGGGCTGACTCAGCCGCGCCGCGCCAGCGCCGCCGCGAACAGGTCGAGGCCCCCGGCCTGCCACCCGGTGCGGATGCCGTCGAGCTGGGGCAGCAGGGCGTCGCCGTGCCGCTCGAGGTGCCGGTGCTCGAGCACGACCCGCGTGGAGCTCGGGCCCTCCGGGGTGAACGTCACCTCGACCCGACTGCATCTCTCGGGATCGGTCTCGACGGTCCAGTGGCTGTTGATGTCCCAGCTGAAGACGACCCGGCGTGGACGGTCGTAGACCAGCACGCGCGACCACCGGCACTCGCTGCCGTCGGTGCCGACGTCGTAGACGTTGCCTCCCACGAACGGCTCGAACACCATGTGCGACAACGGCGCCTCGATGATGTGGTGGTCGGCGTTCCACCAGGCGCCGATCTCCTCGGTGAAGAAGCGGAACGCCTCGTCGATCGGGACCGCAACCGTGGTCGTCGCGGTGATGGAGAGCGGCTGGGTGTCGGTGCTCATGGTTTCTCCTGTCGGGTGTGGCTGTGCTCCTCGGCCGCCCGGGCGTATGCCGCCAGCGAGCGGTTCCAGAAGCCATCGAGGTAGGCGCGCAGTCCGGCCAGACCCTGCGGGTCGACCGCATAGATCCGCCGGGTCCCCTCGGCCCGGGGCGTCACCAGCTGGGCCTGGGAGAGGACCTTGAGGTGCTGGGAGACCGCCGGCCTGCTGACGGGAAGACGGTCCGCCAGCTGGCCGACGGCCTGGGGCCGCTCGGCCACCCACTCGAAGATCTGCCGCCGGGTGGGGTCGGCCAGCGCCGTGAATGCGAGGGCTGCCGCTTGGTCAGTTTTCACTTACGGTAAGTTATCACTTACGCTCTGGATCGGCAACCGCCTCCGTGTCGGCAGGTGGGGAAACGGCAGCGCTGGTCGCGCCGCGTAGCATGGACCGACGTGACCCAAGCCCCCACCGACCCCGACGGCCGCAAGCTCCTGCGCCTGGAGGTCCGCAACGCGCAGACCCCCATCGAGCGCAAGCCCGAGTGGATCAAGACGCGCGCCAGGATGGGTCCGGAGTACACCGCGCTGCAGTCGCTGGTGAAGTCGGAAGGGCTCCACACGGTCTGCCAGGAGGCTGGCTGCCCCAACATCTACGAGTGCTGGGAGGACCGCGAGGCGACGTTCCTCATCGGCGGCGACCAGTGCACCCGGCGCTGCGACTTCTGCCAGATCGACACCGGCAAGCCGCAGCCGCTCGACCGCGACGAGCCGCGTCGGGTGGCCGAGAGCGTGCAGAAGATGGAGCTGCGCTACGCCACCATCACCGGCGTCGCGCGTGACGACCTGCCCGACGGTGGTGCGTGGCTGTACGCCGAGACGGTGCGCGCGATCCACGAGGTCAACCCCGGCACAGGGGTGGAGAACCTGATCCCCGACTTCAACGGCAAGCCCGACCTGCTGGCAGAGGTCTTCGAGAGCCGGCCCGAGGTCCTCGCTCACAACGTCGAGACCGTGCCGCGGATCTTCAAGCGGATCCGCCCGGCGTTCCGCTACGACCGCTCGCTCGACGTCCTCACCGCCGCCCGCGCGTTCGGCCTGGTCACCAAGTCCAACCTGATCCTCGGCCTGGGCGAGACCCGCGAGGAGGTCAGCCAGGCGCTGCGCGACCTGTACGACGCCGGTTGCGAGCTGGTCACGATCACCCAGTACCTCCGCCCCTCTCCCCGGCACCACCCCGTCGAGCGGTGGGTCAAGCCCGAGGAGTTCGTCGAGCTCGCGGGCGAGGCCGAGGAGATCGGCTTCTCCGGGGTGCTGTCCGGGCCGCTCGTGCGTTCGTCGTACCGAGCCGGTCGGTTGTACCGTCAGGCCATGTCGGCCCGTACGCCGTCCTGACCCACCCACGTCCCTGAGCACGGAGTAGCACCCGCCATGGCCAAGAGCCCCACGCCTGCCGAGCCCGAGAAGCTCTCCCGGCGCCAGCAGTTCGCGCAGACCTACCAGATGGCCACGCGCAGTGACCCCCGCCTCGGTGTGTGGGTCGCTGGAGCCGGCCTGCTAGCCGGGCTCGTCGGGTTCGGCGTGTTCTTCCTGCTCACCGGAAGCGGCGGGCTGATCAGCATCGTCCTGTCGGTGGTCGGCGGGCTGATGCTCGGCATCCTGGCGGCGCTGATCATCTTCTCCCGCCGGGCCCAGAAGGCGGTGTACGGCCAGATGGAGGGCCAGGTCGGTGCCGCCGCCGGTGCCCTCGGACTGCTCAAGCGCGGCTGGCATGTCGACCAGGCCATCGCCTTCACCAAGCAGCAGGACGTCGTCCACCGCGTCGTCGGCCCTCCAGGGATCGTGCTCGTCGGCGAGGGCAACCCGAGCCGGGTCAAGACCCTGCTGGCCAGCGAGCGTCGTCGTCACGAGCGCGTGGCCACGGACGCCCCGGTGACCGAGATCGTCGTCGGCAGCGGCGAGGGCCAGATCCCGTTGTCCAAGCTCTCGCGTCACGTCCAGAAGATGAAGCGGCAGGTCAAGCCCGCCGAGATCACCGACATCCTGGCCCGCCTCAAGGCGATCGACGCATCCCGCCCACCGGTCCCGATGCCCAAGGGCCCGGTGCCGACCTCGATGAAGGGCCTCCGCGGCAACATGCGCGGCCGCTGAGCCTGCTCGGCCGAACCGCCCGCGCAGGTCAGCCGTTGCTGCTCATGCCCGGCATGGCGACGACGTCTGAGGCCGGCGGCGCCACCACGTGTGCGGCGGCCCCGTAGTCGGAGTAGGCCGCCGTCATCCGCATCGTGTTCCTCATCAGCATCTCGAACCTCGCAATGCGTCCTTGATCGTCGAGCCACACGTCGTACGTCGCGGTCTTGGGCAGCGAGGCGGTCGCGGGCAGGTTCGGGATCTTCCGCATCGCGCTCAGGTTCATCTGCACGGTGTAGTGGTGGAGCTGCTGGCCCTGGACGGTGGAGACGCCGTGGTCGGTGATCCTCCTGAGCCCCCGGGGCGACATGGTGGCCGTCAGCTGGCCGGGGTCGATGTTCTCGAAGGCGTCACCGCCGAGCGAGCCCATCGGCAGGTGGGGGTCGGTGAGGTCGATCTTGTAGAACCTCCCGCCTGCGCCGGGCATCTGGAAGTAGATCGTCTTGTCCACCAGGCGCAGGTCGGCGGGCGTCCCCGAGCCGGTGACGTCCATCGTCATCCGCATCGCCGGCGTGTCACCCGTCATGTCGATGACGCCCTGCACCGGCACCGTCTGGCCAGACATGTCGATCGACATCGAGAAGCGGGCGGTGGTGATCTTGTCGGCCGCGGACTTCAGCATCGCCAGGAACTCCGCCTTGTCGACGGTCCTCGCGACGGCCGGGGAGCCCGTGGGGCCGGCCTGGGGGTCGGTGGCCGTGGCCCGGCTCGAGCCGTTGCCGCAGGCAGCGAGCGACGAGAGCGCGAGTGGCAGGGCGGCGACGACCGCGGCCTGGCGAAGGGTCAGGGTGCGCATGGGGTCCTCCCGGGCTCCACGTGTCGACGTCCGCCCGGTGCGAACGCACAGCACCGCCGGGCAGAGGCCCTGACGGTGCGCCCAGCCTAACCGGGGGGCTGACGCGGCGAGGCGGGAACGGACAAGGGGACGGTGGCCGATCCGCAGATCAGGTCGTGCAGGCCGCGGCCGTCGGGACGGAACACCAACGGGGGGATGACGAGGCAGATCAGGACCTGCCGCAGCAGCGCCGTGAGCAGGCTCAACGGCCGGCCGCTGCTGTCGATGCGGACGACGCGGAGCCGGGTCGCGAGCTGGCCGAACGAGCCCCCTGAGAGCGCCATCAGGACGGCCGACTCACCGATGAACAGCAGGGTGAGGTACACGGACGGCACGCTGCCGTTGCCGAACCAGTCCTTGCCGTAGATCAGCAGCATCACGCCCCAGCACGCGGCGTAGTCGACGACGAGGGCGAGGATCCGGCGTGCCCAGGAGGCCGTCTCGAAGGGCAGCTCGGTCGCAGGCACGCGGTCAGGGTAGCCAGGCGCCGTCGTACGCCGAGGGGCGGCCCGATCACCTGTTACGTCGGCGAAACAAACCGGATACGGTCAAGAAACTGCCCCCGCCTAGGTTCGAGTGGTCCGGCCCGCGACGACGACGTGCGGCGGCGGACCTCACCTGCACACCACCCGTGACACCGCGCACCTGGCCGCGAGCCGGCCGAGGAGGATGAATGTTCGCCAACAGCGACGAGCTGCTCAAGTACATCAAGGACGAAGGCGTCGAGATGGTCGACGTGCGCTTCTGTGACCTCCCGGGTGTCATGCAGCACTTCACCGTTCCGGTCTCGTCGTTCGACCAGTCGGTCTTCGACGACGGCCTGAACTTCGACGGCTCGTCGATCCGTGGTTTCCAGGCCATCCACGAGTCCGACATGTCGCTCTTCCCGGACCCGACGACGGCGTACCTCGACCCGTTCCGCTCCGCCAAGACGCTCGTGGTCAACTTCTTCATCCACGACCCGCTCACCGGTGAGGCGTACTCCCGCGACCCGCGCAACATCGCGCGCAAGGCGATGGCGTACCTCTCCAGCACCGGCATCGGCGACACGGCGTACTTCGCGCCGGAGGCGGAGTTCTACGTCTTCGACAACGTGCGGTTCGAGACCAAGCAGAACACCGGTTTCTACGAGATCAACTCCTCGGCGGGCGCCTGGAACACCGGCGACGCGTTCGAGAACGACAACCGCGGCTACAAGGTCAAGTACAAGGGCGGCTACTTCCCGGTGGCCCCGACCGACCACTTCGGCGAGCTGCGCGACGAGATGGTCATCGAGATGGAGAAGTCGGGTCTCCACGTCGAGCGGGCCCACCACGAGGTCGGCACCGCCGGCCAGGCCGAGATCAACTACCGCTTCGACGAGCTGCTCAAGGCGGCCGACGACGTGATGAAGTTCAAGTACATCGTCAAGAACGTCGCCTGGCGCAACGGCAAGACCGCGACCTTCATGCCGAAGCCGATCTTCGGCGACAACGGCTCCGGGATGCACTGCCACCAGTCGATCTGGAACGAGGGCGAGCCGCTGTTCTACGACGAGACCGGGTACGCCGGCCTGTCCGACTTGGCGCGCTTCTACATCGGCGGCATCCTCAAGCACGCGCCGTCGCTGCTGGCCTTCACGAACCCGACCGTGAACTCCTACCACCGTCTGGTGCCAGGCTTCGAGGCGCCGATCAGCCTGGTCTACAGCTCGCGGAACCGCTCGGCGTGCGTGCGCATCCCGATCACCGGCTCGAACCCGAAGGCCAAGCGCATCGAGTTCCGGTGCCCCGACCCGTCGGCCAACCCCTACCTCGCCTTCTCCGGCCTGCTCCTCGCCGGGCTCGACGGGATCAAGAACAAGATCGAACCGCCCGAGCCCGTCGACAAGGACATCTACGAGCTCCCACCGGACGAGATGGCCGACATCGCCCAGGTGCCGACGTCGCTGAACTCCGTCCTCGACTCCCTCGAGGCCGACCACGAGTTCCTGACGGAGGGCGGCGTGTTCACCCCCGACCTGATCGAGACCTGGATCGACTACAAGCGCACCCACGAGATCCTCCCCGTGCAGATGCGCCCGCACCCGCACGAGTTCGAGCTCTACTACGACATCTGAGTTCGCACAGATGTACCTGCGGCCCAAGCCGCGCAAGGAGTCGAGAAACGGCCCCTGACCAGCGAAGACCCGTTCAACGTCTCCAAGGTCAGGGGTCGTTCTTGACTGCCTCTGACTCCACGTGCGGCCCCAGGGCGGCCCAGACAGCGACCCTGGAAATCAGATGCGGTACTCGTGCTCGAACTCACCTCGAGCCTCGGCGACAGTTGGGCCACTCCCCCGAACTCAGAATGCTCACCCAGCTGGGAGAAACCGGCGGCCACTAGGTCTGCCCCCAGCGCTTCCACACCGGTAGGAGTGCACAAGCCGGAGGGGCTACGAGTCGTCTGGCCCTAAGCTCCCTTCGCCCAGATCGGGCGCGCCTCGAGGGCACTGCATACCGCCGAGATTGACGTGGATCGACGCCCGCTAGAACTACATGAGTCGCCTGTCAGACGGAGCGCCACCCGTCGTACGGATCCCAGCGCTGGAGTTCCGCGTAGACGTCGACTCCCCACTGGCGGAGCATGGCGTCCTGGATGATCTCACCGAGCACACCCGGCCCTTCTCGGTCCAGACGTGGGAGGCCGGATCAGCACCACTCGGAGCCATCGCCCTGGTAGCCCGGCCGCCGGGCTGGTCCCAGTGCTCGAGCGCGTCCCGCACGTCGCGGACCTGGGCGTTGGTCAGACCCTCGGGTAGCCGGACGTTGCCTTCGAGGGCCCCCAGCGATCGCAGCAGCTGCCGCACCGCGACCAGGACGAAGTAGGCCTGGGCGTCCATCTCAATAAACGGCCATCGCGTCTCGGCCGGGAAGTAGCCACGGCCTGGGGTTCAGCGCCCTGTATACCGTCGACCCCACCACCGGCGCCGCATCCATGGTCGGGAACCTCGGAGCCACCGACGTCCGCGGCCCTGACCGCCAACCGAAGAGCAGGCTGCTGTTCGCGGCCGGCACCGACGGCGAGTTGTACACGGTCAACCGGCACACCGGCGCTGCCACCAGGATCGGGCTGTTCGGTCACCCGCGGGCGTCGATGGGCGACCTCGCCTTCATCGGCAAGCACCTCTACGCCACCGTCTTCCGGCCGCCGAACACCAAGACGCTGCTGGCCCGCGTCAACATCCACACGGGCAAGGCCACCGTCATCGGACGAACCGGTTTCTCCGCGACGTCTATGGCCTCATCGCCTCCAAGCGGCACCTGTTCGGCGCGACGTTCGACGGCGCCGTCATCCCCATCTCCACCAAGACCGGCCACGGCCACCACCTGTCCAACACCGCACTCCCCATCGGCGGACTCACGTCCTAGCCCCCTGCCCCGGCCCCCATCCGGTAGCTAGCGAGCAGGGTCGGCAGCCGGGCCAGCTGCGGCGGCAGCGGCGGCAGCGGCGGCAGCAGCAGCCACGGCAGCATCTTCAGCGGCAGCGCTGGCAGCTGCGGCAGCTGCGGCGGCAGCCGTGGCGACGGCAGCCGGGTCGGGAGAAGGAGCGTCGGCGTGTGGGTCAGCAGCCGGGTCGGGAACCGGGTCAGCAGCTGCGGCAGCAGCTGCGGCGGCAGCGGCAGCTGTGGGAACCATGGCTGCCGCGGCGGTGGCGGCAGCTTCAGCGGCGATCACAGCGCCGTCGGCAGTGGCGAGGGCAGCCCGCCGGTCAGCGGCCGGGTCCGCAGCGACGGCAGCGGCAGCGTCTGCAGCAGCGTCAGCAGCAGCGTCAGAGGAGGCGGCCGCAGCAGCGGCGGCAGCCTCGGCAGCGGCGGCGGCGTCAGCGGCAGCAGCAGCTGCGAGGACGACGTCAATCGCCTGGTTGGTGGCCGCCAGGGCCTTCTTCACCGCCACCAGGAACCACAGGCGGTCCACCTCGGCCATCAGACCGGCCGTGCGAGCCAGCTCCCCCACCACCCACGGCAGATGGCCGTCGGCATCGTCGTTCAATTGGGCGAGCACGCCGGCCCGGTTCGCGTCGGTCTCCAACCTCGCCGCCTCGTCCGGGTCCTCTGGACGCTTGTCAGGTAGGCCCAAGCCCTCGAGGAACCAGAACAGCTCGCTGCGCGCCGCCCGGATGCAGGCACCGTTGTGCCGGCCCAGCTCCCGGTAGGCGACGTACGTCGAACTATCGAAGAACTGGTCGGACGTCGACACCACCGGAAAGTCCGGATGGGTCTCCCGGAACCCCAACAGCGACGACGGCATGTCCGAGGTCAACCCGGGCTTCGCGTACCACAACACCCCCACGTCGCCGGTCCACGACTCTCCCTCGCGGAAGAACCCAACCGTCACCGTCCGCTCCGCATACCCGGGCCCGAACGCGGCACCCCTGCGGACCCGCAATGGGTCCAGGTTCACCTGCAGATGAACCCCGCACTCCATCGGCGCCAGGTCCAACACCTTCCCCAGCGACGACGTCGCCTCGAGCGAACCGCAGTCCGCGTCGATGCACACGACCTCCCGGATGTCCCCTCGGCGCATCATCTCGACCAGGCCCGTGTTCTCCCAATGCCCTCCGTCAGTCATGTACAGGTACGGGTCACTCAGGTCGTGGACGCCGAGGAACTCCTTGAACAGGTACCCAAGCCCGGTCCGCGGGTACCCGATCGGCTGCTTCTTCCGGTCCGCAGTCGACAGCTCGGGCAGCCCCAGCACATGACTGTCGGGGGCCGGACGGTACGCCGACGCGTACCGCGGGTTCGGCATCCACACACCGAGCCGCACGTTCGCGAACGCCAGCAGCATGCTCGTCGGTCCGATCCGGATCCGGCCCATCGCCGGCGACACCGCCGCGGACGCGATCGCCACCGCCATCAGGGTCGTCAACCGTTTCCGGCCGGCCTTCCCCAACGCGTTCACGACCTCGGTCGGCGCTTGATGGACCGCCCACGACCCCTGGTCGCTCGTCGGCACATGCACGCTCACGTACCTCGGGTCGAACGTCACCGAGAGCGCCGGGATGCCGTAGTGAGTCTTGACCGCCTTCGTCGACACCGTCGCCGTCCCGCACACCGTCAACGGCGTCGACACCCGATCCGAACCCTCCTTGACACGGAACGAGTGCAACCACGGCTCCCTCAGCTGCTCGTCCGCGGTCAGGTTGTCGTTCAGGTACGCCTGCACCCGAGACGGCATGGCCGGCTCTGACCCGACGGCCGGCACTGCGCGGGTCCGGAACGTGCCGTAGGCGATCCTCAGTTTCCCGCGGTAGAACGCCGCCAAAGACCACCGCTCGGGACTGACCAGTAGCGGCAGCAGCACCAGGGCGGCGAAGACGACCAGCCACAGCAGCCGCGACGTCTCACCCGGCCCGGGGAACATCTCCCACGACGGCCTCAGCCGGGCCGCTCGGGCCACCCACGCGCCGGCGACAAGGATCGCGAACACCGCGAACGCAACGCCGCCCAGGTACGGCGCGAACCGGGCGGCCGGCTTGCGCAGGATCCGTGCCACCGACGCCAACACCCCCACCGCCCCCGCTGCCGCGCCCGCCAACGTCTTCAGCCCGCCCGTGTCCAACCAGCCGGCCAGGTACGGCAGCCCGGTCAGCGCCAGCAGCAGGACCACGCCGAGCCCCAGCAGGCTGTAGCCGCCCAGCTTGAACGCGTTGAACAGCACCTGCCTCCACCGCCGGGTCGCCGCCTTCCTCGACATGGACTGAACCTGACCGAGCAGCACCCACGCCATCAGCAGCAGCACGCCGACGCCCACCAGGTACATCCCCGGTGAGGCGAGATGGTGCGAGGCGACCAGATCCTTGTAGTCGTTGCCGTGCAGCTGTCCGTCGTTCAGGCGCGCCAGCATCCACCCGAACGGTGTCGCGAGCACCCACAAGACTCCGACGAAGACCGCGACGTTGATGGCGAACCCCGCCAGCACCGTGGCCACCGCAGTCGGCCGGTACTTCTCGGCCTTGCCGGCATTCGAGGTGTCCGAGTCCTCCTCGGCTGGCGAAGCCGGTGAGTCCGAAACGGCGGTGGCTCGCGGGCTCGACGCGAGCAGGTACCCCAGGTTCGCGAACAGGTGGCGCTCCTCGAGAGTCATCTCGTCTTGGAGCGTTGACCAAGGCCTGGGTGTGATGTCGGCTGGCGGCATTCGGTCGGCGTTACCGAACAGGTCGGTCTGGTACACGCTGCGGGCAAGGCTCCAGCCCGCCGCCATGTTCGATCCGCCGGACACGGCCGTCACCACAGACGCCTGGCCCCATCCCAGCGGCCGCGGCCCCCCGTGGTCGGTGGTCTCGAGCACTTGCAGAGCTCCGAGCGAGATCGACGCCGCCCGGATCCCGCCACCCGAGAGCGCGATCCCGAGCGGGGCCCTCGTGAACCGGTGGCCGGGTGGTTCGCGCCACCCCGGGGTGTCGGCGGACGGTTTGGGGAGGTGCCACGACGCGATGCGGACCCAGCGAGGTGTGAACAGCCACGTCCCGGCCCCGCACGCGACGAACCCGACGGCGGCCAACAGGACCGCGAACTTCGCCCACGCGCACGTGGCCGCCAGCTCCCACAGCAGGTCCTTGCCCTTTGCGCCCGGCGCCGGCGTCGTGTGATCGACATGCCGTAGGCACAGGTCCTCGGCGACGTCGAACGCTCCGGCCGCCACCACCGCCCATGACAGCGGGACGCGGGCCCGGCGCACGGCCTCGAGGCGGAAGTAGCAGCCGGCCCAGCGGACCAGGAGGAACAGGACCAGGACGTAGCCGACGATGAAAGCGTAATCGGCCCGCAAGGCCGCTTGAAGGACCTCGTCGCTCGGGTATAGCTGGCAAGGACCCGCATGGGACACGCGACGCTGGGGGTCGATCACGATGACCCGGTTGGCGCAGAACAGGGTGGCGCCGACCCCCTGCGACCCGGCGAGCTCGAGCCGGATGATGTTCGGGCCCGACGACGGCCTCGCCCACTGTCCGAAAGCAGCGGTGGGACCCGCGAGCGCGAACAAGACGAGCCAGAGCCGCCAGGTCTTGCCCTGGAGCCACTCATACGGCCGCTCTTCGGCGACCTTAGACAGTGTCCCCACCGCCACCAACCCGACCGCACCCGCCGCCAGGAACAGCAGAAGGATGCCCCAGTTCTGGTCCGTGCGGTCGACGTTCACCGCGGCGCCGTTTGACCCCCGTCGGGCTACCCAGGTAGCAGCCGCCGCGACGCCCACCACGAGGATCACAACGCGAACCCAGTAACGCCACGCCAGCGACTTCCCGGCCGGCTCGGCCGGCTCGGCTGGCGCAACGACGTCTTCAACAGCCATGCCGACTCCTCGTCCACGGCCGGGCGGGGTCCGCTCACTCGACTGTCGCTCCGAGCTTGGCCTGGCAGAACTGACTTCAGATGGTAGTCACGCGCCACCGGCTCCGCCATCACGGATCGCGGCCAGTTCGCTCGTCCTTCTCACGGTCCCGATGTGATGGGAACCACCCCGTCCCCCGGACAACGCAGGGGCAGGCGATGAGCGACCACACTCCCGACTTCACCGTCGTCGGCGAGGAGTGGGCGCGCGGGCCGAGATCGAGGAACTCGGTTATCTCCTCGGTGAGTGAGCCGGAAGCGTGCCTCGAGGCAGAGGCGCGCGCCTTCGCGGACAAGATCGGTGACCTCTTGGGCAGAACCCCACCGGACGCCCCCAACATGCGGGCTCGGTCCTCGGGTCCAAACTCTGGATCCGTCCCGACGCGCAGAGAACGGCCGCGAGC
>Ga0302321_100005119_pt1 | contig 11439 bp, 10 predicted proteins | sample Fen_T0_1_FD_202505 | JGI IMG/M metagenome (GOLD analysis project Ga0302321, IMG submission 202505) | Peat permafrost microbial communities from Stordalen Mire near Abisko, Sweden - Fen_T0_1 | ecosystem: Environmental > Terrestrial > Soil > Wetlands > Permafrost | place: Sweden: Abisko...
AACCTCGGGAACCGGCGTGCTCGTCACCACCCACTACATGCAGGAGGCCGAGCAGTGCGACCGGCTGCTGCTCATGTCGGGCGGCGCTCTGGTGGCGCAGGGCAGCGAGGCCGACATCGTCGGCGGCACGACATCGGTCGCGGTGCGCACCGACGACTGGGCGCGCGCCTTCGAGGTGCTCGACGCCGCGGGCGAGCCGGTGATGCTCTCGGGGCGCGCGATCCGGGTGGCCGACGCCGACCCCGCTCGGCTGCGCTCCGTGCTCGACGCGGCGGGGGTCACGGCCGAGCTCGAGCCCGTGCCGGCGACGATCGAGGAGCGGATGATGGTGCTCGCCCGCGGCGCGGAGCAGGTGTAGTGCCCCCTCGGGGCCGGCGCCCGGCAGGAAGCACCGACACGCGGGCCGACATCCTCGATGCGGCGCGCGAGCTGTTCGCGCAGAGCGGGTTCGAGCGCACGACGATGCGCGCCGTGGCCGAGCGCGCCGGCGTCGATCCGGCGCTCATCGCGCACTACTTCGGCAACAAGGACGGACTGCTCGCCGAGGTCATCACGCTGCCGGTGGATCCCGCTCTGCTGCTCAGCGGTCTGGACCGCGCGCACGCCGGCCCGGAGGTCGTCCGCCGGATTCTCGGCGTGGCCGACTCGTCGCCGGCCACCCGGGGCCGCGTGGTGGCGATGCTTCGCGCGGCGCTGTCGCACGAGCAGGCGGCGGCTGCGATGCGGCAGATGCTGTCGAGGACGATCCTCGCCGGGGTCGGCGACCTCGCCGCGGACGACCACGGCGAGCTGCGGGCGGCGCTCATCGGCTCGCACGTGGGCGGGCTGCTCATGGGCCGCTACGTCATCAAGATCCCCGGGCTCGCCGACGCCGACCCCGAGCAGGTCGTCGCCGCCATGGGTCCGGTGGTGCAGCACTACCTCACCGGCCCGATCGCCACCGTTCCCCGGCGTCTCCAGGCCCGGTAGCAGGCGCCCGTCCGACGGTCGCCAGGCCCGGGTCCTACCATCGCGCGAGCTCCGGGTTGCCGGGTCTCGACGAGCCAGGAAGGCCCGACGGGAACGCGGCGCGCGAGCAGGACGAGGCCGGCGATGTTCGGGCCGCACCCGCCGACGAACAGCGACGCCCCCACGACGAGGAGGCCGAACGAGGACATCCCCTCAGGGGAGTCCGACGCGGCTTCATCCTCGCGATGCACCAGCCGACGAGCGCGAAGGCCCCACGGCCATGACGACGAGCACCGCACACGGGTTCACGACCCACGAGTGAGCCACCTGCCGTCCCGGCGTGCGAGCGGGATCGGCCGGGACCTGCCCGACCGCCCGGAACGTCCCGTAGTGTCGTGAGTGCGGGCGTGCCCACCGCCCGAGCGAGGGGGAGGTCATGACCGACGACATCACGGCAGGCACCCCGGCACGGCGCACGGTCGTGCTCACCGGGATCAGTTCCCGCGCGTGGGAGCACCCCGCCGACCGCGGCGCCCTCACCGCGCTGCGCGAGCTGCGCGGCTTCGACGAGATCCTCAAGACGCTGTTCTCGATCTGGAACGAGCGGGCGTTCCGGCTCGAGTACCTCGCGTCGTCGATCCGGGTCGACCACCGCCAGTACCCGCGGGTCTACCAGGCGTGGACCGACGTCGCCCGCACGCTCGACGTGGCCGAGCTGCCCGAGCTGTACGTGCGGCAGTCGCCCCTGTTCAACGCCGAGGCCATCGGCCTCGACACCCCCTTCGTCGTGGTCAACACCGCGTGCCTGCAGCAGCTCGACGACGACGAGCTGCGCGCCCTGCTCGGCCACGAGCTCGGTCATGTGCTCTCCGGCCACGCCGTCTACCGCACGATGCTCGACCTGCTCACGCGCTGGGCGCTGGGCTTCACCTGGATCCCGGGCAGCGCCATCGCCGTCCGCGTGATCACGGCGGCGATGTACGAGTGGTGGCGCAAGGCCGAGCTGTCCGGAGACCGCGCCGGGCTGCTCGCAGGGCAGGACCCGGGCGCGTCGCTGCGCCTGCTCATGAAGATGGCCGGTGGCGGCGACCTCTCGCAGATCGACACCACGGCGTTCCTGGAGCAGGCGGCCGAGTACGACGGCGGTGGCGACGTCCGCGACAGCCTGCTCAAGCTGCGCATGCTCACCTTCAGCACCCACCCCGTGCCCGTGTCGCGTGCCGCGCACCTGCGCAGGTGGATCGACTCCGGCGACTACCGCCGCATCATCGGCGGCGACTACCCGCGGCGGGAGAACGACGCCGACGCCTCCGTGAGCGACGACGTCAAGGCGGCGGCCGCCGAGTACCGCGCGGCCTTCGACGAGTCGCAGGACCCGCTCACCCAGCTGCTGCGCCGCGCCGGTGGCAGCGCGAGCGACGTCGGCGGCTGGGCCGGCGAGAGCGCGGGCAAGGCGGCGCGCTGGGCCGGCGACGCGGCACGCGGCGCTGCGCGAGGCTTCCGCGGCACCGGTACGCCCGACGGAGACGACGACGGGTCGGGCGAGCCGCAGGGCTGGTAGCCCCGGGCGCGCACCTGCTGCGGCTCTAGGCCTCCGCGGGGGCGTCCGACGCGACGCGGGTCGAGGGGCGCACGACGAGGGCGTCGAGCAGGTGCTGCGTGGCGTGGGCGATCTCGTCGACCGCGGCGTCGAACGCCTCGCGGTTGGCCGTCGACGGGGCGCGCATGCCCGCGATCTTCCGGACGTACTGCAGGGCGGCTGCGCGGACGTCGTCGTCGGTGACGTCGTCGGCGTAGGGCGGGCGCAGGGTCTTGATGCTGCGGCACATCAGCGGGTCACCGGCTTCGGCTCGAGCCCGACGTCGGCGAGCGCGGCTCGGACGAGGGCGTCGTAACGGCCTTCGGCGAGGTCGCCGAAGGGGTCCTTGGTGTAGGGGAGCAGCTCGCGGAACGGGAGGCCGAACGCCGCGCGCATCGCGAGCAGCCGGGCGCGCTCGGGGTCGTCGAGGTCGATGCCGGTGAGCGCCCGCGCCGAGCTCATCTCGCGGATGGCGCGGATGCGTCGGGGGAGCACTGCGACGAGCAGGACCGCGATCGGCAGGCCGGCGGTGACGACGCCGAGAGTGCGGGCGAGCAGGTGCACGGCGTCCTGGCCCTCCTGGCCGAGCCCGGCCAGGTTGCCCCCGGTGCCCTGACCGGCGCCGTGGAAGGCGTCGCCGAGCGGGCCGCCCACGATCGGGACGTTGGCCACGGCGTTGCCGACGCTGTCGAACCCGCCCTGGATCGACTCGCCCGCGTGGCTCACGCCCTCGCCGAGCACGCTGAGCGCGTCGACGAGGTGGTAGACCTGCACGCCGATCCAGACGAACAGCGCGATGAGCGCGATCGTCAGCACGTCGCGCACGATCTGCCGGCGCCGATCGGATGGGACGTCGGGGTAGAGAGTCAGATGCTCGAGCATCCCCCGAGGCTACGGATCTTCCGACCGCTTAGGTCGCGAAGTGCAGTTCAACTGCACGTACGTGTCCGCAACTCACGGCTCGGCCCTGTGCTCCCGCGGCGACAGGTCAGTGCAGGAGCCAGGCGGCGACCAGCGCGAGCAGCGGGAGGACGCCCTGGATCGCGGCGCCCCGCGCCATCGCCGGCCGGGCGATCACGAGCACGAGGGCCGCGCCGACCATGAACAGGCAGCCGTAGACGACCAGCGTGCCGCCCTGCGGCTGCCACCCGCGCCACGCGCCGACGACGCCGACGAGCACGCCGAGGCCGAGGAACAGGTTGTAGAACCCCTGGTTCAGCATGCTGAACGCGACGGTCTCCACCTCGCTCTTGGGGACGCCGAAGACGCGGTAGCCGCGCGTGCGGAACACGACGCTCTCGAGGACGAAGAAGTAGACGTGCAGCAGGCCGGCGAGGCCGGCGAGGACGAGCGCCACGGTCGACATGCCGCGACGTTACCTCCCGTCCGGCCCGCGCGGGCTCAGTCGGCGGGGATCTCCGTGACTGTGCCCGAGTCCACGTCCCAGCGCCGCGTGAGGCGCACCGTGTCGAGCATGCGGCGGTCGTGCGTCACGAGGAGCACCGTGCCGTCGAAGGACTCGAGCGCGTCCTCGAGCTGCTCGATGGCCGGCAGGTCGAGGTGGTTGGTCGGCTCGTCGAGCACCAGCAGGTTGACGCCGCGGGCCTGCAGCAGGGCGAGCGCCGCACGCGTGCGCTCGCCGGGTGAGAGCGAGGACGCCGCGCGGTCGACGTGACCGGCGCCGAGCCCGAACTTCGCGAGCAGGGTGCGGACGTCGGCCGTGGGCCAGTCGGGCACCTCGCGCGAGAACGCGGTCGCGAGCGGCTCGTCGCCCTCGAACGCCGCGCGCGCCTGGTCGACCTCGCCCACGACGACGCCGGACCCGAGGCTCACGAGGCCGGACGTCGGCGGCGTACGACCGAGCAGGAGCGCGAGCAACGTGCTCTTTCCGCCGCCGTTCGGCCCGGTGACGGCCACCCGGTCGCGCAGCGCCAGCTGGAGGTCGACCGGTCCGAGGACGAAGTCGCCGCGCCTCACGGTCGCGTTGCGCGCTGTCGCCACCACCTCGCCCGAGCGCGGCGCCGCGGCGATGGTGAACTGCAGCTGCCACTCCTTGCGCGGCTCCTCGACGGAGTCGAGACGCTCGATCATGCGCTGCGTCTGGCGCGCCTTGGCCGCCTGCTTCTCGGTCGACTCGGCGCGGAACTTGCGGCCGACCTTGTCGTTGTCCTTGGCCTTACGACGCGCGTTCTTGACGCCCTTCTCCATCCACGCGCGCTGCATCCTGGCCCGCGCCTCGAGCTCGGAGCGCCGACCGGCGTACTCCTCGTAGGCCTCGCGCGCGCGGCGCCGCGCGACCGACCGCTCGTCGAGGTAGGGCTCGTAGCCGCCGCCGTACGTCGTGACCCGCTGAAGGCTGCGGTCGATCTCGACGACCATCGTGACGGTGCGCGCGAGGAACTCGCGGTCGTGGCTCACGACCACGACCGGGGCCTCGAGCCCGAGGACGAACTCCTCGAGCAGGTCGAGGCCATCGGTGTCGAGGTCGTTGGTGGGCTCGTCGAGCAGGTAGACGTCGAACCGCGACAGCAGGAGCGCTGCGAGACCCACCCGGGCCGCCTGACCGCCGGAGAGCGCGTCCATCGGCAGGTCGAGGTCGACGTCGAGACCGAGGTCGTCGACGACCACGGCGATGCGCTCGTCGAGGTCGGCGCCACCGAGCGCGAGCCACGTCTCGAGCGCGTGGCTGTACTGCTCGTCGGCCTTGGGAGCGCCTGCGGCGAGCGCGTCGGCTGCGGCGTCGAGCGCCGCCTGGGCCGCGTCGACGCCCGTGCGCCGTCCCAGGTGGAGCCGCACGGTCTCGCCCTCGAGGGCGTCGGGCTCCTGGGTGAGGAAGCCGATGTGCGCGTCGGCGGGAGCCAGCGTGATGCTGCCGGCGTCGGGACGTCGCTGCCCGGCGAGCATCCGCAGCAACGTCGACTTGCCGGCGCCGTTGGGCCCGACGAGGCCGATGACGTCGCCGGGTGCCACGACGAGGTCGAGCCCGGTGAACAGCTCACGGCCGCCATAGGTCGCGCTCACGTCGCGGGCCTGCAGGGTGGCGGTCACCGGGTCATCCTGCCCTGCGACCCGGGTGCGCTCCGAACGGGTTGTCGTGACGGTGCGCGACGCCCTCTCAGGCGTCGCGCGCGGTGTCCTCGGCCGCCAGCGCGACCGGATCGGCCGGTGCCGGGCGGCGCGCGGGTCGGGTGGCCCAGTAGGAGCCGAGCAGCACAAGCGGGAAGCCGAGCACGATGCCCCAGGTGAGCGGCTCTCCGAGCACGATCACGCCGAGGGCGACAGCGACGGCGGGGTTGACGAACGTGATGACGGTGGCGCGCACCGGGCCGGCCTCGGCGATGAGCCGGAAGAACAGGACGAACGCCAGCGCCGTGCACACGAGCGCGAGGACGAGCACGGAGGCGATCACGTGCGGCTGGGGCAGCCCAGCGCCGACGCTGCTGATCGTGACCGGGAGGTAGAGCACCGCGGCGACGAGCAGCGACAGCGCGATCACGCCCATCGACGGGACGTGGGCGAGCTTGCGCGACGCGATGGCCGGGCCGATGGCGTAGCACAGCGCCACGAGCAGCAGCTCGACCACCGCGATCGGATCGAGGGTGCCGGTGAGCGAGTCGAGGCCGACCAGCGCGGCGACACCGCCGATGCCCACGACGAGACCGAGGACGCGCACCCGTGACAGGGCGGTGCGGTCGCCGAGCGCGAAGGCGACGACGGTGCCGAAGATCGGGACGCTGGCGAGCATGAGGCCGGCGAACCCGCTCGCCACGTGCTGCTCGGCGAGACCGAGCAGCAGCCAGGGGACCGCCATCTCGATGACGCCGAACGCGACGACGAACGGCCACGCCTGCAGGGCAGCGCGAAAGGCCCCGCCGCGCAGCGCGAGCGGCAGCAGCACGAGACCGCCGATGAGCGTGCGCAGCGCCACGATCTCGGCCGGGGAGATCTCGGTGACGGCGATCTTGATGAACAGGTAGGGCACGCCCCAGATCAGCGACATGGCGGCGAACAGGCCCCACGCGCGACGGGACATGTGGCCGGTCACGGGTGCTGCAGCCGGGGCGGACATGCCGGCGAGCCTACGACCCGGATCCGACAACGACCGAGCGCGTCACACCACGCCGTCCGGATCCCGCCACTGCGCCCCGTTCACCACCAGGGCGCGCCCAACTGTCCTTGTCCACACGGCATCGCGGCCGATCGTGTGGACAAGGACACCTGTACGCCGAAGGCGCGGTGCGGGACCCAGCGCTCAGCAGGCGGCGCGCTCGTCGGCGACGTCGAGGACGACCTCGGCGGCCGCGAGGGCGTCAGCCCCGGCGGCGAGCTCGGCCGCCTCGCGCACCAGCGCGAAGACCTGCTGCTCCTCGACGAGGAAGCCGTCGTGGCCGGCCTCGGACTCGATGATCCGCAGGCCGCCGACGGCGCTCGGGATCCCCGCTGCGATCTCCTGCTGCTGGTGCAGCGGGTAGAGACGGTCGCCGGCGATGCCGGCCACGATGACCGGCGACGTGATCGACGCCAGCGCTGCCGCCGGGCCGCCGCGGTCGCGGCCGAGGTCCCACGTGTTCATGGCGTCGGTGAGCGCGACGTAGGTGCCCGCGTCGAACCGGTGCGCGAGCTTGTCGGCCTGGTGGTCGAGGTAGCTCTGCACCGCGTAGCGGCCGTCGGCCAGCGGGTCCTCGCCGGGCTGCGCCTGGTTGCCGAACCGCTCCTCCAGCTCGCGCTCGCTGCGGTAGGTGAGGTGGGCGATGCGACGCGCGACGCTGAGCCCCGCGGTCGGCCCGTCGCCGGGCTCGGCGTCGTAGTAGTCGCCGCCCCGCCAGCGCGGGTCGGTGGTGATGGCGAGGTTCTGCGTGGTCTGCGTGGCGATCTGGTCGGCGGACGCCGCGGCGCCGACCGCCATGACGAGCCCGGCGGCGACGCGGTCCCGAGCCCCGGCGAGCCACTCGAGCGCGCGCATGCCGCCCATGGAGCCGCCGACGACGAGCGCCCACCGGTGCACGCCCAGGACGTCGGCCAGCAGCCGCTCCACGGTCACCTGGTCGCGCACGGTGATGCGCGGGAAGCGCGAGCCGTAGGGACGTCCGTCGGGCGCGAGCGACGACGGCCCTGTGGTGCCCTGGCAGCCGCCGAGGATGTTGGGCGCCACGATGAACCAGCGCTCCGGGTCCAGCGGTGCGCCCGGGCCGATGATGTGGTCCCACCAGCCCGGCGTGGGCTGCCCCGGGCCGGTCGGACCGACGACGTGCGCGTCGCCGGTGAGCGCGTGCAGCACGAGGACGGCGTTGCCGCCGTCAGGGTCGAGCGTGCCCCAGCTCTCGTACGCAGCGGTCACGTCGTCGAGACGTCCGCCGAGCTCGAGGTCGACCGCACCGAGGCTCACGAACCGCCGTGCGCCCACGGGGTCTCCCTCCCGCCAGGCACCGCTGGCGGGAGGGAGGACCGACGTGGACGGCACGGCTCAGGCTCCCTTGGCCGCCCGGAAGCCGGCGTCGAGGTCGGCGAGGATGTCCTCGATGTTCTCGATGCCGACGGCGAGACGCACGAGGCCGGGGGTGACGCCGGACGCGAGCTGCTCCTCGGGCGAGAGCTGCGAGTGCGTCGTGGACGCCGGGTGGATCACCAGCGAGCGCACGTCACCGATGTTGGCGACGTGGCTGTGCAGCTCGAGCGCGTCGACGAACTTCGTCCCGGCCTCGACGCCGCCCTTGATCTCGAACGCGAGAACCGCGCCGGTGCCCTTGGGGGCGTACTTCTTGCCGACCTCGTACCACGGTGACGACGCAAGGCCGGCGTAGTTCACCGACTCGACCTCGTCGCGCGCCTCGAGCCACTCGGCGACCTTCTGCGCGTTCTCGACGTGACGCTCGATGCGCAGCGACAGCGTCTCGAGCCCCTGCGCGATGAGGAACGCGTTGAACGGCGCAGCCGCGGTGCCCAGGTCGCGCAGCAGCTGCACGCGTGCCTTGAGGATGAACGACAGGTTGGCGCCGAACGCCGAGCCCACGCCGAGGTCCCGCGCGTACACGAGGCCGTGGTAGGACGGGTCGGGCTGGTTGTAGTTCGGGAAGCGCTCGGGGTACTGGGCGTAGTCGAAGTTTCCGCTGTCGACGATCACGCCGGCGATCGCGGTGCCGTGCCCGCCGAGGTACTTGGTGGCCGAGTGCACGACGACGTCGGCACCCCACTCGATCGGGCGGATCAGGTACGGCGTGGCCACCGTGTTGTCGACCACGAGCGGGATGCCCGCCGCGTGCGCCACGTCGGCGATGCCCTCGATGTCGAGGATGTCGTTCTTGGGGTTGGAGATGGTCTCGCCGAAGAACGCCTTGGTGTTCGGGCGGATGGCGGCCTTCCACTGCTCGAGGTCGTCGGGGTCGTCGACGAACGAGACCTCGATGCCCAGCTTCGGGAAGGTGTAGTGGAACAGGTTGTAGGTGCCGCCGTAGAGCGACGGGCTCGACACGATGTGGTCGCCGGCCTCGGCGATGTTGAGCAGCGCGAGGGTCTCGGCCGCCTGGCCGCTCGACACGAGCAGCGCCGCGACGCCGCCCTCGAGGGCCGCGACGCGGTCCTCGACCACGGCCTGGGTCGGGTTGCCGATGCGGGTGTAGATGTTGCCGAGCTCCTTGAGCCCGAAGAGGTTCGCGGCGTGCTCGGCCGAGTCGAACGTGTAGGACGTGGTCTGGTAGATCGGCAGGGCGCGTGCGTTGGTCTGGCTGTCGGGCGTCTGCCCGGCATGGATCTGCTTGGTCTCGAAGCTCCAGTTGGCGCTCATGGCTCGTGTCTCCGGGTCTGGTGCGGCCTGGTCGTCAGGCGTCTGCGGGCGGGGGGAAGGGCTGGTCTGACGGTGCCGGGCTGGCCGGCGAGGTGTACGGGGCGCGAAGGGCGCGGAGTCCGCCGTCCCTGACGTTGCGACGTGGAGAAGGCCGGAGCGGGGCTCCGGCCTTCGTGCGTCTGCGGGTCGTCGTCAGGAACGGCCGGGCATGCGCACGTCGCGCTGCATACACATCTGGCTCGCCACTCGTCCCAGATCGACGAAGCGGCGGCTCACCAGGTTGTTGCGCGGGCGCATGGGCGGAGGTTACCAGCAGCAGGGCGGGTGCCCGGGGGACCGGTCCGCCACCTGGACCGTTGTTCGCGCCGCACCGCTGCTGCGAAGCCTTCGCAGCAGCCCGCGACCGTCGGTGTGTGCCCAGCGCGGGCTCTGGCCGGCTGCGGGCACGCACCAACGGGTCAGATGGAGTCGGCGTCGGAGTCGGGCAGGTGCCACTCGTAGGGCGCGACGAGGTCGCGGATCGAGTCGGGTCCCCACGAGCCGGTGGGGTAGGGCTCGACGGCCGGCGGGTTCGCGAGCAGCGGCGCCGCGACCTCCCAGAGCCGCTCGATACCGCGGGCCCGGGTGAACAGCGTGCGGTCGCCGGTCATCGCGTCATGGAGCAGGCGCTGGTAGGCCTCGAGCTCGTTGCGCTCGCCCTTGGCCGTCTTGTACCGGAACGACAGGGGAGCGCGCCCCAGCACCATCTCGGGGCCGGGCTCCTTCGCGAGCATGTGCAGCGTCAGGCCGCCGGGCTCGGCGATCTCGAAGGAGAGCGCGGCCGGTCGGTGGTCGCCGCCGAACAGGTCGTGCTCGGGCCGGTGGAACCCCAGGGTGATCACCCGCCGCCCCTGCGCGAGCGCCTTGCCGGTCCGCAGGTAGAACGGGACGCCCTCCCAGCGCGCGTTCTCCACGCGCGCCTCGAGGGCGACGAAGGTCTCGGTCTCCGAGTCGGGCGCCACGCCGGGCTCGGACAGGTAGCCGTCGTACTGGCCCCGGACGGCGCGGCCCGGGTCGACCGGAAGCATCGACTCGAAGACGGCGAGCTTCTCGGTCGCCAGGGCCTCGCCGTGCAGCTCCTGCGGCCGCTCCATGGCCACCACCGAGAGCGCCTGGAACAGGTGGGTGACCACCATGTCGCGGAACGCGCCGACGCCCTCGTAGAAGCCGGCCCGCCCCTCGAGGCCGAGGGTCTCGGGGACGTCGATCTGCACGTGCGACACGTGCCGCTTGTTCCAGACCGGCTCGAGCACGCTGTTGGCGAAGCGCACGGCCAGGATGTTCTGCACGTCCTCCTTGCCGAGGAAGTGGTCGATGCGGAAGATCTGCTCCTCGTCGAACCTGCTGTGCAGCAGCTCGTTGAGCGACTTGGCGCTTCCCTCGTCGTGGCCGAACGGCTTCTCGATGATGACGCGCGCGCGGTCGTCGTTGAGCCCGGTGCCGTCGAACGCCGCGACGAGCGAGCCGAACGCGAACGGGGGCACCGACAGGTAGTGCAGCAGGCGCGGGCGGCCGCCGAGCTGCTTGGACGCGGCATCCACGGCGGTGACGAGGGGCGACATGTCGTCGGACGTCGACACGACGTACGACACCACCTCGAGGAACTGCTCGATCTGGTGGTCGGTGGGGGTGGGGTGCGCGAAGCTGAGCAGCGAGTCGCGGACGTGGTCGCGGAACCCCTGTTCGTCCATCTCGACGGGCGACGTGCCCAGGATGCGCACCTTGCGGGGCAGCAGGCCCACGCGGCCGAGGCGGAACAGCCCGGGGATGAGCTTGCGCTTGGCGAGGTCGCCGGTGGCTCCGAACAGGACGACCACGTGGTCGTCGGGGACGGTCCAGGTGCTGCGGGACTCGACGGCGCTGCTCATGACGACCTCTCGTGGACGGTGCTGCTGGAGACGGCGGTGCTGACCACCGCGCGGGGGTAGCACGCCGTGGCCGGTCGGACCACGGCATGATGCGGATCGCGCCGCGACGCCGCGCGGCCCGACGAGAGCAGGAGACGACGGTGGCAGACCTCGAGGCCGAGAAGGCCACGGCAGCCCGCTACGCCGCGGTGCTGGTCGAGGACGGCATGAAGGTCGGCCTCGGT
>Ga0302321_100005120_pt1 | contig 11439 bp, 6 predicted proteins | sample Fen_T0_1_FD_202505 | JGI IMG/M metagenome (GOLD analysis project Ga0302321, IMG submission 202505) | Peat permafrost microbial communities from Stordalen Mire near Abisko, Sweden - Fen_T0_1 | ecosystem: Environmental > Terrestrial > Soil > Wetlands > Permafrost | place: Sweden: Abisko...
GAACCGGAAATCCTCCCCCACGAGCACCCAGCGTGCGTCCAGCCGCCGCACCAGCACGTCGTCGATGAAGGTCTCCGGGGTCATCGCAGCGAGTTGCCGGTCGAAGCGCGCAACAATCGTTTTCGCGATCCCGAAGGCGCGAAACACATCGAACTTCTGCCGCAACCTGGACAGGCGCGGCGGGGCGGCGTCCTGCGCGAAGAACTCGCGCGGATGCGGATCGAAAGTGAGCACGGCAGACGGCAGGCGCAGGTCTTCGGCGGCCTCGATGAGCCGCGCCAGCATCGCCTGATGACCGCGATGGACACCGTCGAAATTGCCGATCGTCAACGCGACCGGACCATCCGCCTGTGCCGGAAGTCCACGATGTATACGCACGCCAATGACCCGGGGACCGCGCGCTTGGAGCCGTTGCCGTAGCCGCGGCTGATGCACTGCGGGAAGATGCGCCAGAAGCTTGAATTATATCAGTTTTCGCGCAGCCTCCGTAAACGCCCGGTTGGCCTCGTGTTCAGGTAAATGCCCATTCCCGCCAACCCGCGTCGACCAGCGGAAAGTAGAGTGCCAGGCGGATCGGACGCGGGTCGAGTTCGCGCACGATTCGCGCATAACCGTCGAGCTGCTCGCGATAGCGCCTCAATTCGCGATCAAGGAATGCACTGGCGTCGCCGCCTTCGTGTCGCCCCGTCTTGAAGTCGACGATCCAGCGCACACCATCGGCGACAAACGTGCGGTCGACCGTCACGTGGCGCAACGCGTCGCGGTCGAAACCGGCGAGCGCCCATTCGCTTTGGGCATCGACATGCGTGGGGTCGAACAACCAGCGGCCGCGTGCGTCCGCCAGCGTGCGCGCGACAGCGGTCTCGATGCGCCCGGCGGCCTCCGCGCGCTCCTGCAAGGGTACGCCTTCACCGGCCAACTCGGCGATGATCCTGGCCCGCTCGGCGGTCACACGCTCCCGGTTTGAATCCCACGCATCCAGACCTTCCGTGGCGATCTGCGCGAACACGCGGTGCGCGACGGTGCCGATCGCCGCCGCCGTAGCATGTGCCCAGTTGAAGGCAAGCGGCCCGACGCTGGCATCACTGCGTCGCTCGTCGTCCGGAATCGTGGTCGGAGACTCGGGCAGCGTCCACTCGAGCGACAGGCGGCGCAATCGTTGCGGCTGCGGCACCGCATCGTCATCGTTGTCGGCCTCGGCCTCTTCAGGAAAGGATTCCGCCGCCGTCACATTCGCCGGTGGCAACGCAACGCCCGCGTGCACCGCCGGCCACAACCGCGCAAGTGCGCTGCGCGCCCCCGGATTGCGCCATTGCGCGGGCTGATCATCCTTCGACGGCCTTGGGGCGAGCGCCGCGATCAGGTGCAACCGTCGCTTGGCACGCGTGCAACCGACGTACAGCAGGCGTCCTCGCTCCGCCGTATCTTCGGTCGCATCCAGCGTTTTCAGATAGTCATAGACGGGGTCCGGTGCGCTCAGCAAGCCTTCACGCGCGCGCAACGGTGCCAGCAACAGTACCCTGCCCTCGCCGTGTTCGCGGTGCTTCCAGCGCAGTGCCGGCTCGTCGCCTCGGCCGATCGGACGGTCCAGTCCCGGCATGATCACCGTGTCGAATTCGAGGCCCTTCGCCTTGTGCACGGTCATCACCTGCACGTGTACGCCCACTCGAGGTTCCGGTTGCGCAAACAATTTTGCCGTGGCAGCGTTGAACGCGTCCCAGTCGGCCAGGTCACCGGCCCGTTCGTGCTGGGCAAGCAGCGCGAAGAACCGCTCCGCACCGGCGGCGTCGATCGACTCCTCGCCGCACGCCGGACCGCCCAGAGCTAGCCAAGCCGCGCGGACCCGGCGCGAGAGCGATGTGCGGCCTCGCTGCGCGACGGCTTCGCTCAAGCCCACACGCAGCCGCGCGACACGTGCCTGGCCGTCCGTGGACAAACGCGAGATGATGTCGATGTCCGCCAAAGTCTCCAGAATCGCGCGCAGATCCGCACCGGCCGCCACGGCGAGCAGATCGGAAAGCCGGAGACCGCACCACGGCGCCCGCAGCAATGCGAGGCTGGCGAGACGATCGGCAGGTTGCGTAATTGCGCGCGTGAGCGAGACAAGGTCCCGCGTCGCCGAACGCTGCGCCAGAGTTTCGAGTTCGATCGCCGTGTATTCGATGTCTTCGCTGCGCAGCGCGGGCAGGACGACGTCCAGGTGTCGTCGCGCCTGAACCAATATGGCGATCTCGTCGGAACCTGCTGCCTGCGCCTCCCGGACTCTGCGCAGGACCATCGCGGCTTCTTCGGCGCGACCGATGACGACATCGAGCGTCGGGGCCTTGTCGCCGGGACCGCTGCGCGTCGCCACTACGTGCTTGTACGCGACTTCACCGCGCGCGGGATCGGACACCGGCGGGAGCACCTGGGGAAATACCGCGTTGACCCAGGCGACGACGGGTTCCTGTGAACGGAAGTTGCGGGCAAGATCGAGGCACGTGACGGGAATGCCCGCAATGCGGGCGTTCGCCTGCGCGTCGAGGAAGATGCCGACTTCCGCCTCACGGAATCGGTAGATCGACTGCATCGGATCGCCCACTGCAAAGAGCGTGCGGCCGTCGCTTTCTTCCCAGCCGGACGTGAGTTTGGCGATCAGTTCCCGGTGCGTCCACGACGTATCCTGAAACTCGTCGACAAGCAGATGGGACAGCGAATAGTCGACAGCGAGCAACAGTTCGCCGGGATCGTCCGCATTGCCCAGGGCTGCCAAGGCGCGCAACGAGGCCTCGCTGAAATCGGCTGCGCCCCCTGTCGCGAATACGATCTGCAGGTGGCTTGCGACTTGCGGCAGCAGAGCGAGCGTTGCGTCGACGAAGTCCCAGGCGGCGTCGCCGTACATAGGCGGGGGCAACGTCCTCACTGCATGCAATGATTCCGCCAATCCGGGAATGTCGCGTGCGGCGTCGAGCAAGTCCGTCATGGCCTGTTTGGCCGCGACCCTTGCAGCGCTTCCAGGTTCCTGGCCTTTGGCAGGGAAGCCGTTCAGCGCATTGATCACTTTCCTGAACGCGGGCTCCTGCTCTTCCTTGGTCAGCAGGAACTCGGTCAGCGCACGCCATGAAGGCAAGGCCTCGGCGCAGGCGTCCGGGATGCCGCCCTGTTCGGCAAGGCGGGCCAGCGTGGTCGCCGCGTCCTCCCTGCCTGCGGTCTTTTCCAGCTGGGCCGCGGCGTAACGGGCGGACTCCGCCAGCCGCGCCGCAAACGATGCGGGAAACATGGCGCGCGTTCGCGCCAAAGCTGTTTCGATCTCCATGCGCAGCGCGAACTCGAGCTGGCCGCGCAATTCAGCGTTCCCTGCGCCGAACGGCAGGCGCAGCCATTGATCGCGGCGCGCAAGCAACGATGCGAGGAGATCGACAGCGCGGTCGGCGTCGTTGTCCACGCGTGCCAGAAAGCACCGCCACGCTGGATCATCGGGGTCGGCGGCCGCAAGGGCCGCGCGCACGGCCTGCGTGTACAGCGGCGACGCATCGTCGGAAAAATCCGGCAACGCGCCCATGCCGGTAGTCACCGGCGCCTGGCGCGCAAGCGAAGCCGCAAGCGCATCGATCGTCAGCATTCGCAGCCGCGACGGTTGCGAAATCAATTGCCACTCCAGGAGTTTGTCCTGTGCCAATGCGGCTAGCGCCAGCCGACGGGTGGCAATGTCGTGCGGCAGGTTCGCAGCGACATCGGTTCCGTCCCTGGCTTCGCACAGTGCCTTCAACACGCGCTCGCGCATTTCGGCCGCGGCTTTGCGCGTGAACGTCATGGCGACGATCTGCTCCGGTCGATCCACGTGTGCGAGCAGCGCGAGGTAGCGTTGAATCAGGAGCCCGGTTTTCCCGGAGCCCGCGGGCGCCTGGACGAGAAACGATCGGTTGATCTCGAGCGCACTCTTGCGGGCCAATGCGTCCTCGCGTTCGCGCACGCCGTCGTTGCCCTCAACCATCGCTGCGTCCGTCGGCGGCGCTGCCATCCGTCCGTTCCGGCGCGTCAGCAAGTGATTGGATCCGGCAAAGCGCCTGCAGTTCGCACTGCCTGCAGCATTGAGCGTCGCGTGGTGCGACCGCAGCCGCGCCCTGAGCGAAGTCAGCCGCCAATGATCCAAGGCACCGAGTCCATTCGGCCTCGATTTCTGTCCAGCTTGAAAACGGCACGCCGCGAAGTTCTGCCGCGGTTTTCAGTGGCGGCCACGCGCCCACGTCCGCGACCAATCCCTTCACGCCGATTTCACCGGCCTTCAACTGCGCATAGACCGCGGCGCGAACCAGTGGAGGATCCGGCGTGGCCCGGAGCGCCAGAGCGTATAACCCGACCTGCGTGCCGGACGGTCGTGGCGCGAACCATTTGCCCGGCACGACGGCGCGTCCGGACTTGTAATCGATGACCGCGACGCCGCCATCGGCCAGCGTGTCGACACGATCGATGCGCAACGAAATGCCGATGCCTCCCAGCGCCAAAGGCACGGTCATTTCCGTGTCACGCACCGCAAACGGCGGCCGCTCGCGCTCGATGACGTCGAGCCACGCCCGAACAGTGTCGGCGAGCCGCTGCAATTCGCCCGACGCCACGACCGATGGCAGCGATTGCCAACGCGCGCGATCGAGTCTCGCACGGGCGTGCGCCACCGCTTTCGCGACCCGGATGTCGAGTTCGGCGGCGGTCAAGCGGGCCAGCGTCGCGTGGTCTCCCAGCTCATCCCAGAGGGCGGCCAATGCCGCGTGCAGCAACGAGCCGCGCTCCTGCGGAGTCAGGCCCTCGCTCGCATCGGGCCAAGCCTCGGCGCGCAAACGGTATCGCGCAAATGCCTGAAAGGGACACGCGCTCTGGCTTTCAACGATGCCGACCCCGCCTTTGGCCAGGCTACCGTCGGGAAGCGGAGGGGCGCGATCATCGGCACATGTCTCGAATTCGCCGCCGATCATTGCAATATTCTGGGCAAGTCCTGTCGGATGCGGCAATGTCGCGATATCACATTCCGGCCATGACGCAATCAGCGCGGAACCTGCGCGATCGAAGCCATCGGCGTGGCGTGCATGGCTCACCACCAATTGCTCCGCGGCGCCGGCAAAGCCCTCGGTCAACGCGCGGGCGTGCAGCAGGTCGGTCGCAGGGTCCGCATGAGGGACGTGGCGTTCGCGCTGCCAGGCAAGCGGCAACAGCGGATGAGGCTGCTGCGGGGGCGGCCAGCGTTCGGCCGTCAGGCCTGCAATCCAGAGCGCGTCGAAAACGAGGCCCGACGCTTCCAGCATTCCCAGAATACGAATGCGTGCACGGGGTGCTTCCGGCTGAAAGACGGTTCGCGCCGCCAGCGCACGGAGCGCCATCAACGCCTCGTCGCGCGTCAGCATCGCGGTCACGCTGGAGAGGGTAGCAAAGGTCGCAAGCAACCGGGACCACGCCTCGCATGCCTGCCATTCACCGCTGCCCAGGGGGCGATCGCCGGGCCAGCCAATCGCGACGAGCCAGGCGCGCCAATCGTTCGCACATTGCGCGGGCGTCCGCGCACCGCGACCCGGATGGGAGATCTCTCGCCACTTCGCCGCCAACACAGGATCTGTTGTTTCGAGTGAGCGAATGGCGTCTGCAAACGTGAGCGAGCGCAGGCCCAGCTCCCGCCACCGACGTTCGGCCATCGCCCGCCGGAACCACTGCGCTTCCGCACCGGGAAGGTAAGCCGAGCGCACCAGCGCTGCGGCGTCTGGCAGGTCGATTGGACCGGTGAACAGTGCGATCAGGTTGATGGCCGTGGCGACAACAGGCACGTCGGCCAACGGGACCCCGAGGGAAATATCGTAGGGTCTCGGCGCGTCGGGCAGGACTCGGCTCGCAAGCCCGGGACTAAGCATGTCGTCGGCGCACAAGGCGATTTCGTCCCGCCGCGAGGCCAGATCCTCGAAGACAATGGCGATCGCCGCATCGGGTTCCGCGAGTGCACGGTCGCGCGCCCAGGCCAGCGCGTGACCAAGTTCGGCAGCGGGTGTCGTGCATACCACGCGTTGACGCCTTGTAGCGGCAGCCTGCGGCAGCGCACTTGCGACGACCTCGACTCCTGCGTTGCGCATCGCATCGAGCAGGCGTCTTTGCTGCGGCGTGAATTCGATGAAACCGACCGTGACGATGCGTCGCTGGCGCCACACGGGCACTTGCGGTGCACTTGACGCGAGCCTGTCCGCGAGCTGCGCGACGTCCACGAGGCCGTTCTCGACGAGCGCGGCGCGGTATCGGTGTGCCCAATGCGCAAAGGCTGCCGCATCGTCGCCGATCCCGGCGCGTGACCATCCTTCATATTGGTCCCCCGGCCGTCGCCACGCATGAAACAGCGACCAGGCGTCCGCAGCCAGCGCCGCGGCACCGCGCGCGTCAAGCAATTCCGGCGACTGATGCGCAACGACGCGGTCCCAAAGGTGTGCGGCGGCATCGGCACCGATGAGAATCCGCGGTTCCTGCACAGCGCCAGCAGCCAGGGCGTCAAGCCAGAGCGATTGCAGCCACCCGTGCCATGGCACTGCGCGCAACGCTGCCCAAGCACGGCGACCGGCCGCCAGCTGCGCACTGTCGAAACGCGTGACGAGATCGCGCGCAAGCCGGTTGTTCGGCGTGACGAGGGTTGTGCCGGGCCCAATCGCCGCGGCGAAATCGAATGCGATCATGAGGGGTACTGCAGCAGCTTGCCGGGTCGTGACAATTGCGTCGACGGCGTGATCGCGTGAAACTCTAGCAGGTTTCCGCTTCCCGCCCCTGCTCAGGAGAAATCGATGTCAGCCTATGTCGTCGTCAATTGCGAGGTCACGGACCCCGTCAGGTACGAGCAATACAAACACGTGGCCGCGGCGGCAGTCGCGCAATACGGTGGACGTTACCTGGCGCGGGGCGGAGCTACGGCGGTGCTGGAAGGCAGCTGGCAGCCCAAACGCGTGGTGATTCTGGAGTTTCCGACACTTGCCGCCGCGACGGATTTCCACCAGTCGCCGGAATATCGCGCGGCGCGCGCAATTCGCATCGGAGCGGCTTCGATGGATGTGATTGCGATCGAGGGCGTCACTTGAATGCCAACGAATCCGCAGGTGAGGCAGCAAGCGTGGATCGGTGTGCTGCGATGCCAAGGACCGCGCCAGGCCGGGAGGGGCCAACCCGTTGCCATCTGCAGCGTCGCAGCACGCCGATCTACGCTGATATTGAATGGTGAAATGTGCCTGGCCGTGTCCTCCAGGGGCTCGGTTGAGATCAGTCGCCTCGGCCCGACGCGGTCATGGCGACGCCGGGCAACGGGATGACTGTCGGACTGGCGCCATGGCCGGAGGGCATGGCCATGGCCGACGGACGTGGCGGCATTGAGGGTGGATTCGTTGTCGGCGACGGCGTACTCATGCCGGGGAATAGAGGTCCGGTGCTCACCTCCGTGATGCGAGTATCCATGCAGCGCGAGGCAATCTTCCATTCGCCGCACCAGTCGTCGTCACGGACGTGAGGCCAAACCCCCTCGATCATGTACGACTTCGCGTTGATCGGATGCAACATGGGTGCTTCGCGGCGGCACTGTCCCCATTGCGTCACCTTGCCATCATTGGGCTTGACGTTCTGCCTGTCGTAGAACTGGCACATCTGGCACTTTTCCACCACGCTACCTCCATCTCGAGCGTGCCGCGTGTTACGGCGCCGCGAATGTTTGTGTGATGACCAGCCTAATGCAAGATCTTTGCCAGCGCATATCGGCACCGTATGTGCCATTCGAGCAGTCGCGTGGCGTCAGTGGTTGCCCATATGACGCAATGCCGTGACTCGATAACAGAGGAATCTCCTGCGCTCGGCCATCGGCCGGATGGCCTGGCAACGGCGCATTGCACTCCGCGTGATGCTCGCTGGGAATGATTCATGGGCTGCCCTAGTGAACGACCAGCGGAAGAAATCCGCGCGGAATGAGGACTTCGGGACGATGACGGCGGCGCACGGTGCGGGCATTGACCGAGCCCGCCCGCGTCGACGCGCGCGCGTCATTGCGGCATTCAATGCACTTGTCACGCCGCGGATTGCCGTGCGGCTCCAGCAGGCGCCGTGGCAGCGTGCGTTCGTACCGGTGGATCGCCGACCTGCGCGATCTCCGGTGCTGGGTCAGGATTACGGCCGCCGACCGCATCGCTGTTTGCAGTCTGGAAGTGTTACTTCCCGGCGGCCGTAAGGTAAGGCTTGGCTTGACATGGGTCAGGCCGCAAGTGCCTGAAATACGTTGCGCAAAGGCGCAGGTACGTCCTGCACGCGGCGCGATGGTCCGGCCGGCAGTGCATCGAGCATGGCTTTCAGTTCGGCATCCGCATCGGCGGCCTCGTGAGCCAGTTTGTCGTCGTAGCTGCGGCGCAATTCCGGATGGGACAGAACTTCATAGGCGGCGTGGATCATTCGCACGAGGCCCGAAAGATCCTGCCCCGCTTCGGTCGCGCCGTACTGAAACCGTTCCAGCACCGCGGCATACGCGGCCTCGATCCGTGCTGTGCTCGCGCCGGGCGCCAGGTCGAGGTAGTCATAGTGGGTGTAGTTCACGGTGCTTCTCCTGTCTTGGATTCGGCGGTATTGCTCCACCGGATGTCCGACTAAAAGCAGCAAGCGTGCCAGCCGCGCGCGTCGAGTTCGGCGCGACATTCCAAGTCCATGATATGTAAAAAGAATATTTGGCGCGCCCCGGACAGCGGCCTGTACAGAATCAAGCCGGTGGTGAACCCGCAATCGACGCCGCAGCGCGGCACCGCGGGTCAGATTAAGGACAGGCGGGTTTCACTTCGTGGCGGCGCGAACGCGGCGTCTAGAGCGGCGAGGACACCGGCGTCGAGACGGACTGCGACCGCCGCGCGATTACTTTCTATATGAGCGATGTTCGATGATTGCGGAATCGCGATGACTTGCGGCCGGGTCAGCACCCAAGCCAGCGCGAGTTCCGCCGAGGTGACGTCCAACTGACTTGCGATCACAGCCAGATTCGGGTTTGTCAGCAACGAGCCCTGTGCAACGGGTGAATAAGCCATGACTGCAACGCGGCGTGCACGACACCATTCGAGCAATCGCCATTCGATGCCTCGTTCCAGGAGGTTGTACAGTACCTGATTGACCGCACAATTGCCCCCCGCCGGAAGCGCGTGCAGTTCCTCCATGTCGGCAGTGTCGAAATTCGATACCCCCCAGCGCGCGATCTTGCCGGCGGCGCGCAGCCGTTCGAATGCGTCCACGCTTTCCGCCAATGGAATGCGTCCGCGCCAATGCAGCAGATACAGGTCGATGCAATCGATCGCCAATCGGCGCAGGCTGCGCTCGCAAGCCGCCATCATGCTCCTGGCCCCGGCATTCTGCGGATAGACCTTGGATACCACGAATGCCGAACCGCGGCGGCCGGCGATTGCGCGCGCCACGACCTTCTCCGCGCCGCCGTCACCGTACATTTCCGCCGTATCGATGAGCGTCATGCCGAGGTCCAAACCTCGTTTCAGCGCCTCGACTTCGCGCGCGGCGTTCCCCACGCGTTCCCCCATTTTCCAGGTGCCAAGGCCGAGCGCGGGGAGTCGCGTGCCGTCGGCCAGGGCAACCTCTGGAATGATTTTTGGAGTCAAGTTCATGTTCTCCGAATAGTCAGCTGAATTCCCGCGCGGATTGTCCAGTAGAATGAATCGCTGTCCAGTGCAACACTACGCTTGACCTAACACCATGCCGCTCGACCAGACCTTTCTTACCGGCCGGCACATTGTGCGCGGTGCCTGCCCGCACGATTGCCCGGACACCTGCGCGCTCCTGACGACGGTCGAGGATGGTCGCGCGGTCGAGGTTCGCGGCGCCCCGGACCATCCGGCTACCGCGGGTGTGCTCTGCACCAAGGTCGCGCGCTATGTCGATCGTACCTATTCCGACCAGCGTTTGCAGCACCCGATGAAACGGGTTGGCAACAAAGGTGAAGGACGGTTCGCGCGCATCTCATGGGACGAAGCCCTGGCGACTGTCGCGGCGCGGTTCGCGGATATTGCGCAGTCGGCCGACGGGCCGCAGGCGATCGTCCCGTACAGCTACGCGGGAACGATGGGCTTGCTGCAGTCCTCGTCGATGGACCGCCGGTTCTTCCACCGGCTCGGCGCTTCCCTGCTCGATCGCACGATCTGCGCCACTGCCGGCAAGGCTGGTTGGCTGGCGGTCATCGGAGCGGCCGTCGGGATGGACGTCGAGCAATTCCAGGACAGCAAGCTGATCGTGATCTGGGGCAGCAACGCCGTGTCGTCCAACCTGCACTTCTGGACACGGGCACAGGAGGCCAAACGCCGTGGCGCGAAGCTGATCGCCATCGATCCCTACCGCAGTGCCACTGCAGAAAAATGCCACGAACACATTGCACTGTTGCCGGGAACCGATGGCGCACTGGCACTGGGACTGATGCACGTTCTGATCGCGGAGAACCTGGTCGACCGCGATTACGTCGATCGATATACCGTGGGATTCGCCGAGCTTGCGGCGCGTGCGGCTGAATGGTCGCCGGAACGCGTTGCGCACACCTGTGGCATCACCGTCGAACAGGTGACCGGACTCGCGCGCGACTACGGCACGATCAAGCCGGCTGCCATCAGAGTGAATTACGGCATGCAGCGTGTGCACGGTGGCGGCAATGCGGTGCGTGCCATTGCGTGCCTGCCGGCATTGATCGGTGCATGGCGCGACCCTTCGGGCGGCGCATTGCTTTCGTCCTCCGGCAATTTTCCGATCGATCAGGCGGCGTTGGAGCGGCCCGACCTGATCCGTGGCGAGCCGCGCACGATCAACATGTCAGCCATCGGCGACGCGTTGCTCGACGCCAAGAACCCACCGGTCCGAGCGATCTACGTCTACAACTCCAACCCAGTCGCGGTGGCGCCGGAGTCCTCGAAGGTGCGTCAGGGGTTCGCCCGCGAAGATCTCTTCGTCGTCGTCCACGAAATCTTCCAGACCGACACGGCGGACTTCGCCGATATCCTGCTTCCCGCGACCACGCAGCTTGAGCAGACCGACGTGCACAGCTCGTACGGACACCTGTACGCGCTGGCCAACAATCAGGCAATCGCCCCGCTGGGCGAAGCCTTGCCCAATACCGAGGTATTCCGGCGCCTTGCTGCGCACATGGGATTCAGCGAGCCGTGCTTCCGCGACAGTGACGATGAGCTGGCTCGGCAGGCCTGGCGACGCACCGACCCGCGCGCTGCAGACCTCGACTGGGATGCTTTGAAGCGCGACGGCTGGCGGCGGCTGGCCGTGGCGCAAACCTTTGCGCCGTTTGCGCAGGGACATTTCGCCACGCCCTCGGCCAAGTGCGAGTTCTGGAGCGCGACGCAGCAAGCGCTGGGCTTTGATCCGCTTCCCGACTACATTGCGCCGCGCGAATCGGTGGCGACCAATCCCGACCTTGCGCAACGG
>Ga0302321_100005121_pt1 | contig 11439 bp, 7 predicted proteins | sample Fen_T0_1_FD_202505 | JGI IMG/M metagenome (GOLD analysis project Ga0302321, IMG submission 202505) | Peat permafrost microbial communities from Stordalen Mire near Abisko, Sweden - Fen_T0_1 | ecosystem: Environmental > Terrestrial > Soil > Wetlands > Permafrost | place: Sweden: Abisko...
GGTTCTTTCCAATTATCTTACCTGTTTCGTCTAAAAGAAAATTAGCAGGAATTGAATTCACGGCATATAGTTTAGCTGCCGCATTATTCCAGAACTGAAGATCTGATAAATGTGTCCATGTAAGTTTGTCATCGGAAATGGCCTTTATCCAGGCATCCTTTTCATGATCAAGAGAAACACCAACAACATCAAATCCCTTCTTATGAAATTCACCATAGACCTTTACAACATTAGGGTTTTCCTGACGGCAGGGTCTGCACCATGCTGCCCAGAAATCTATCAGCAACAGTTTTGATCCGATCTTTGAATACAGGGCAACTGGTTTTCCTTCTGCATCATTAAGCGTAAAATCAGGAGCTTTCTGACCAACAGCCACTGTTTTCATAAGTGCAACCCTCTCCTTCAGAGATTTTATCTGAGGCAATGCAGCAATTGCTGTATCAAGACCATTTACCATCGATTCAATTTCTTCAGCTTCCATTTCATAACTCAGACTGAGCAGAATAGATGGTGTAACGTATGATTTAGGATTGTTCTTTACAAAGCTTTTATGAAGATTTGTCATCTCAGTCTGAACGGAATCCATTTGTTTTTCAAGAATAGCCTGATTGGCAAAATCACCTGACTGGCTTGCAGCCTGGTATTTCATAACTATCTTTGAATAAACATCGTTAATCGGTTTATTGGAATCGATAAACTTCTGGTACTCATCCTGTGTAACGGAGCCTGTAAATTTTGCTTTAAAAAGAGAATCGAGGCTGCCTTTAATGGTTATATCAGAATTTTCAAGATAAAATGATGTCCTTTTTTTTGTATTTCCTGCAACCAGCTGTACTAATTGAGGATAATTTACCACACCTCCCTTCATTGTAAATGTCCCTTTTTTGGAAACAGCAGAATCAATTGATACCATTTTACCAGCGTCGCGTTTCTGAAGATAAAAAGTTATACTATCTGATCCTTCAATCTTCCCATTAACAGTGTAATGAGGTTTTGATGAACATGATAATAGTATTGAACCAACAAACAGATAAATAAGCTTTTTCATATACAATAATTTTGAATTGTTTACTGAGTTATTACATTGAGAGCTCGCAAAGATAGAAATTATTCTTCAGTATGACGATTGAAATATTTGTCAAGCAACTTTATCGCAGCTTTATAAGAAGTAATTGTTCCATCGTGAAGCTGCCCCTCAATTTCCGGAATTATTGAATTCACATCTTTACAATTGTAGAAGGAGCTATTCAGGTATTCCTGGATAGTAGAATGCATTCTTACCACTGCCTGATCCTTTCTGAAGGTTTCAAAATATCCGGAATGGGTTGTAAAAGCAGTATATTCAACAATTATGTCCCAGAGTTCTTTTATTCCGGAATTTGTCAATGCTGAGCATGTATGAACCTGAGGCATCCATCCCGATGCTTTCTTTGGAAAGAAGTGAAGAGCATTCTCAAAGGCCACGCGGGCATTTTCAGCAGGAAATTTATTTGCTCCATCAGCTTTAGTTATGGCTATCATATCAGCCATCTCCATAATTCCCCGTTTTATTCCCTGCAGCTCATCACCACTTCCGGCAAGCATAAGGAGGAGAAAGAAATCGACCATCGTATGGACAGCTGTTTCAGATTGCCCCACCCCGACTGTTTCAACAAGGATGGTATCAAAACCTGCTGCTTCACAAAGGATTATAGTTTCACGTGTTTTTCTTGCTACCCCACCAAGTGCACCAGTGGTAGGAGAAGGTCTTATGAAAGCCCCAGGATGAATACTTAGCTGCTCCATTCGGGTCTTATCTCCAAGAATGCTCCCTTTAGTCTGCTCGCTGCTTGGATCAATTGTCAGAACAGCCAGTTTTCTTCCCTGACCTGTTATATGTAATCCGAAGGATTCAATAAATGTACTTTTTCCTGCACCCGGCACACCGGTAATTCCTATCCTGACAGATTTTGAGCTGTATGGCAGACACTTTTCAATTATTACCTGAGCCATCTCATAATGTTCAGGCAATGAACTTTCAACCAAAGTGATAGCCTGACTTAAAATTGTTCTGTTTCCGGCCAGAATACCCGCAACAAATTCATCCGCAGTATATTTCCTGCGCTTTTTCCGTCCTGACTTTGTCAGAACGTCAGGATTAACACTTGGTGGTTGTGGAATCCCTTTATGTACCTTAAGCGAACTTGTAAAATCCTTTTTATTATCCATTAATTATTTTACCGCGGCGGCTTGTTCTACATCTGCGGTAAGCATTAACACCAACTCAGAATTCTTTGGATCATTAGAATATACATAAATAGCTTTGGTGACTTTTCCTGAATATGAACCTGAGTTAAACACTGCTTTTATGCTGCTCGATTCACCAGGCTTAATTCCAACACCCAACGGTCCCTGCTGAACTGCAGTACAACCGCAGGTAGATCTGACAAACCTTATCATCAGGTCGCTTTTCCCTTCATTTTTAAATTTGAATTCAACTTCGTTTTGAGTTGCGCCTTTAATTTTGCCAAGGTCAACTGTTGTAGATTCTGTTTTTAATACCGGTGCGTTGTCAAGTTGTTCTTTTGTCAGTGAAGAAAAATCTTCAACAAGATTAGCTGAAACATAATAGTAGAGATTCTCCTGCAGAACACCGTTTATTTTTATCTTAACCATATCACTCACATTTCCCCAGCCTCCGTTCTTATTGGCATCGAATGTTCCTTCAACCAAACCTTTTTGTCCCGGCTTAAGTGTTTCCGGATTAGACACCAATGTCAGATGTGGTGGAAGTCCGTCAAACTCAACTTTCACTGGTGTTGCTGAGGTATTTATCAATTGCATTACTCTCATTTTTTTCTCTGTCTTTTTTACATTTGTGAATGCCATATGGTTGCTCTCAAACCTGATAGCTCCAACCTGAAATGTAAATAGTTCTTCGATGGTTTTTTCGTGAGGAATAACCTCTCCTTTAATCACGAGGACTGAAACTTCAGGTTTTGTATTTGTATAGACAGAAAGTGTCTTATTGAACTGACCCGGTCTGTTGGCAGGATCATAAATTGCAGTAACTTTGCCTGTGCCTCCTGCCGGAATTGGTGATTTTGTCCATTCAGGTGTTGTGCATCCACATGAAGCCTGAACATTCTGAATAACCAGAGGTTCAGTACCAGTATTGGTTATGGTAAAATCAAATGTCTGCCTGCCGGCTTCTTCCTTAAAAGTTCCGAAATCGTGCTCAGTAGTTGAAATTTTGATCTTTGTAGTTGCCAGCTGAGCATTCAAAACTATCCCGAAAATCATAAAAGAAAGAATAAAGAATAATCTTTTCATATCAATTTGTTGTTTTAGTAATTGAATAATATCAATAATTTCTTTGCAAATATATAAATTGTGTGTTCAATTTCTGTTATATGACAGTATCCATAAAGATTTGGTTGCATGACATTGTGCAAAAACCGGGCCGGAAAACTATCATGTTTCAGGAGTTGTAAAAATAATAAAGTTTAAGATTTTTAGATAGTTTAAAACAGATTATCATTAGTTTTGTTGAATAAACCGGTTATTTGGAACAATATTTGTTAATTTGAGATCCGGTCACCTATGAGAGCCTTATTAAAAAGACATATCAAAAAGCTGATATTCATTGTTATTGGATGTTTCATGTATTCACATGCAAGTGGCCAGTTCTATAATGGCCTCCAAATGAATTTTGGCAAAAACAAAGTTCAGTATGTCGATTTCTACTGGCAATTTTACAGATTCAACGATTTCGACTGTTATTTTAATGAATACGGAAGAGATCTAGCCCAATTCACAGCTGCTTATGCAACTAAAAAACTTGCTGAGATTGAAGATTTCTTCGATTACACTCTTGAGAAAAGAATGATTTTCATAATCTATAATAAAAACGCTGAATTTAAGCAATCAAATATTGGGCTCGTCACTTTTGATGAAGACAGCTATAACACAGGAGGCTTCAACCGGATCATCAAGAATAAAGTAATGCTTTACTATGACGGCGATCATGAAGCATTTAAACGTCAGATTGAAGCTTCAATAACGGAAGTTATAATAAATGAAATGCTTTATAACGCCGATATAAAAGACAGAATTTCAAGCTCATCTCTTATCTATATGCCTGACTGGTATATTAAAGGGCTGGTTCGTTATGTTGGCCATGGCTGGGATTATGAGGCAGAAAACCGGGTGAAAGACGGGCTTAAATCGGGTAAATTCAAAAATATTAACCATCTCGAATATGATGACGCAATTGACGCGGGTGAATCATTCTGGAGGTTCATCGGTAAAAAATACGGAAATGCACTTATTCCTAATATCATATATCTCACAAAAATATATAAGAATGTCAATGATGGGTTTCTTTATGTGATCGGGCAGAATCTTAAAGACCTTCTGAAGGAATGGAGAAGTTATTATTCTGATGAATTCTCAGGCGATAAAAGTCTGCCTGCCGAAGATGGAAATGCTATTGTAAAATCACGAAAGGAGCAAATCATTCAGCAGGTAAAAGTAAGTCCCGACGGAAATTATATTGCCTATGTAACTAATGACTGGGGAAGAAAACGGATATGGATTTATGATCAGGCTACAGGTAAAAGAAAAATAATATTCCGGAAAGAACCTAAATTTGAACAGGTGGTTGATAAAACTTACCCTGTAATTGCCTGGCATCCAAGCGGAAAGATCCTAACCTATATCAATGACGAGAAGGCAGACCTGCAAATGTATTTTTACAGGATCAATGAAAAGAAAACAGATAAAAGAATACTTCTATATTTTGACAAGGTGCTTGATTTTTCATATTCGCCTGAAGGATCCAGACTCATTTTCTCTGCTGTAAAAGATGGAATAACAGATCTATACATTCATACGATTGCGTCAGGTACAAATGAACAGTTAACAAGGGATGTAGCTGATGATCTCAATCCATCATTTATGAAGGATTCACCCGATGAGATATTATTCTCCTCTAACAGGCTGAATGATACCCTGACAAACACAGCAAGTCCTTTTGAGAAAGTATCTGAAACCTTTGACCTGTTTACTTACGATATTGCAAAAAAGAGTAATCTTCTGGTCAGGCTTTCTGAAGGCAAATATACAAACAGGCTTCAGGCATCTGAAGTTTCTAAAAATAAATTCACATACCTGGGCGATCAGAATGGGATTTACAACAGGTATGTTGCAAAATTCGATAGTTCTATTAGTTTTATAGATACAGTGGCCCACTACAGATATTACATCAATTCCCAGCCCACTACCAACTATGACAGAACAATTACGAACCACTCGGTAGTGAATGGATCTGACCCATTTGGCGAAGTTCTCTTCAGCAACAGGAAATATTTTCTCAGGAAAGGCCTTCAAAGCCAGTCAAATCCTATCCCGGCTGATGAAATGGTAAAAACTAAGCTCAGGGTTGAGAAAAATCAGTATTTTCATAAAGCAGACAGCATTGAACAATTGCGGCAATGGCTTGTAGCTGAGGATAAAAAACGCAGGGATACACTAACGAAACCATTGTATGAGTATTACATTACCAATGAGCCCATTGATATCAATCATTATATTTTTGAAAAGGAAAAGCAAAACTATTACGACCAGTTATGGCGGAAAAAATATATGGACATTGACCTTGATACGGGTAAGTTTAATTTACCGCTCATCAGGATATATGAGAAATCCTTCTACAATAATTACATAGCTACTCAGATCGACTTTAGTTTTCTCAATAACTCTTACCAGGTATATAGTGGCGGTGCACCCTATTTTAATCCGGGAATAAATCTGCTGACGAAGATCGGGACGGTAGATCTCTTCGAGGATTATCGTATAACCGGAGGGTTCCGGTTTGCAGGCAATTTTGACAGTAATGAGTACCTCCTGAGTGTAGAGAACCTGAAAGGGAAATTTGATAAACAACTAATCTATCACAGACAAACTTATTTCAGTTCTGACGATTCCAGCCTGTTCAAAATTTATTCCCAGAATATTTATTTCTCACTTTCCAAACCAATTTCCCCGGTTCTGGCATTGAAGGGGACAATCTCGTACAGGTATGACAAGCATGTATTTCTTTCTACCGATGCTGCAACTCTTAACTATAAAAATACCACCCAGCAGTGGGCAAGTTTGAAGGGAGAAGTAATTTTTGACAATACGCGTAAAAGGACTATCAATATTTACTTTGGAACCAGGTTCAAGATTTTCGGTGAATATTACAGGGAATTGACAAGCAAAAAGTCAGATATGGTTGTATTGGGAATTGATTTCAGAAAATATATCAGGATACACCGTGAGCTTATTTGGGCAAACAGATTTGCTGCAAGTACCTCTTTCGGTCCAACCAAACTTATTTATTACCTGGGTGGTGTCGACAACTGGATGGGCTACCTGTTTAATAAAGTCCCGATGTTCGATAATACCATTCCTGTTACACCAAACGTGCATTATGGTTTCCAGACCCTTGCCACCAATATGAGAGGCTTCTCTCAGAATGTCAGGAACGGGAATAGCTTCGCCCTCATTAACAGCGAGATCAGATGGCCTATAGTAAGGTATCTTGCTGGACATCCTCTGAGGTCAAACTTTCTTAACAGCCTGCAGATAATAGGTTTTGGCGATATTGGCACTGCCTGGTCCGGGGCTTCACCATGGTCAGGAAAGAATGGCTACGATACCCAAAAACTTTCAAATGGCCCTGTTTCTGTGACACTTGACTCCAACCGTGATCCTATTGTTGAGGGTATAGGTGCCGGAGCCCGGGCACAAATATTCGGATATTTTGTCAGGGCAGACTGGGCGTGGGGTATAGAAAATAACTATATTTTGCCTAGGATTTTCTATCTCTCTTTCAGTCTCGATTTCTAATAAACGATATTAAATTAATTTTTATGACTGGAATTAAAGAAGGTATACTTCTTAAATCAGCAGAACTTAATGATGAGGTTATTCAGCTCCGCAGGCACTTTCACAGGCACCCGGAATTATCATATGAAGAGACTCAGACTTCAGCCTACATATCAGGCTGGCTAAAGAAAAACGGGATCAGTTTCCGGGACGGAATAGCCGGTACTGGTATTATAGGTAGAATAGAAGGAAAAGGCAAGGGGGATAAAGTAATTGCAGTAAGGGCTGAGATGGATGCACTGCCTGTTAATGAGCGAAAGAAGAGTGATTATTCAAGCCTTGTTACGGGTAAGATGCACGCCTGCGGACATGATGCTCATATGGCTATGCTGCTCGGAACTACCAAATTACTCAATAGTATGAGGGACCAGTTCGGCGGTACAATCCTTCTCATTTTTCAACCCGGAGAGGAGAAATCGCCAGGTGGCGCCAGACTGATTATCGAGTCAGGTGCACTTAACAATCCGAAACCTGATCTTGTGATAGCCCAACATATTCTGCCGGAACTTGAAACCGGGAAAGTTGGTTATAAGTCAGGTCGTTATATGGCGTCGTGTGATGAAATATATATAACAGTTACAGGTAAAGGTGGCCATGCAGCACTTCCCGGATTGACTACTGATCAGATCTATATTGCATCAAATCTGGTTGTTAGATTGAAGAACAAGATAGCCGGGCAACAATCAATTAATAACATACCTACTGTTCTCGGCATTGGAAGAATATCTGGTGAAGGAGCCACTAATGTGATACCTGAAAATGTTTATATTTCAGGTACTTTCCGCACTTTCGACGAAAAGTGGAGATATGAAGCTCAGGCGCTGATCAGGCAAATATCCATTGAAACAGCAGAGGAGTTCAAAGTTAAAATTGATGTAAATATAGCTGAAGGATATCCTGTACTGAACAACAATGAAGTACTTACCTCAAAAGCGATGAAATTCTCTGAAGAACTACTTGGGAAAGACAAGATAGAAACCTACGATTTCCGAATGAGTTCAGATGATTTTTCTTTTTATTCGGCACTTGCGCCATCACTTTATTACAGGATAGGTATTAAGAAAAAGGATACTGAAATGCTCAAACTGCACACTCCCGATTTTGATATAGATGAGGCAGGGCTTCAGACAGGTGTTGCGAATCTTTCCTGGCTGATTTATAGTTTTTTAGAAGATTAATCTCCGGTAAAAAGGTAATTTTAGATGATATATTTATCATCTTTCTTTTTCAATTAAAAAAATTAAGTAAATTTGTGCACTAATTGTAATTAATTAATCAAAAAATAATCAAAATGGCTTACAAAATTAATGATGATTGTACTGCTTGCGGAACTTGTATTGATGAATGTCCTGTCGAAGCTATATCAGAAGGCGACATCTATAAAATAGATCCTGATGTTTGCACTGACTGTGGTGCTTGTGCTGATGTTTGCCCGGTTGAGGCTATTCACCCTGCATAGTATTACAATTTTAAAAAATTGACTCAGGGACATACTCAGGTGTGTCCCTGTTCATTTTATCTGGGGCTGTATTTTGCTTTTTCCAGAATGCTCTGGACATCGGTATTATTTATCATCTCCTCCATGTTGACTCCGGGGTTCCTCGTCATATAAGCTTCAACAATTTTAAATCCAATCCAGATGGCAGCCCTCCCTGGTGAATCCTTTGTGAAAAATGCTGTAAACGGAGCCTCTCCTGTAAGTTTCCTTACAACAAACTGATCTGTGCTGAAAAGCAGATTGTTCTCAATAAGGTACTGCCACATCTGTCCTTCACTGCTCCTGCAGAATTTAATCTGATCAGTTGTGAACCCGAAGATTAGTTCATCTGAAGTCTCAGGCAACATGCACTTCTCAAAGTACTTTAGTTTTCCATCATGAATAATTTCTGAAAGCACATTGTCGGCGGGGTACCTGAGGGAAGCAAAATCCCACTCCGATACACCCCATGCATACAAGCAGTCAGGAATAATATTCTCAGGGGTCATTCTTTCCCTGAGGTATTTGTAAATGTTGAGCCTGGGATAATATGGGCAGTCGGCACCCAGATATCTGTCGAGACCAATACCGAGAACTGAGTCTCCGGTAATAATACTATTGTTAAAGCCTGTAATACAAGTAAATACTCCAGGTACCTTCCTGCCCGGGAAATAATAGAGATAGTGTCTGAAAGCATCTCTTAAGCCATCTTCAACAGGCTTGATATCAGGAAATTTTTTGGCAGTCAGGTTATAAACTTCATTATTCTGCTTGTCAGAACAAAACCTCAGAAGAAAGTCGCCGAATGAATCTTCATTTATGTCGCCTGTGTTAATTACCATGCTAAACAATTGCAGAAATCCATTATACTTACTCTTCAGTAATGGTATTGAGGGGATTATCTGGTCAGGATTCATAGTGAAAAGATCTTTTTCAAGTCTTTTCACCTCTAGTTTTACCTCTATAGCTGAGGTATTTACTCTATAATGATTCTTTTTGCATGATTCAGATACAAACACTAAAAGAAAAATAAATATCAAACCCAGAAAACGTGTTCTCATAATCTACATTTTAAGCAATCCAAAAATACATACTTTTCCCGGTTACTTGACTACTAAAAAACGATACAATAACTTCTCCTAATATTTGCTAATTTTACGGATGAACTCAATATTGATTTTCTATGAAAGTCTTAAGATATTTTAAGGATTATTTGGGCAAATCACTCCTCTGTGCATTGCTGACTCTGATTACTCTTCAACAAATTGATGCCCAACAAAGAATAGGATTTGGAATACATGCCGATCCTGTCATTAGCTGGTTCACATCTGACATTAATCAGGTCAGAAATAACGGAGCACGGCCCGGTTTCAATTTTGGAGTGACATTTAATAATTATTTCGCTCCAAATTACTCGTTATCTATGGGATTAAGCATTCTTAGTGCCGGAGGCAGGCTTGTAAGCAGTGACACAACAATAATGCACTTTTCAAACTCCACTCCAAAAGTTTTACCTGGCAATTCTATAACTTACAGACTTCAATATCTTACCTTTCCTATAGGACTTAAACTTCAGACAAACCAAATTGGATATGTCAGATTCTTTTCTGATATCGGGTTCGTTCCTAAAATCGTTGTTAACAGAAAAATAGACATACCATCACTCAATATTTCCGGAGAAAATGGCTCCAATGAATTAAGACTTTTTAATCTTTCATATCATGTAACCGGTGGTGTCGAGTATTCACTTGGTGGAACAACGGCATTAATATTTGGCCTCGATTTTGACAATAATTTTCTGGATATTACTAAGGATAATAGTAATAAGAGAGCAGACAGAGTGTCGCAAAAGATACTGAGCTTCAGGTTTGGTGTTAACTTTTAAAAACCGGAGATGAAATTCACCATAGCTCAGCTGAACTATCATATAGGCAATTTCGAAGGAAATAAAGAATTGATATGCAATGCAATCAGGAAAGCCAGGGATGAAGGTTCAGACCTTATCATATTCTCTGAACTTTGTATATCGGGATACCCTCCACTGGACCTTCTTGACAGGCTTGATTTTATTGAAAAATGTGACCAGACTGTACTCGGGATTGCTGCGGAATGCTATGGAATTGCTGCCATTGTTGGCTCTCCCACCAGGAATAAATTGCCTGAGGGGAAAAAACTCCATAATTCGGCCTTGCTCTTATCTGAAGGGAAAGTCATTTATTCGGTGAATAAAGCTTTGCTGCCCACATATGACATCTTTGATGAATATAGGCATTTTGAACCCGAAAAACACTTCTCAGTCTTTGAGTTTATGGGAGTTAGGATTGCATTAACTATTTGCGAAGATCTCTGGGACGAGCAACCTTTCGATAACGAATTTGAAAAGACCCGGCTTTATACTCTTTCACCAATGGAAGAGCTTGAAAAGCAAAACCCTGATCTGATTATTAATATAGCAGCTTCCCCCTTTTCTTACACAAAAATTGAAGCGAGACAGAGTATATTTATATCCAAAGCGCTTAAGTACAGAATACCTGTGATATCGGTAAATCAGACTGGGGCAAATACTGAACTTATCTTTGATGGAGCCTCTATCCTGATCAATGACAAGGGTGAGATATTTGATCAGCTCCCCTTCTTTGAACAAGCCGTGGAAACATATTCCTTCGAAGATTTGAAATCAGGTTCAATATCAGCGAAAGGATCGAAGATTGACCCTATATCCCTTATACACAAAGCACTGGTATCTGGTCTCCATGACTATTTTTTTAAAACAGGATTAAAAAACAGTATCCTCGGTCTTTCTGGAGGCATTGATTCCGCTTTGTGCCTTTGCCTGGCTGCAGAGGCTCTTGGACATGAAAATGTCAGAGCATTGCTAATGCCTTCAAGGTATTCTTCCACTCATTCAGTTACGGATGCAATTGCACTGGCGGAAACACTTAAAATACAATACGATATAATTAACATAGAAAAGCCATTCAGCGCTTTTGAAGCGGACCTTGCTCCTGTTTTTAACGGAAGAAAGCCGGATGTGACTGAGGAAAATATTC
>Ga0302321_100005122_pt1 | contig 11438 bp, 14 predicted proteins | sample Fen_T0_1_FD_202505 | JGI IMG/M metagenome (GOLD analysis project Ga0302321, IMG submission 202505) | Peat permafrost microbial communities from Stordalen Mire near Abisko, Sweden - Fen_T0_1 | ecosystem: Environmental > Terrestrial > Soil > Wetlands > Permafrost | place: Sweden: Abisko...
GTTCGATGGGCTCCACCGGAATGACGGGCGCCGAAGGCATGAAGGGCGACAAGGGCAAGTCGGGCGGAGACACGATCGTGGTCGTTCCGGCGCCTGCTCCCCAGCGCTGACCCGCCCTATGTGCTCCAGCGCACAGACTTCCGCTGGAAAGACCGGCAATGTAGGCGCACTCCCCCGAAAGGGGCGTGCGTTTACTGCCGCGGGTGCATAAAGAAAGTTTCCTTCGTCGGCGTGGCAAGCGCAGGTCCCGTGCCGGCTCTGCGCACGCTCGTCGACGAAATGCCCCATGTCCATTCCAGGAATGACCCAATTGCGCGCCGAAGACGTCGGCAAGTTCGACGGCATCAATGAACTGGTGCGCCAGGAAACGCTGCTGAAGACCGGCGCCCTCCAGAACGCCATTCTCACCAGCGCCAACTTCTCGATCATCGCCACCGACGAGAAGGGGATCATCCAGCTGTTCAACGTCGGCGCCGAGCGCATGCTGGGCTATCTCGCCGCTGAAGTCGTCAACAAGATCAACCCCAGCGACATCCACGATCCGCAGGAAGTGATGGCGCGCGCGCAGGCGCTGAGCGTCGAACTCGCGACGACGATCACCCCGGGGTTCGAGGCCCTGGCGTTCAAGGCGTCGCGCGGGATCGAGGACATCTACGAGCTCACCTACATCTGCAAGGATGGCAGCCGCTTCCCGGCCATCGTGTCCATCACCGCATTGCGTGATGACTATGGCGACATCATCGGCTACCTGCTGATCGGCACCGACAATTCCGTGCGCAAGCAGGTCGAGCTGGAACTGAACAACGCCATGGCCGTGGCGGAGAAGGCGAACCTCGCGAAGTCCGACTTCCTGTCCAGCATGAGCCATGAGCTGCGCACGCCGCTCTCCGCGATCCTGGGCTTCGCGCAATTGATGGAATCCGGCTCGCCGATGCCGACGCCCACGCAGAAGCGGAGCATCGACCAGATATTGCAGGCCGGCTGGTACCTGCTCGAGCTGATCAACGAAATCCTCGACCTTGCGTTGATCGAGTCGGGCAAGTTGTCCCTTTCGCTGGAACCGATATCGCTGGCCGAAGTGATGCAGGAATGTCAGGCGATGATCGAGCCGCAGGCGAAGAAACGCGGCATCAGCGTGACCTTTCCGCAGTTCGCGGTCCCGTGCTACGTCAAGGCCGACCGGACCCGCGTGAAGCAGGTGCTGATCAACCTGCTCTCCAACGCGATCAAGTACAACAAGGCGTCCGGCACAGTCGACGTGAAATGCGTCACGGACAAGCCCGACCGCATACGCATCTGCGTCGAGGACAGCGGCGAGGGGTTGGACCAGGAAAAGATCGCCCAGCTGTTCCAGCCGTTCAATCGCCTCGGGCAGGAGGCCAACGTAGAGGAAGGCACAGGAATCGGCCTGGTGGTGGCGAAGCGGCTCATCGAGTGGATGGGCGGCGCCATCGGCGTCGAAAGCACCGTCGGCAAGGGCAGCGTGTTCTGGATCGAAATGAACCTGACCGCCGAGCCGAAAACCACCTTCGCCGCTTCGGAAAGCACTGCGCTGGTCCAGGCGCAGATCGGCGCCGATGCGCAAGTGCGAACGCTGCTGTACGTGGAGGACAATCCGGCCAACCTGATGCTGGTCGAGGACCTGATCGCGCGCCGCCCGGATATCCGCCTTCTTAGCGCGCGGGACGGCCTCAGCGGCGTTGCGATCGCCAAGGAATCCGTGCCGGACGTGATCCTGATGGACATCAACCTGCCCGGCATCAGCGGAATCGAGGCGCTGCGAATCCTGTCCGACGATCCGGCGACGGCGCACATCCCGATGGTCGCGCTGAGCGCCAACGCCATGCCTCGCGACATCGAGAAAGGCCTGGACGCGGGCTTCTTCCGCTATCTGACCAAGCCCATCAAGGTCAACGAATTCATGGACACGCTGGACGTGGCATTCAAATTCGCGGCGCCGCATCCGGCCGCCGCCACAGGGGAAGCAGCAAATGACAATTGACGCGGACGTTCTCAATGCAAGCATCCTGGTCGTCGATGACCAGGCGCCCAATGTCAGCCTGCTCCTGGAATTGCTCGGTGCCGCCGGCTACACCCGCGTTGCGTCGACGATGAATCCCACCGAGGTATGCGCGCTGCACCGCCGGAATCGCTACGACCTGATTCTTCTCGACCTGCAGATGCCCGGCATGGACGGCTTCCAGGTGATGGAAGGCCTCAAGACCAACGCCGCGGACGGCTACCTGCCGGTGATCGTCCTCACCGCACAGCCCGGGCACAAGCTGCGCGCGCTGCAGGCAGGCGCCAAGGATTTCATCAGCAAGCCGTTCGACCTGGCCGAAGTCAGGATGCGCATCCACAACATGCTCGAGGTGCGCCTGCTTTACAAGAAGCTCGAGAACTACGCCAAGGTGCTCGAAGAAACCGTGCAGGAGCGCACCGCGGAATTGCGGGAGAGCGAAGCGCGCTACCGCAGCCTGACCGAACTTGCCTCCGACTGGTACTGGGAGCAGGACGAAAAGGGGAATTTTACCAAGGTGTCCGGGCCGGTGCTCGAGATGCTCGGCATCCGCGTCGAAGGGTTGTCGACTGCCGGGGGCGGCAATCCGGTGTCGGGATGGAACGAGGACGAGCGTGCGGACCTCCAGGCCAGGATTGCCAATCGCCAGCCGTTTCTCGATTTCCTGTTCAATCGCGTGAATGCCGACGGATCGCACCAGCAGTTTCGCGTGAGCGGCGAGCCGATGTTCAATCAGTCTTCGCGCTTCATCGGGTACCGCGGGATCGGCGTCGAGATCCTCGCGCTGCACTGATTCAACCGCGACCCGACCTTGCGCGATGCCACAACTCCATAGTCCGAATCAAAATCACCTGCTCGGCGCGCTGCCGACGGATGAGTTCGAGCGCATTGCCCCGCATCTGGTGCTGGTTCCCATGCGGCTGGGCGACATCATCTACGAACCCGGCGAGCAATTGCAGCACGCCTATTTCCCTACCACCTCCATCGTGTCGCTGCACTACGTCACCGAGTCCGGCGCGTCGGCGGAAACGGCCGGCGTCGGCAACGAAGGCATGGTCGGCATCGCGCTGTTCATGGGCGGGAATACGACACCCAGCTCGGCCGTCGTGAAGACCGCGGGCCACGCGTATCGGCTGGAGCGGCGATTGCTGATGCAGGAATTCGAGCGCGCCGGACTGATGAATCGTGTGTTGCTGCGCTACACCCAGGCGCTGATCACGCAGATGACGCAGACCGCCGCCTGCAACCGCCACCATTCGGTGGAGCAGCAACTTTGCCGCTGGCTGCTGACGACGCTCGACCGCGTCCCATCGCACGAATTGACGATGACGCAGGAACTGGTCGCCAGCATGCTCGGCGTGCGCCGCGAAGGCATCACCGAGGCCGCCGGAAAATTGCAGCAGCGCGGCTACATCCGCTACCGGCGGGGCCACATCGAAGTGCTCAACCGGTCGGGGCTCGAAGGTCGCGCGTGCGAATGCTACGCCGTGGTCAGGAAGGAATTGGCGCGACTGCTGTCGGACGTGCAACGCCGCCAGGACGTCCCCGCCGCCGCGTGACAGTGCGGCCGCCTTTTCATTTGCGTTCCGAAGCGGGCGTCACTCGCCAAATGACGTTGCCTACGTCGTCGGCGACGAGCAGAGCGCCCGCCCGGTCCACTGCGACTCCCACCGGTCGACCGAACGCATTGCCGTCGCCGTCGACGAAACCGGTCAGCACCGCTTCGGGCGGTCCGCCGGGACGTCCATCGACGAACGGCACGAAGACCACCGCGTAGCCGCTGCGCGGACGCCGATTCCATGAACCATGTTCGCCCACGAACGCGCCGCCCAGGAATCGGTCGCCGAGGAGGGCATCGCCATAGAAGGCCAAGCCCAGAGGCGCGACGTGCGCCCCCAGTGCGTAGTCCGGGACGACCGCCGTCGCCACCAGGTCGGGTCGCTGCGGCTGCGCGCGATCGTCGGCATGAGCGCCATAGTAGCTCCAGGGCCAGCCATAGAAGCCGCCGTCCTTCAACGATGTGAGGTAGTCCGGAACGAGGTCGCTGCCGAGCTCGTCGCGCTCGTTGACCACGGTCCACAATGCACCGGTCTGCGGCTGCCAGCCCAACCCGTTGGGATTGCGCAATCCGGAAGCGTAGATGCGCGAGCTGCGCGTTGCCGGGTCGATTTCCAGAATTGCGGCGCGGCCGGCCTCGTTCTCCATTCCGTTCTCTGCGACATTGCTGTTGGACCCCACCGTGACATACAGGCGACTCCCGTCGCGGTTCGCGATCACGTTCTTGGTCCAGTGATGATTGATCGTTCCCGCCGGCAGTTCGACGATCTTCTCACCCGCCCCGGTGATCCGGGTCGCGCCGGAAACGTAATGAAAGCGCAACAGCGCATCCGTGGCGGCGACATACAGGCTGTCGCCGACGAGCGCCATGCCGAACGGCGAGTTCAGTCCCTCAAGGAACACGGTGCGCGTGTCCGCCACGCCGTCGCCGTCGGTGTCGCGCAGCAGTGTGATGCGGTTGGCGGACGGCACACCTGCGCCGGCGCGGCGCATCACCCATTTCATGATCCAGCCCTTGATGCCGCGTCCGTCGTCGGGCTTCGGCGGCGCGTTGGTCTCGGCGACGAGCACATCGCCGTTGGGCAGCACATGGAGCCATCGCGGATGCTCGAGGCCCTCGGCGTAGGCCTTCACTGCGAGACCCGGCGCTGGTGTCGGCGCGGCCCCCGGCAGCCATCCTTTGGCCGGCGCAATGTTGACGGTGGGGATGACGGCGCGAACCGGAGTCGCCAGCTGCGGCGTTGCGCCCGACGTGGCTGCGTCGGGCAGCGTCGCGTGTTCTCCGCAACCTGCCACGGCCATCGCGAAGGCCAGCGCCACGCCCAGCCCGGCACGCGGGAACCCGCTCCCAACGTTCGCTACCGCACGGACTGTGCGTGGGTTTGTATTCATGCTGCGTTGGGTGTTCCTGCGCTGCATATTCGTTTCCCTTAACGGAGCATTTTCCATGCAAATGATCAAAGTCGCCGTGCCCATGCTGGCCATGTCGTTTCTACTGCTCGGCTGCGAGAAGCATCCGGTCGAGACCACGAACCCGTCTCCACCCGCTGCCGTATCCCCACCCGCTGCTCCTTCGGTCAGCTCGGCGCCGACCGTCGATACATCGCTGCCCCCACTGCAGCCCGCTGCCGCCCCAACACCCAAAACCGGCACCGACTCGACAACCGGTTCGACGCTGACCCGGACGGAGCGGGACTCCAAGATGCCGCTGCCGGGCCAGGTCAACGACCACTCCAGTCCTGTGCCGGCGAAGCAAGGCGACAGCACGGCGCCCGCCAAGTCGCCCAAGTAATCCGCTCGGTTCGGCGGCGGCTCCGGGCGAGAGGCGTCCTCGGCATTCGCATCAGGTCAGCAACGGCTCGGGCGGCGCGCTCGTGTCCTGCGCACCGATGCGCTCGTATTCGGCAATGACCTGGGCGCCCAATAGCAGAAACGTCGCGGCAATTTCGAAGCTCAAGAGTACGGCGATCGAGGTCGTCAACGACCCGTAGACCACGCGGATCTGGGACAGCGTTCCGAAATACCAGACCAGGAAGTGGCGCGTGATCTCCCAGAGAACCGTCGCGGTGATGCCGCCGATGAGCGCGTGCCGCCATGACGGCCGGCCGGCCGGCATGATGAGGTAGATCGATGTCAGGACGAAGACTTCGCCGAACACCCCCAGTGCATAGAGCAGCGCGCCCGATGTGCCGCTGAGCGACCAGTTCCGTCCGAGAAATTCCACGCTGTCCGCGCCGACGGCCTGCAGCGACCCCGAGACCAGCGTCATCAGCAGCAACCCCATCCCGAGAAACACGATGTAGCAATAGGGAATGACCGCCGAGACCAGGAAGTGGCGGCGCCGGACGACAACCCGATGCAGGAAAATGACCGACATCGCGTTTTCCAGAACAGTAAACGCAAGTGTGCTGAAGAACAGCATGGTCGCAAGCAGCACCCAGCCCATGACCTCGCGATGGTCCAGGAAGCTGGCCAGCTCGCCAATGACCGCCTCCGACTGTCCCGGCGTCACCCACTCCAGATACCGCCCCAGCGTCGCCAGCAGCTGGGCCTGATCGATGATCCGCGACAAAGCGATCAGAATGAGGATGAGCAGCGGAACGATTGACAGCAGGGTGTAGTAAGCCACGGCGCCCGAGAGCAGCAATCCCTGGTTCGCGCGAAAGGCGCGCAGGACGCGCATGGTGAAAGCGCGCGGGTGCGTCACCACGTAGGCAGCTTGTCGTCCGAGATCATGCATCAATCGGCACCACGCGAAGGATACGACCGGAGCTCGCCGGCCAAAAAAAGGGCCGGGGCTGTGCAAGCCCCGGCCGCAATACTCGGTCCCTCAAGCTGCTCGCGAAAAGGACCGGTAGGGAGAGCCTTGAATGATTTTCAGGACTTGCCGAACTGCGCCTTGGCATTGCTGACGCATGTGTCCTTTGCGGCGCCGGCCAGCGCGTCGCATTTTTCGATCGCTACCTTGTATTCGGCGTCACGCTTGTCGACGGAGGCTTCCTTGCGGGCGTCGGACTGCTTGACCGCCGCGTCCTTGTTCGTATCGGCCACGACACGGTCGACCTTGGCATTCGCCTTGCCCTTGACCAGTGCGGCCTTGGCTTCCTTGACGCAGACGTCCTTGGCATTGCCGGCCTGGTCGTCGCACTTTTCGATGGCGACGTCATACGTTGCCTGGGCTCGTGCGACGCGAGCGCTTTCGCGATGCTTCGCGGTGTTCTGGTATGAGGCTTCGGCGTCCGCCAGGGCGACGTTGTCCTTACCCTTGGCTTCGGCCATGCAGATGTCCTTGGCGTTGGCGCTCAAGGACGAGCATGCGTTCTTGTCAGCTTTGTACTGCGTGGCGGCATCCGTCTTCGCCATCGTGTAGCTGTCCTTCGACATCGGCGTCGAAGCTGTCTTGGATGCGTACATCTGCGCCACGGCGGGCCCGGCAACGCTCAAGCCGGCCGTAATGAAAAGTGCGATCAATAGTTTGGACATGACAATCCTCAACGTTTAGTTACCGTACCGAAAAACCAGCTTTCAATGTACGGGGGAGGCCAGGTCCTGTCTGTTCGCTGGCGCACGCACGCGGATTGCGCGCGCCAGCGCCCCAATCAGGCTGTCAGCTTCGCGTCCATCGTTATCCGCGCCTTCAGCAGCTTGGATACGGGACAGCCGGTCTTGGCCTTGTTGGCGATTTCCTGGAATTTCGTGTCGTCTGCGCCGGGAATCGTCGCAGTGACCGTGAGATGGCTGGCGGTGATCTCGAAGCCGGCACCGACCTTTTCCAGCGTCACGTCGGAATGCGTCTCGATCCTGTCCGGCGTCAGCCCGGCTTCACCGAGCATCAGCGAGAGCGCCATCGAAAAGCAGCCCGCATGCGCGGCGCCGATCAGTTCCTCGGGGTTGGTGCCCTTGCCGTTCTCGAACCTCGACTTGAAGCCGTATGGCGCCTCGTTGAGAACGCCGGTCTCCGTGGAGATGGTGCCCCCGCCGTCCTTGATTCCGCCCTTCCAGACCGCCCATGCCTTCTTGATCATGACTTGCCCTTGGCCCCTTGCACCGAGCGGATCTCGCCCAGGTTGTCAGCGGCAAAGTCCCAGTTGATCAGCTTGTCGAGCACGGCATTGACGTAATCCGCACGGCGATTCTGGAAGTCCAGGTAGTACGCGTGCTCCCAGACGTCGATCGTCAGCAGCGGCTTCGCGCCCTTGGTCAGTGGCGTATCGGCATTCGCGGTCTTGACCACCTTGAGCTTGTCGCCTTCCAGCACGAGCCACGCCCAGCCGCTGCCGAATTGGGTCGTCGCGGCGGTCGCCAGTTCCTTCTTGCAGGCATCGACGTTGCCGAATGCCGACTTGATGAGGTCCATCAGCTCCGCCGGGGGCTCGCCGCCACCCTTGGGTCGCAGGCTGCGCCAGTAGAACGTGTGGTTCCAGGTTTGCGCCGCGTTGTTGAAGATGGCGACCTTGTCCGCCTGGCCCGCGGTTTCGTTGATCAACTGTTCCAGCGACAGGCCCACGAGTTCGGTGCCGGCCACAAGCTTGTTCAGCGTATCGACGTATCCCTTGTGGTGCTTGCCGTAGTGGAACGAGAGCGTATTGGCGGAAATGACGGGATCAAGGGCGCTTTCCGCGTAGGGAAGCGCAGGCAGTACGTGCAGTGCGTTCTTTTCGATGATGTCGGTGCCAGTCATTGTCGATACCTTTAGGGTGGCGGGCGCGGGCCCGCGTGGTTAAGAGTTCGCCGCGAGTTGAACCGAGGAGACCGGGGGTGGCGCGAGGTTGCCGCCTTCATTTTCCCAGGACTTGAGATCGGTCTTGCGTTGCGATTCGCCGGCGGCAAGCACGCGCTGGCTGCGGGTGCGCGTCGCAAACGCGGCACCCAACGCGGCGCTGATCGTTACGGCAAACAGGATTATCCAGCGTCTGTCGATGTTCATGGCGTGCTCCTTCAGAAATGGGGACCGCAATGCACGCACGGCTGCGCAAAAACTGCGGCGAGCGTGCGCTTACTTTGCATGTTACTTCGCAAATCTTTCCGTGGCATCCGCTACGAGTTTGACGTTCACGGCCCTGGCCTCGTTCACGCAGGCGCTTTTTTCCCGAGCGATGCGGGTGCCGCAGGCGACCCTGGCGATCATCAAGTCGGCGTCGGCATCCGCTATCGCGCTGTCCGATTTCGACTGGATCGTGCCTTTGTAGCTCACTTCGGCCTGGGCCTTGGACCGCCTTTCCGCTGCCTGGGCTGCAACGGCGCACATGTCCCGGTCGTGTCCAGCCAAGGGCGCGCATTGGGCACGGGCATTCCGGTAGGTGTCATAAATGCGTTCCAGCGCCGCGGCATAGTCGACGCGCGTCTGCAGCGTCGCCGCATTGGGAAATTGGGTAAAGATCAGGATCGCGGCCCCGGCAATGCACACCGCTACCCACCGGACTCTGTTCATTTCCAGGCACCTCGACAGCGAAACGGGCGGAGGCGTCATGCCCGCCGACCGAAAGGATCGGCCACGGGCATGACCGCAACGGAACTACGCGGGAATCTTCGGCGTGTAGTCCTTGTGGACTTCCTCGAAGGCCTTGACCTGCGCTTCGGCCTGATCCTTGGTCACGCCGTAGGCCTCCTGGACCTTGCCCGCCAGCTGTTCACGCTTGCCGTCGATCTGGTCGAGGTTGTCGTCGGTGAGCTTGCCCCATTGTTCTTTCACGTGTCCTTTGAACTGCTTCCAATCGCCTTTGATAACGTCCCAGTTCATGGTATTTCCCTTTCGTCGGTTGGGTCATCGGCGGCGTTGCCAGCGAGAGTAATTGCTCACGTGTGCAACGACGTCCCTGCTACAAGGCCGACAATAGCCAAGGTTGCGGAAGCAGTCGGTGCGGTGGCGCTCATTGCTGCTGCGAACCCGCTGTGTTCGGTGCGGTACATAGCGGGTGTAGAATGAACGCATGGTCGCCAACAAACTTGGCAACAACGCCGGGAAAGCGCCCTTGCTGTCCAAGGGCGCAGCGGTCGCCGTTGTGCCCGCCGCCCACACTCCCCATCAGAATCACCTTCTCGACGCGCTGCCCGCAGCCGATTTCGAGCGGATCGCCGCCCACCTCGAGCTGATGCCGATGCAGCTGGGTGACGTGCTCTATGAGTCCGGCGCCCCGTTGCGACACGTCTACTTCCCGACCACGTGCATCATTTCGCTCCTGTACGTGATGGAGGACGGCGCGTCGGCCGAAATCGCCATCGTCGGCAACGAGGGCATTCTCGGCATATCGCTGTTCATGGGCGGGGACACCACACCGAGCCGCGCGATGGTGCAGAGCGCGGGCTACGCGTATCGCCTCAAGGCTGACCTGCTCAAGACGGAGTTCGGGCGCTTCGGCCCGTCCATGCACCTGCTGCTGCGCTACACGCAGGCGCTGATTACGCAGATGGCGCAGACCGCGGTCTGCAACCGGCATCATTCGGTCGACCAGCAATTGTGCCGGTGGCTGCTGCTGAGCCTCGATCGCCTGCAGTCCAACGAGCTCACGATGACGCAGGAATTGATCGCCAACATGCTCGGCGTGCGCCGCGAGGGCGTCACCGAGGCCGCCGGCAAGCTGCAGGCGGCCGGATTGATCAATTATCGCCGCGGCACCATTACCGTCCTCGACCGGCCGGGACTCGAAAAGCAGGCCTGCGAGTGCTACCAGGTCGTCAAGACGGAGTTCGACCGCCTGCTGCCCTATGTCGTGACGTAGCGGGTCGTTCCCGCGTCCTGCGCGCCACCGTCCCGCGGCGCCTTGCACTTATGTGCGCTACCACGCAGACGGCCCGGCCGCATCGACATACTCTCGCTTGAAACGAGAGGCAAGTCCGTGGCAGCTTCGCAACGCTCGAACATGGTGAACCGGCTGATCGAGTCGCTGCCCGTCAGCGACCGGCGGCGGATGCTTGGCGGTTGCGAAACGGTCGAGCTCGCGTTCGCCGACGTACTCTCGACGCCGGGCGCGCCATTGCAGCATGTCTTTTTCCCGACCGGCGGCTTTATCTCGGTGATCATGCCGATCGACGATTCCGCCGCCCTGGAAGTGGGCATGGTCGGAAACGAAGGCATGTTCGGCACGCCGCTGGCACTGGGCGTGGATTTTTCGCCGGTGCGCGCCGTGGTGCAGGGCGCCGGGACGGCGCTCCGAATGGACGCCGCCGTGTTTTGCAGCGAACTCGGGCGCAGCGCGGCCTTGCGGCAACGGATCGACAGGTACATCTTCGTTCAGCTGAGCCAGCTGGCGCAGACCGCGGCATGCACGCGCTTCCACGTGGTCGAGGCGCGGCTGGCGCGCTGGCTGCTGATGACACAGGACCGCGCACACGCGAACGCGTTTCACGTCACGCAGGAATTCCTGGCCTTCATGCTCGGCGTTCGCCGCGTCGGCGTCACCAAGGCGGCGCGCTCGCTGCAGCAGCGTGAATTGATCAAATACAGCAGAGGCAACATCACGGTGCTGGACCGGCGCAGTCTGAAAGCTGCCTCGTGCGGCTGCTACAAGGCCGACCGGGAATCGTACGACCGGATGCTGGGCTGATCCGAAGCGGTCGCCGCGCTACTTCGCGGTGGGCACCACGGCCGGCTTTACTGAGCCGGATGGGTCCGTCACGACCTTCGCGCCGACGTCAGTCAGCAGTTGCTGGAATACCGGCGACGCCTGGATGATCGTCCCCGCCGCGGCCCGCAGCCTGTCGACGGCCTCAGCCGGCAGCACGAACGACGTCGGCTGCTGGTTCAGATAATCGAGTTCCGCCTTGTCCTTCAACTGCGGGAACGACACGTCGATGGCATAGATCTCGGCCTGCGGCACCCGCAGCGCGTCGACGATGGCGGGATCCTTGCTGCCCGCGAGTG
>Ga0302321_100005123_pt1 | contig 11438 bp, 5 predicted proteins | sample Fen_T0_1_FD_202505 | JGI IMG/M metagenome (GOLD analysis project Ga0302321, IMG submission 202505) | Peat permafrost microbial communities from Stordalen Mire near Abisko, Sweden - Fen_T0_1 | ecosystem: Environmental > Terrestrial > Soil > Wetlands > Permafrost | place: Sweden: Abisko...
TTAATCGAGTATTTAGCTTTACCTGCAAAGTATTTTATGGCCGGATCTTTAAATTCGGTAAACGATTTCAATTTAGTTATCTCAATCGGATTAATAGCTTCATCCGATATGGGAAAAAATTCAATCCGGATTTTTAATTTTTCAGGATCGATGATTTCAGGCTGAGTCAATTTTATCTTTATAATCTTATTTTCATTTGTTGTGAAGTCATATTCCCCGGATGATGATGTTGTAAACTGGTACTTCCCCTTGTTAAAAACTGCCTGAGGAATCGCAAATGTTGTATCAATAAGCTGTTGCTGCGGAAAGATTTCTTTACCTGCCAATGATACCTGCTGAATGAAATTATTTGGTGGTATATTTTTGAATATAAATATTTTTGATTCGTAAGGTTTGAAATAAACAGGCAGCCGTGTTTGATATTTCTCGACAGAATAAATTGCAGGGTTAGAAACTGAACCATCTTCAGGATTCCATATTTCAGGTGTTTTTCCGGTTACCCTGAAGATGATCTCACGGTTAAGAGTTTTGTTTTGCTGATTAAAAACATAGTAAACATCAACATTTTCAAGCTTCCTGTGGATATACATTATTTCCTTTGGATTGTTGATGTTGGTTGTCAGGTCAGGAAGGACGTTAAGCTGACTCAGAATTTCGTCTATTGGTTTCCCTGAAATCATTTTCCCTTTTCCGTACCTGTTTTCGCCGGAACTGCCCCAAAGAGAATTGGCCAGCTTTTTAAAAGAATCTTCATTATCTTTTAATTCCGTAACCGATAACATTTCCAGAGGTTTAGGACCATAGACAATCGCTCCTGCATTCACGAGTTCTGAAATTCGCATTAAAGTTGCAAATTCCATTTTAGTGCAGTTGGGCAACATCAGAAGAGGAAAACTTTGATTGTGCCCAAAAGAGATTTTGCCATCAATAACTTTTGCTTTGTTTTTCAGCATATCGTTATTGCATGAATATGCCTGAATACCAATTGGTAAATCCTTAATAAAACTTTTGCTAAAAAATTGTGGAAGCTGATCACCTGCATAAAAGATCACATCAACAATCGGTTCTCCTTTTTGGAGTACGTATTGAACCCGGGCCTGATATGTAAGCCAGTCCTGATTAAATTCCCATATTGGATTGTTCCGGTTAAAATGAGCGCCAAATTTACCCAGGGTCATCCCTGGCTTTTTATCAAAAGGCTGATGAACAAAACTATGAAGTATAAGCTGGTTTACACCAGAACAATATGCAGCATCACCAAAAGGTTTTAAATCGAAAGGTGTTTCGGAATAATGAGCATAATTTGTGTAAGCCTCAGAACCTATTATTTGTTTATCGTATGCAAGCGCAGAATACATTGGAAATCCTGGTGCCGGTCTGTTTGCTGGTCTATAATCGCTAATATAATTTGCATCATTTACAGCCCAGAATTCAGTCATTGGTATGTCAACATACTGATTTGATTTTATTGGATCCAGCGGGGGATATGCGCCCCAGTTACTGAAAATAACCTCGCCATGAAAATCCATTCCGTTCCTATGACAAAGATCACTGAAATGTTTGTAGTAATTCTTGTCAATCAAGACGGAAATAGTTTTCCGGAAATCGTGAAGAAATGCCTCACTAAGCTGGGTGCTGCCAACTGTTTCTCCGCATAAAACCGGGATCCAGGGAATTATATTATAACCTCTCAGCTTATTAAACTCTTCCGGAAATGCTTTTGTCCAGGTTTGAAACTGAGCTTCCCAGCTATCCATCAGAATGAATTTAAGAGTATTACCTTTATATTTGCCTGAAGCTTGAATCAGTTTTTTTGCATAACTGTCGATATGAACGTTGAGTGCAACAGTATCCATCTTATCAAGTTCAAGGCCCAGGCCTTCAGGAGTTGCCGGGTCATTTTTAACACCAGTAGATGTGTATCCAAAACGAATTACCTGCCACCTACCTTTAGGAGCGTTCCATTTAATGGTTCCATCGGAAGACAGATTTTTTGAAATATCAATTATTGAATTCTCTGCAATAGGGTTAATACTTGTCATGTTATTCAGATCAAGTACATTTTCATTAACATCAAAAACAGACGCAGTTTTCTCGAAGAATGATGAAACCGAAGGTGTGAATGACGGTAATTCGTCATCTCTAAGAAGTTCTAATTCTGCAATCGGGTAAGTGTCGAAGTACATGAAGTTTGATTTCACAAATTCGATCCGGAAATATTTTGATTTTGTTAAAGTGAATGGTGCAGAAATTGATTTGTTCACTCCGATAAATTCAAGGTCGGCTATCTTTGTATAGACTGTTCCGTCATTTGAGGCTGATAACCTCAATTGAACTGTTATTTTGGCCATATCGTCCCAGCAGAATGGAAGATGAGGAAACAAAACAAGTTTGCTTGCAGTAAAATCAGTAACCAATTTCACATCAATTACATCGCCTTTCTTTAAGTTGATTTCTGTTTTGGGATTACCATCGTAAAGAATAGATCCGGAGGGAACTTTACATGCAGCAATTACAGGCCTTGCCTGTTGAAATGAATTAGGTTTCTCCTCCAACTGAAAGGCAACTACAGCAACATCGCTGTAGAAATTCTCCACTGTAACAGGCTGGGCCAGTTTTGTAATAACTTCTTTTCCCCCTTCGATTGTAGTTTTTGTCCAGACATATTGTTTCATCGATAGCTCTGGTGTAATCCATGGTCCTCCGGTTGTGCAGTAACCGTCAATAGTCTGGATGCCAATTGTAATACCTAACCGGTTTGCTTCTTTAAGTGCCCACCGGAACATCTCAATCCATTCAGGGGAATTGAATTTTACCTTGGGCAAGTCCACCTCTTTTGTAAAGTTCTGACCAATATTTATAATGGTTGCCTCAACGACACCCTGCCGTTTCATTGATTCCAGATCTTTCGTTATGCCTTCTTTAGTAATGTTGCCGGCCATCCAGTGCCACCATGTATGAATTTTTGATGATTGAGGCGGATTACGGAAATCAGTTTTACTAAAATCATTTTGTGCAGTCAAGACTGATAAAAAAAAGAATAGATATAGAAAGCTTATAAGTATTGTCTTCATTATTTTCTGATATTTGGATGGCAACCAATCAGTTAAAATGTATATATTTTAATTATTTCGAAAATCTGAGCCAGTCAATATCAATTGTATCATTATTATCTGAATAAAACTTTAACCACAGCGCATGAACGCCCAGTATGGGTTTAACATCCGCCTTTATGGTAACCCATTCATCCTTGCCTGAGTACTCAGGGACATTTAAAGTGGCAAATGTCTGATGCCATGGCTGATCCAATGCTAATTGAATAGTCCCGCTCTTTTTGCCAGGTTTGACCCTGATTTCTATTTTATTGATATCAGGTGTGAATTCCAGGTATTTATAGGCAACCCTTATGTCGTTTTTCACGTGGGACAATTTCTCTTCATTCGGTGAGAAGGAATCTACATATGTACCTCCAAAAAGTAAGCATGCCTGTTCCGCTTCAATTTTTGAATCGGCTTTAATAGGAGGTGCCGCTCCTTGTGAGGTCATTTCTACCTCATTAATGCTTCCATCCTTATTAAAAAAGATTGGTTCGACACATGCTTTGCGCAAAACAAAGCTGTTGTGTGTTGCCCGATGATAAAAAACATACCATTGTCCTTTAAATTCTACTATAGAGCCATGATTGTTCCAGTTACCCGGATCGCAATTATTGTTATCAATAATCACTCCACCGTATTTGAAAGGTCCCATAGGTGATTTACTTGTTGCATAACCGATGCAGGTGGGCTTGTTTGAGCGTCCCATATGGGCATAAATGAAGTAGTAGATTCCGTTTCTTTTAACCATATATCCTCCTTCATGGAAGAAGTGCTCTTTCTCAGTTACAATATTATCTTTTATCGAGGAAGTATCTATTTCAGTCATGTTCGGTTTCAGCTTTGCCATTTTTGCAGAAAACTGACCCCAGATGTAGTAGCCCTGACCATCATCATCAATAAAAACACACGGATCGATTTCATTAATACCTTTTGTATCTATTTTATGTCCGTTCAAAAAAGGACCAATCGGGGATTTACTTGTTGCCACACCTTCAGCATCTGTAGAAGGCTGACAGTAATACAAGTAATAAATTCCATTTTTATATTGGCAATCGGGCGCAAAAAGCAAATCGTCGTTGTAAGGCACATTGTCATTCTTCCCTTTTGATGAAAAGACATCTTTTGTGAGTTCCCATGTTTTCAAATCGGATGTTGAGAGAACATGGTGAGTCCAGGAGCAGAAGTATTTTGTACTCTCATCGTTCGAACCATAAATATATAGTTTCCCATCGGCCCACACGTGAGCCGACGGGTCGGCAATATAAACTCCGGGAGGAGATATAGGGTTTTGTGTAAAAGAAGAAAAAGTGAAAACATTGATTAACAGAAATGTGAATAGAAGATGTTTCATGATATTGTTGTAAGAGAATATGACCATACCTAATTAAAGGTACAAATTATTAGACCAAAATAATAATAAAAATTTATATTGAGTATGAGCTACCTTTTCTATAATACAGGTGGAAGTCAGATACTCCTGGCAAATAAATCCCGGGTTGCATCTTTGCAGAAAAACTTATTTTGAAGCTTAGAGCTCAGGGCACAGGGCCCAGTGGAAAATAATTGACCTTCAGAATGAAGCGCATTGAGAGTAAGTGTGAGAGTGAGTCTTGAGGAAAAAGAGATGAGAGTGTTCGAGATTGCTCTCGCACTCGCTCTCACTTTCACTCCTTTTCAGTACCCCGAACGGACGAAAGTTGCAACCTGTTCAGCGACTTTTTTTTCAAAAGTATTCAAGTAAAAATTTTCCAAATCATTACATTTTTGAGCCTGTTTATCCCCTTGAGTTAATTATATTTATTTATAAGGCAAATTCATCTTGGAGCAAAGATTCTGAAATTGCGGTTCGCTATGCAGATTGTCAAGAACAGGTTAGCTTAATATAAAAAGTAAATTAAGATCATGCCTCAGGGAATCATGGTCTAACATCGTCAGAGTTCCTTCTTTATTTCCAGCACAGGCATAAATAAGCACAATTTCAAAAGGATTAATATTTCGGTTTTTGACTGTACTACAAGAGTATCAGCTTCAGCGTTCAATGCACCAATATATCCTCCATTTGCATAAATTTGACTTTGATACATTTGATGGCTATTTTTGGGTACATGATAATATTAAAGGAGACCAGGGTTCTCATTATTTCCTTGAGTGTCTTTGGAATTATTATACTTTTGATGTAATCACTCTTAAGTTAACTACACCTGGGAATTGAATTGTATTAAAGTTCTAAGCCCTCTGAAAAAAACTACTTGGGCTGGATGTTTTATAGTGAAAGCGGATCAATGTTTTTTATTTCTTGTTTGCTTTATTATGCTTAGTTTACTTTGATAATACGTGCCGAGTTTGATCTGATATTCTAGTCTCACCTTGTTTGTTGAATATCTTAATGAAATGAGTTTCAATAAAATATATTTGCCTTATCCAGCTTAATTGCTTAACTTGCGCTGTGAAAGACTAAATAAATAGGTTGATTATTACATTAAACTTTTTGTCTGAATTGTCTCTTTTTGATTAACCTAGTACCGCTCATCCTTTCGGAACGTCAGACTTCATATATCCGTTCCCTTCATCAACAGGTAATATAAGAACCTTTGAAATTTCTAATGAAGTTTTAAAATTATTCTGTATGGAAATTGAAATAGACGAAAAAATAGTAACAGAAACAATCTCATGTGATTGTAAATTCAAATGTTTACATAATGTATTGACTGGTTGTTGTGAAGTTGAGAAATGGAATAGTAATGAGTTAATTATTTTCATTAAATGTTTAGGAAGCCAATTTTGTGTATACAAAAAATTCTTTGGATTCTCATCCTTCATGTGTACATGTCCGACAAGAATCGGAATCTTTAACAAGCTGGCAATTTAATACTGAAGAAAGCCTAATTAGAGGGTATTTTATCCAATATTACGTGTTCAGCTCAGATCGTTAATTTGTACAGGGAAACTTTGGAATAACCATTTGAGAAGGGCGGATTATTCCAGACGAGATGAGATCTCTCGAACATGGAAGGAGCAAGAGCGACTTGAAACATGTATAGCCAACCTTCAGTATGATTTAATGGATCGTACTATTACTCCTTAGTATTATCAGGATATGAAAGGGAGGCCGACAATTAGAACATCTTTTGATATTAAGGTGATACAGTTTGTCATCTGTATAGTCTAACTTTTTTTTAGAAATTTCAAAGACCTGACTAATTTAAATATGACTTGAATTTCACCGGCAGCAAATCAAAAATCAAGCAGGATATAAATAGACAAAGGTGTTAACTTTGAACCATGATTTGAACGTACGGGAATAAATTTAATACCTACTCAGCGCGCAGATCATAACTATCATTGGCTATTGTATTAAACCAGATCGAGCCGTCAGCAAGTTTTCTTACATTAATTTTCCGACCTTTATAAGATACTGTTACATGTGTTTTGGGTTTAATAGTACATATTCCACCTGCTTTTGATAATACCGAAGCTTTTAATATCTTACCGTTCTTCCATTTCATTGAAATATCAAACGCTCCCCTTGCACAAACTCCGTCAAAGCTTCCGCTTTCCCACTCATCAGGAAGCGCCGGTAACAGATCTATAACACCTTCATGCGACTGGATGAGCATTTCGGTTATACCCGCAGTTACACCAAATGATCCGTCTGCCTGTAAGGGTGTATAACATTTTGCAAACAGCTGTGGATATACCTGATCCTTAAGATATCCCTTGAAGATAGAGTTTGCCCTGTTGCCGTCATACAACCTTGCACGGAGGCACATTTTCCAGGCTATGGAAAATCCGGTACCTCCGTCTCCGCGTTGTTCAAGTACCTTTTTACATGCATCTGCTAATTCAGGCGTTCTCCTGGCAGAAATAACATTTCCAGGATACAATCCATACATATGAGATAAGTGACGATGTTCCTTTTCAAGCTGCTCCAGGTCTTCAGTCCATTCCTGCAAATAGCCGTCTCTGCCTACCCTTGGAGGAACAAGCTTTCTCGCAGCAGCTTCAACCTTCGAGGAGTATTCACGGTCCTTCTTAAGTAATTTTGCAGCTTCGCAGTAATAGCCAAACAAGTCCTTCAGAATCTGCATATCAATCGATGAGCCATAGCATATTGTAGTGAAGTAGTACATTCCGGTCACCTCATCAAAAAAATACTTATACCCTTTCCCTTTAGGTGGATTTTCCGGAGAGGTTGAAGGATTTGTAACAAGAAATTTCATAGATGGATCCGGAATAAGAAAATCCATAAAGAAGTCCACCGACCCTTTGATTACAGGATAAATATCCCTGAGATAAATCGTGTCTCGTGTAAATAAATAATGTTCCCATAATTGTGTGCACAACCATGCACCTCCTACTGTGAAAGTACCCCAGGTCGGGCCATCCATAGGAGCAGCAACCCTCCAGATATCAGTATTTTGATGGAATACCCAGCCATTACATCCATAATGCTCTCTTGCAACCTGCGACCCCTGATCGGTAAGATCTTTTACCATCCTGATAAGAGGCTCTGCACATTCAGAAAGGTTCCCGGTCTCAACAGGCCAATAATTCATTTCGGTATTAATATTGGTAGTATATTTTGAATCCCATGGAGGATTCATATCCTGGTTCCAAATACCCTGAAGATTTGCAGGCTGTGTGCCTGGACGTGAGGAAGAGATCATCAGATACCTCCCGAACTGGTAACATAATCCAGCAAGGGCCGGATCGGGAGACACTTGGATTTTCTGGAGTCTGACATCTGTTGGCAGAAATGAATTATCCGTAGTGGAGAGGTCTAATGTCACCCTGCTGAACAATTTCTTATAGTCTTTGACAGCAGATTCAAGTATCTCATCATAGCTCTTAGAAACTATTCCCTTAAGATATGTCTCTACTTTACCATGTTGATCACCACTTACATCATTATAGTTGATAAAATTTGTAGCGGCTGCAAAATAAAGTGTAACTGCATCAGCATTCTCGACCTTAAGCTCGGTATCATCAATCGTCATTTTGCCTCCTTCCGGCACAACTTTTAGTCTTGCCTCATATTTTATCCTGCCTTCTATTCCCATGTAATCAGCAGATTTTCCGGTCAATACCAACTGATCGGGGCCTAAGCCATCCATGCGAAAATAATCAGTAGCATAATTTGACATCTGGTCATTACGGGCACCACGGAGACTGGCTGTAAATGAGACTGATCGCATCTTGTTGGCAGTAAGCCTTACTACAATTACCTGATCGGGAGCTGAAGAAAAGGCAGATCTTTGGAATGTGACCCCGTTGGTGGTGTATTCAGTTCCTGTTACTCCAGAGCCCAGATCCAACCATCTCGTGTATTTTGAAGGTTCACCTGCCTCCGGGAATTTAAGAACCAGATTAGCCAGAGCCTGATATTTTTGTTGTTCGACCGGATAACCCATCAGGTTGCGGCCAAACATCTTATGAGCTTCAATAATATTCCCCTGGAAGATCATCTTCTGAATCTCGCTGAGCGACTTGCTACCACCTTTAACTACTGTTGAATACGGTCCTCCAGACCAGTAAGTGTCCTCATTAAGTTGAATTCTTTCTTCATCAGTCTTTCCAAATATCATCGCACCAAGCCTTCCGTTTCCAACCGGAAGGGCCTCCTCCCATTTTGAAGCCGGACTTGTATACCACATTACAAGTGAGGGATCAAAATTTTTATGTTCGATCTTATCAGAGATATCGGCCTGCTGGCAATAAATGTGAACAGACAGCACAGTAACTGAGAATATAATAAGGATTCTTTTCCTAAGCATGTTAATGTTATATAAAGGGAACATGATTAAAATACCTGACGTTTTTAGGTTATTTTTATGGATTGAAATTATAAATTTTCTTCCTTTATCACAAACTTACCTTTCTTAATATGAAGCCTAGCATATTCAACGATGTAATCGGACCTGTAATGAGAGGACCTTCCAGTTCTCATACAGCAGCTGCGCACAGGATAGGTACAATACTGAGGAAGTTTCACCATCCTAAAAACTGCACGATCAGTGTGGAATTTGACAGAAACGGTTCTCTTGCAACAACTTATGAAGGACAAGGAAGTGCAATGGGACTTATAAGCGGTATTTGCGGGCTTTCCATTCTTGATCCGGAAATAAAAGAGTATAAGTTATTGCCTGCCAAACATAATTTCAGTATTGAATTCAAGATAACTGATGTCAAAGCTTCTCATCCCAATACCTATAAAATAAGTCTGACTGATAACAATTATAAAACACTTCAATTTGTTGCAATTTCAACGGGAGGTGGCATGATAAAGGTTATCGGGTTGAATGGGTTCCCGGTATCAATCAATGGCGATTTGTATGAGACATTAATCTGCTTAACAAATAAATCAGCAGTAAGAATTGAGGAGTTAAATCATAAGCTAAAACATCATTTCAGTACTGAAACAGAACTCATTAAAAATGGAAGAGATAATTATCTTTTAATAATTAAATCGCGCAAATCCATTTTGAAAGATTCCGAAGAGATATCCAGGAGAACTGAAGGCATTCTTTGGATAAGAGAGATTGACCCTGTTTTACCCGTTATGTCTGGTGCCAGTCAGTCACTGCCTTTTGCTGATATTTATGAGATGCGGGAATTAATTGAACGTGAGGAGATGGATCTTGCAGAGCTTGCCGTCAGGTATGAAGGCGCCCGAGCCGGCATTGATGATCTGAAAGTATTTTCTCTTATGCGAGAGATATCAGAATATATTCAACATTCGATTAAGGAAGGTCTGAAGGAAAAATCATTTCCCGACAGGATACTCGGCCATCAGTCGCATTTAATATTGAAGGCCGAAAAAGAAGGAAAGATCATCTCCTCTCCCCTGAATACAATAATTGCTTATGTCACCGCTCTGATGGAATCTAAAAGCTCAATGGAAATAATTGTGGCTGCTCCTACTGCAGGTTCATGCGGCACTCTTGGCGGAGTAATATTTGGTACTGCGGAACAGCTCAATATTAAACCTGATGATATTGTAAAAGCATTTCTGGCAGCCGGACTGATTGGTGTGTTAATCGCCGATAAATATACTTTTGCGGCGGAGGTGGGAGGATGTCAGGTTGAATGTGGTGCAGCATCGGCTATGGCTGCAGCCGGACTGGTCCAGTTAATGGGAGGAGATGCCAGGCAGGCGATCAATGCATCCTCATTAGCGCTCCAGAATTGTCTGGGAATGATCTGTGATCCTGTTGCTGATAGGGTTGAAGTCCCATGCCTGGGTAAAAATATCCTTGCCGCTACCAATGCCTTTAATTCTGCAAATATGGCGATTGCTGGTTTTGATCCGGTTATTCCTCTGGAAGAAGTTATTGAAGCGTTGAAAAAGGTCGGAGATGAAATGCCTCAATCATTTTGTTGCACAGGACTCGGAGGTTTGTCGCAAACCCCTTCATCACTCAGACTTCATGAAAAACTAAGCAGCCTTTAAAACGAAAAATGATCAATAATGAAATTCATCGATTCGAAAACGATATCTGAAGCAGCCTCTGTCAGCGAATGGGTATATATAACGGAAAAGGCTATTCTGGCAAGCCTCACAGATGAAGTTCTGATTCCTCAGAGGATACATATAGATCACGTGAAGGATACATTTTTGTTGATGCCCTGTATCACAAGTGAATATTGGATGACCAAACTAGTCTCCTTTTGCCCCGATAACGGCCACCTTGGGCTCCCATCTATATATGGGACTGTTATATTAAACAGCTCATCAACAGGTGAACCGCTTGCAGTTATGGATGGGAGTAAACTGACTGCATTAAGGACAGCCGCAGTTTCGGCAGTCGGTATTAAATACCTTACGCCGAAAAATGCCAGATCACTTGGTGTGGTCGGAACAGGTGCTCAGGCTATTGACCAGGCAAGATTTGCATGTTCAGTCAGAGAGATAGAAAAGATAAGTATTTTCGACCTGTCGGATAACTCGCTTAAAAATTTCATCGAACGATTTGAACCGTATTTTCCGGGAATCAGGGTAACAGTTTCCCAAAATGCAGAAAGTGTATGTGCCGACTCTGAAATAATTATTACTGCAACAAATTCAATGAACCCAGTTTTCCCAGACAAGAAAGACCTGTTTGAAGGTAAAACATTCGTCGGGATAGGATCATACAAACCCGATTGCAGGGAATATCCCGATACTTTTTTCAGGAATCTGGATCAGATCTTTATCGATACAATTCATGGGCTGAACGAGAGTGGTGACCTGATTTATCCTCTAAACAACGGCATTATTTCCAGTGATTGCATATATTCAATTGGTTCCCTGGTAAATGGTAATATATCGATTTCAGATGCACCTGTAAGGTTTTTCAAAAC
>Ga0302321_100005124_pt1 | contig 11435 bp, 8 predicted proteins | sample Fen_T0_1_FD_202505 | JGI IMG/M metagenome (GOLD analysis project Ga0302321, IMG submission 202505) | Peat permafrost microbial communities from Stordalen Mire near Abisko, Sweden - Fen_T0_1 | ecosystem: Environmental > Terrestrial > Soil > Wetlands > Permafrost | place: Sweden: Abisko...
GACCGCATAACCTTCAACGTCGCGCACGGACCAAGTGCCATCGCCCACCAGTTCCAGCACGTGACGGTGGTATTTGAGCACGCCCGGGTGATGAGTCACGCTCACGAGCGTGATGCCGAGGGCTCGGAGCGCCTCGTACATATGCGCTTCGTTGTCTGCGTCGAGAGCGCTGGTCGCTTCGTCGAGCACCGCGTAGCGAGGCTTCCCCAACAGCACCCGCGCGACGGCCAGGCGTTGCGCCTCACCGCCCGAGAGCACTTTGGCAAAGTCGACCTCGACGTCGAAGCCTCCACATCGTTCGGTCAAATCCGGCAAGTTCACCGCGCGTAGAAGCGTCTGCAGCTCTTCGTCCGAGACCTCGCGATCGACGCGCGGGTACAGCAATTGATGGCGCAGAGTGCCCAGAATCATGTACGGCCGCTGCGGCAGGAACAACATGTGCCCGAGATCGGGATAGCGAATCGTGCCGGAGCCGGCGCGCCACAAGCCGGCCACGGCTCGCAGCAACGAACTCTTGCCACCGCCGCTGGCACCCACAATCACCAACCCCTGGCCCTCGGCGACCACCAGCGACACATCGCGCATCAGCGTCCGCTCGTGGTTCGGCGTCTGCAACGTCACGGCGTCGAGCTCGAGCTGCGCGTTCGGGACACGCTCGATCCACGCTTTCGTCGGGTCCGGAGCCTTGTTTTCCGCCACCAGCACGCGTTTGAACGCGTGCAGGCGCTCGATGCCCGCTGCGAAGGCGCTCAGCGCCTCGAAGTTGTCGACGAACACCGTGAGCGCGCCGAGCATGGCGGCAAAGGCACCGCCCGCTTGCACTGCGCGTCCGACCTCGAGCTCCCCGGAAATGATGCGCGGCGCGATGATCACGCTGGGTAAGGCGTAAGTCAGGAAGCTGTACAAATATTGAAACAGATTCAAGCCCAGGGTGCGTTTGAGCAGCCGCGTGTAGTTTTCGTACAATCGCGCGAAACGCTCACGGACGTGCGCGCCTTCGCGCTTTTCACCGCCGTAGAACGCGATGCCCTCGGCGTTTTCACGGATTCGAATCAAGCTGAAGCGAAAATCGGCCTCGCGGCGCAGCTGCTGGAAGTTCAGCCCAATCATCGGCTTACCGAAGACGAAGAACGTGAACACGGTGCCCGCAAAAGCGTAAACCAACAGCACCCAAACCAACGTCCGCGAGATCGACCACAGCACGCCGCTGAAGGCGATCAGCTGCAGGGTCGCACTGACAATCTCGAGCAAGAACGTGAGCGATTTCTGGGTGAAGGCGTTCACGTCCTCGGCGATGCGCTGATCGGGGTTGTCGATGCTCGCGTTCGAGGTCAAGTCGTAGAATGCGCGATTGCTCAGATATCGATGCAAGAAATCATGCGTGAGCCAGCGGCGCCAGGCGATGCCCAGCCGATCGCGCACGTAATAATAGAAGCCGTAGATCGGCACCGCGATCACCAACGCAGCGCCGAACACGCGCATTGAGTGCCAGAAGCGCACGGAATCTTTGGCGGCGAGCGCGGAGGTGAACTCACCCGATTGCTCGTTGAACACGACCACGAACTCGGTGCGGCCGAGCAGCAAAATCACCAGCAGTGCCAGCAGGCCGCGCGCCAGCCACTTCTGTTCGTGGAACCAGAAGGGCTTGGCGATGTGCCAGAAGCGAAGCCAAAGCCTTTGATCGAAGCCCGGTTTGCGCGCGTGCGGTGCTTTGGCCAAGAAGATTCCCGAGCCTGCGGCTCTCAAATGCTGAGGCCCCTCTGCAGAAGCCATGCCGACTGTATCAACTGGTAGAAAAGGCGCGAAACCGAGTGGCACCACTGGCTCCGCGTTGCAATGCGCCTCGCCGTTCCGGGCGTGTCATCCTTTTTGCCTCGCTGGCTAGATGCCCATCGGCCCGAGCTCGTGTTGAATGAGCACCTGATTGCCCAGCCTGGGGGCGGGGAGCGAGCGCAACGCCCCGCCCTGCCAAATCAATAGCGAGATGCTGGAATCATCGACCGAACGATCGAATAACACCGAGAAGCGCGTGGGTCGCCCAGCGCTCTCCTCGAGGATTTCTACGGTCCAAGCGCCCAGTGTCAAGCGGTCGCCGACATGTAACGGCGCGCTCTCGGGTCGGGACAAGGACTCGAGCGCCCCCTCGAGAAGCGCGCCGTTCAGCACGGTAATTTCGAGGCTTCGGTCGCCCGTTCGCTTGAGCCGATGATCATGGGCAGACATCGAGAGCAACTGCACGGCCACTGGCCGAGGTTCGGGGCGCGGCGCAAGATACAGACTCGCGGGCAGGTACATGCCGATCAACGGATCAGCGAGGCCGATCCCAGCCACGGTCACACCCGCACGCACGGGGATCTCCGCTTTCGATGCGGCTTCCATCGCGGCATGGGACGACGTGGCCAACTGCCACGCGCCGAACGCAAACGCCAGTGGCGCCAGTGCGGCATGGATCAGTGCCAACAGCGCGACTCCAATCCGACCCAGCCAGGTGAAGATTGCGGGCTTGGCTTTATGGCCAGCATGCAGGAGAACCACTGACAGCGCTGCGATGACGGCCAGGTTGGACGAGAACAGCACCCGATCCCCCGGAATACTGGCCGCCCCAGGCAACATCGCCAAGAACGCTCCGGCAAGCAGCCAGGCAAGTGTCCGTCCGAGCTCGGCGTCGAGCGCACGTGCGGCCCGGCGCAACAAGGCCGCGAACAGTAGCCCGCCGGCGACCCCGAGCGCGGCCAAGATCCTGCCTGATTTCGGCACGATCATCGACAGCTCGGAAGGAATGCAGAAAAGTGACGCTTCCAGGTACACCGCAAGACGGATGGGTAACAGCCCGAGGTAAGTGCGCGTTTGCGCGATCGGATCCACGTAGCCGCCGGCACCGCGCACGCCGAAGCCAAGCCCTTTGTACATGGCCGCGTAGGCGAACAGCAGTGCGCCCCAAGGAGCCAGCGCGCGTAGGCGAAGCGCCAGCGCTTCACGCCGCCCGATCAATTCATAAGCAGCGACGTAACCGAATAGTGCCAGCGCGGTCTCGCCGCCGCACAAGGCCAGCGCAGCACACGCAAGGGCCGCGCCATGCAGCCAGCGAAAGCCTCCGTCACTCCGCTCGCGCGCCTCCAGATGAAGGAGCAGCGCGATGATGACCAGCGCGCCCGAAATCGCCACGTGCCGAGCCGAAGGCCACGCGACGAGCATCCAGTGCGCGGGAGAGACGGCAAACAACAGCCCCGCTAGGGCCGCTTCACGCTCGGGCAGGAGCCGCCGGAAGAGTATCGCCGCCGAGAGTACAGCCAGCACATACCAAGCCACCGAATGCAGGTGATAGAGCAGCGGGTGTCGCCGCGCGAGAGCGTGATCCAAAACCAGCAGCGCACTGGACAGTGGCCGAAAGAACGACAGCCGGATGCCATCCACCGACCACCAGGGCAACGCGCTCTGCCCAACCAACCAATCGCGTTCGCCGGGCGCGCCAGTCAGGAAGGAGTACAGGTGAAACGGTCCCGGGATCGGCGCGGGCGCGACGCCCTCGATCTTCAACACCATCGCTTGATCATCGCAGTAAAAGTCCGCAAACATCGAGGGCAACGCGAGCACCAGCGGAATCAAGGCGATTGCCCAGAGCACCCGTGGAAAACGAAACACGGGTCATGAAACCACAATTGAGCTCGGCTGGGAAACGTGTCAATGAGCGATCATCGGTGTCGATCGACATGACTCTGCGTGCCAGTACCTTGCCAGCCGCTTCCGAGCCCGCACCGCGGTCCCCGGCATCGCCGTCTCGCGATGGCCAGGCGGTCACCGATACGCTCTCCGACGTGCTGCGCGCGGTACGTCTGACGGGCGCCGTGTTCTTCGCAATCGATGCTTCGGATCCCTGGGTCACCGAGGCACCGCCGGCGGCAGCGGTGGCTCCCTATCTCATGCCCGGCGTCGAGCACGTGATCGAGTACCACGTGATCAAGACTGGCTCTTGCTGGGGCGGCGTGCTTGGCGAACCGGCGATCCGTTTGGAGGAGGGCGACATCATCGTCTTCCCGCAAGGAGATCCGCACGTGATCTCGAGCGCGCCCGGCATGCGCGCCGAACTCGACCTCACGCCGCACGAGCGCGCAGGACAGAGCCAGCTACCGATTGCCATCTCCATCGATGGCGGCGGAGCGGAGCGCACCGAGCTCATCTGCGGATTTCTGGGCTGTGATGCGCGCCCGTTCAACCCGCTGCTGAGCGCTTTACCGCCAGTCATGCATCTGCGCGGCAGCGGCGAAAACGGCTCTGTTTTACGACACTTGGTCGAGTTGGCGGTGGCTGAATCGAGCGCGCCGAAGGCCGGCAGTGGTTGCGTGCTGTCGCGACTGAGTGAATTGCTGTTCGTCGAGGTCGTGCGCCGCTACGTGGCTGCGCTGCCGGCCGAGAATGTGGGCTGGTTTGCCGGCCTGCGCGACGAGCAGATCGGCCGCGCGTTGCAGAAGCTGCACCAGCGCCCCGCGCACCCCTGGAGCCTGGAGGACTTGGCCAAGGAAGTGGGTATGTCACGGTCACTGTTGGCCGAGCGCTTTTCGCATTTCGTGGGCCTACCTCCGATTCAATACCTGGCTCAGTGGCGCATCCAGCTGGCCGCCGGGTTGCTGCGTACCCAGAGCGCGGGCCTGGCTGAGATTGCAGAGCGTGTCGGTTACGGGTCCGAAGCGGCGCTCAGCCGTGCATTCAAGCGTTGGGTCGGCGTCGCCCCGGCGCTGTACCGCCGCGCGGGCGTCGATTCGGGTTCGGGTTCGGGTTCGGGTTCGGGTTCGGGTTTTCGGTAGTGCACGCCGGACGCGCAGCCATTCTCGGATCCGGCCAGAGTCTCTAAGTAGCGCTCGCAGCGGGCGAATTTGCCCCAAGGAGAACAGCTATGTCGAGCGACAAACAGTATCAGGGTCGTTGTTTCTGTGGTGCCGTCGAACTCCAGGTGGTAGGCGAGCCCGCCGCCATGGGCTACTGCCATTGTGCATCGTGCCAACAATGGTCCGCCAGTCCGGTCAATGCGTTCACACTGTGGCCGCCGAGCGCCGTCACCATCACACGCGGCGCAGACCAGCTCGCGTCGTTCAGTAAGACCCCTCGCAGCATTCGCAAATGGTGCAAGCACTGCGGCGGGCACGTGTTGACGGTGCACCCCGGCTGGGATCTGATCGACGTGTACGCCGCGGTGGTGCCCGACCTACCATTCAAGGCCATGCTGCACGTGAACTACGCGGACAGCGCGTTGCCGCTGAAGGACGGGCTACCGAAGCAACACGATTTCCCGAAGGAAATGGGCGGCTCCGGCGTCCTACTGCCGGAATAGCGGACGCCGCGCCGCTCGTCGAACGCGAGCGGCGCGCTTCTCTCGATGCTTGGATTGGCGACTAAAGGCAATCGCGACAGCAACCCCGCATCGACAAGCTACATTCTAATCCAACTGCTTATTTCGACGTGGTAATCGAGCCGCGAGCCGCGCGCGCGTTGCATCAGGCACCGATTCAGGAGACAGGCGGGCGGCAGACAACTCCACTCCCGTTGCAATTCGCCACTCTTCAGATACTATTCACGCACTCAGTAAGACGCGCCACGCGCGACCCGCAACGGCTGCGAGCAACAAGTCAGGTCTTCTTGCTCGCCAAGTGATCGCTGGTCGACTGTTGCGCCACTCAGGGGGGGCAGGATCCAAGAACGCACCGAAGGTGCTAAAGAGCCACCGGTCATGAAAACTTGCACGATTCTTGCCGCTACCGCGATGCTGACGGCGGCTAGCCTGTTCAGTTGCGCGCCGCAGAAGAACACCGTCGCCACCGTCGCCGGGGGCTCAGCGGGCGCTGCTGCCGGTGGCAAGATCGATCCGCCAGTTGCTGCTGCCTCCCAAGGAGGAATGACTTCTGGCCACGCCGGCAGCACGGCGGGATCGGGTGCACCATCGATCACGGGCGGCACCGGATCCGACAGCAATCCACCCCTGACGGGCCTCGGCGGCAGCGGCGGTGCCTTCGATAACAGCGGCGGGGCCTTCGATAGCAGCGGCGGGGCCTTCGATAACCCGGGCGGCAATTCGAGCGGCGGCGGAGTGACCGCCAGCGCGGGCGGCCCCGGAGGCATCCGCGGCAGCGGCGACGGGAGGTTCGGTAGCAAGGTGGACTACCCTGTGGGCGAGCGTCCGGTTTCGCTCGCGCTCGGGGACTTCGACGCAGACGGCAAGCTCGACGTCGCCGTCACGAACTCCGACGTCGACACCGTGAGCGTGCTGCTCGGAAACGGCGACGGGACGTTCGCCGCCAAGGTGGACAACGCCACCGGTGACGAGCCGTTTTCGGTGGCGCTGGGAGACTTCAACGCCGACGGCAAGCTGGACATTGCCTGCGCCAATACCTCATCTGGCACGGTGAGCGTGCTGCTCGGAAAGGGCGATGGATCCTTCGCTGCCAAGATCGACTACGGCACGGCAGGGCGCCCCTATTCGGTTGCGCTCGCGGACCTCAATGGCGACCGCAAGCTGGACATCGCAACGGCGGACAACGGCTCGAGCAAAGTGAGCGTGCTGCTCGGAAAGGGCGACGGAACCTTCGCCGCGAAGACCGACTACACAACGGGGAACGAACCGAATTCGTTGGCGATTGGAGATCTGAACGGAGACGGCGCGCTGGATCTCGCTACGACCAGCAGTTCTTCGGGCACGGTTAGTGTGCTGCTTGGGACGAGCGGCGGAAAGTTCGCGGCCCCCAACGAATTCTCGGTGGGAAACGGCCCTCAGCTGCTCGTGCTTGGTGACTTGAACGCTGACGGCAAGCTCGACATCGCCACCGCAAGTGCGTACGCGACCGCCGTGAGCGTGCTGCTCGGTACCGGCGACGGGAATTTCGGCGTCCATGTGGAGTACGAGACCGCGAGCTATCCCATCTCGCTGGCGCTGGCGGACTTGAACGACGACGCCACGCTCGACATCGTAGCGGCGGCGACCTTTGGCAACTCGGTCAGCGTGCTGCTCGGAACCGGCGGCGGAGCGTTCGCCCCCAAGATCGACTACCCGACCGCTATCAACCCGAACTCGGTGGCCTTGGGAGACTTGAACGCGGACGGCACGCTGGATCTGGCGACCGCCAACTACGGCTCGGCCTCAGTGAGCGTGTTACTCGGAAGCGGCCAGCCGAAATAGCTCGATCGGAGATATTCCCGATGATAGGCGAGTAGCACGCCTTGCCGTTCCGGGGAATTTGCGCCAGATAGCGGGCGATGAATGCAGAGGAACTGCGGCAGCTCCAAGCGCCGCTCAAGGCGCATTACAAGGAAGATCCAGGCGCGGCGCTGGTCACACTGCGTGCCGTCGGCCGCGTCGCGCAGCGCACGATCAGCTGCGCGATCGAGTCGGGCAAACCCGGGATCCCGGTGGGACTACATCCAGCGGCGGGCGGTGACGGCTTGGCCGCGTGCTCGGGCGACATGCTGCTCGAAGCACTCGTCGGTTGTGCGGGGGTCACCTTGGCCGCAGTCGCCACCGCGATGGGCGTCGAGCTGAAGACTGCGCTCGTGTCTGCCGAGGGGGAGCTTGATTTTCGAGGCACACTGGGCGTCGCCCGCGATGTTCCCGTCGGTTTTTCGCGCATCCGCCTGCTGTTCGAAATCGACACCGATACGCCTGCGGACAAAGTGCACAAGTTGGTCGAACTCACCGAGCGCTATTGCGTCGTGTTCAAGACGCTCGCACAGCCGCCAGCGATCGAAGTGCGTACGCAGGTGAGCGCCGCTCCCGCGCTCACTCCTGGGGTGTGATGGTCACGAACGAGCCTTCGGCGCAGGAGCCTTCGGCGCAGGAGCCTTTTTCACGGACGGCAGTTTGATTGCTGCCTCTCTGGCGGAGGCTTTCGCACGAGCCTTCGGCGCAGGAGCCTTCGGCGCTGACTTCACTGGGGCTGCCTCGGCCGATTTGGAGGTCATTGCGCCGTCGATCGCTTTGGCGGCGGTCAGGAGTTGTTGGGCGAAGTCTTTGTTCGGGGGCAATTCTTCGACCTCACTGACGTCCACGAACTTCGGCATCATTCCAGTCCACACCCCGACTTTCACGTGCTTCTTGAAGGCGGCCATGCTGGCCAGAATCTTTTCGCCCAACAGAAAGAACGGCACGTTCCACTTAATGGTCTCTTCCGCGCTGGGACAGGTCTTGCCGACGCGGCTGCGGGCCTCTTGCAGGATGGGCTGAGCGAACGGCGGAGCCTGGGCGATGTACGCATCCACACGCGGGTCGGTCTTCATGGCCGCGGAAATTAGCGCGCTCCGCCGCAACTGTCGCCATTTCTGTGCTGATTTTCCGGAAAGGTTTGTTCCGCGCGCCGCCCCGTAGCAGCATCCGCCGAGCTCATGCCCGTCGAGTTCGCACTTCGCCCGCGCATCCGTTTGCGCGAGGACCCCGCCACCGCGCGTCGCGCGCGACCGCGGCTACCGAAGTTCGCTCTGCCCGCCTTGGCCTATTGGCTCGTGATCGGCGGACTCGTGTACGCATTCGTCCGCCAGCACGACGCAAGCGCGCCGCCCCCCGAAGGCGAAGCCACGTTCGCCGCCCTCACTCCCTCTCCGCTTCCCGCCGTGCGCGAATGGTGGCGCCCGCTCCCCGCCCCCGCGGCGAACCCGCCCTCCCCACCGCTCGCTGAGCTCCCCGCCCCACAACCCGAACTCCCGGACGTGCCGCTCTCCGAATCGGCGCCCCTCTCCGATTTGACCCCCCTGCCCGAGCCCGCACCCGCAGAGCCCGCACCCGCAGAGCCCGCACCCGCAGAACCCGCACCCGCAGAGCCCGCACCCGCAAACCCATCCTTCGCCAAAGCACGACACGCTGCGCGAGCGCTAGGTCCGCTGCCCGCGCCGAGACCCGATCTCGGTTCGGGTCCCACTCTCGCCTCCGATCAAGTGGACTCGCCCGCGCCCATGGAGGTGCCCGCCCTCACGCTCCCTGTGCCGGCTCCCTCTGCTCCTGCCGAACCTTCTCGCCCCGTCGCTGGCTCCCTCCCCTCCTGCGAAGCCGCGCTTGCCTCCGCGAGCCAAGACATCGATTTCTCGGGCGGCAACCGCGCCGCGGATCTGCCCACGCAGGCCATCGCCGCGGTGCTCGAAAACGGCGCGTGGCTCAACAGCTGCGCCATTCCCGAGCACACCGCGATCGAGGTCTGCGTCGCAATCAAAGGAGGCCGCGTCGTCGGCGCGAGCGTGACCTCGCGACCGGCTGACTCCGCGTTGACGAGCTGCGTGAGACGCCGCGCATCGTCACTGCAGTTCCCGTACAGCCCCCACTTGGATCTGGCGCGGACGCGCTTTTAGCGAACAAACGGCGTTCTTGCGAGGGCCGACGCTTGGCGCGACGAGCGTCGTCTCGAGCGCGAGCAGGTGATCAGGATCGGACGCGAGCACTCGTTGCAATCAATAGGATTCTACAATCAGTTCGCGTCCATCTTCTCCAAGGCCTCGCCGATGGGCGTCAGTCCTTCGCTCTTCAAGTAATCGCGATACGCGGCGTCCTTGGCGGCGCGTTCGTCGTCGCTGATCGGCTCGCCCGTATCCCTGGTCGGCGCGCCCGTATCGCTGAGCGGCACGCTCGCCTCGGCCGAAACAGTGGCGGACATCGCCGTGGCCGCGGTGACGACCGAATCGCGTTCGGGCTCGGCGCGCAATGCCCATGCGCCGCTGGCATCGCGCGTCGGCTCGGCCGCATATACCCCGCGCTGCACGAAAACCGCAGGCTGAACGTGCTCGGGCACGGTCCACAACGAAGTGTCCGGGGCAAGGCGCGCCGTGGCGAGCGTGCTTTCCACGAGCTGGCGAACCCGCAGCTTGCCACTGCGGTCGGCTTGGTACACCGCTGCCGCGGCCAGCGCAAAGCCCACCAGCAACACCGCCGGCCAACGCGAGTGCACTCCGGCAATGCGGATCTTTTCGTCATCGCCTGCGAACGTGCGGATCTTTTCGTCATCGCCTGCGAACGGATGAACGTCGGGGGCCGCGGGCGCAGCCGGAACCGATGCTTCGGCTGGCTTTGAAATCAGCGCTCCCGCAGAACGACGCTCCAGGTAGGCGCGGAGCGCCTGCGACAGATCGTCCATGCTCTGGTAGCGTGCAGCCGGTTCTTTTTCCAAGCAGCGATGCACGATGGCATCGACCTCGGGATCGAAACTCAGTTCCGGGCGCGCCTCCGCTAGGGATTTCGGAGCTGCACTGAGCACGTGGCTGATCACTTCCACGATGCTGCCGCCGTCGAACGGCAAGGTGTCGGTCAGGAGCCGATGAAGCACCACGCCCAGCGACCAAATGTCGGTTCGGCAATCGATGTTTTGGGGCGTCGTAATTTGCTCCGGCGACATGTAGCAGGGGGAGCCCATGCTGTCCTGAGGACCCGTGACGGCCATGGCGCGCGGCGAGCGGAACTGCTTGGCTAAGCCGAAATCGAGCACCTTTACGATGTCCCCTCGGGGGCCACCCGTCCACAGAAACAAATTTTCTGGCTTGATATCGCGGTGCACGATGCCGAGCGCGTGCGCTTCGGCGAGCGGCTCGCAAACCTGCAGCGCATAGCTGACTGCGGACTCGACGCTGAGCGGGCCATCGCGATCGACCAGTGCGTCCAGATCGATGCCCTCCAAGTGCTCCATCACCAGATAGGGACGCCCGGAGTCGAGCTGCCCGACGTCCATCACCCGGACCACGTGTTCGCTGCGCAGGGCAGCCAACGCGCGTCCCTCGTTCAGGAATCGTTCGACGACCGACGGTTTGCCCGCCAGCGCACGCCGCAAAAATTTGATAGCGACCGGTTGCGCGAGCTGCATATGCCGCCCGTGACAAACGATGCCCATGCCGCCCTCGGCGAAAATGCGCTCGACTACGTAGCGACCTGCCAAGAGCTCTCCCTCGGGCACCGGCAGCTCGGTCTCCGGCGCTTCGTCGCCTGGCCCGACGCCGAGCTGGGGTTCTGGTTGACGGAGGCCGCTGACGGCGGAGGCGTCGGTTTCAGCTGAACGGGAGTTGCTGGATTGCACGGGGGTTGTAGCAAACGCTCTGCGAGAGGCGTGCCCGACCGCCAACCGGCCTCGTTTCAGGAAAAGGGCGCATTCTAAGGCCGGAAGTCGCGATTCCTGTAGAAGCGTCGCGCCGGGGACGAGGCATTTTGTCACCGCTCGGCGCGGCAAGACCGTGCGCACTGCGCGCTGATCGCCGTAGGCAGGCATCGCTCTTGCTTGGACGAGAGAGCGCTAGTCCGGACTGATCCCCAACATGCCTGCCATGACTGCCCTGCTGCCTCAATCTGAACGCAATGCACTCTTGCCGGGCACAATCGTGGGCGGAAAGTACCGTATCGACGGTTTCCTGGGCACTGGAGGTATGGGTGTGGTCCTGAGCGCGACGCACTTGGAATTGGACGCACCCGTGGCGCTCAAGATCGTGCG
>Ga0302321_100005129_pt1 | contig 11430 bp, 9 predicted proteins | sample Fen_T0_1_FD_202505 | JGI IMG/M metagenome (GOLD analysis project Ga0302321, IMG submission 202505) | Peat permafrost microbial communities from Stordalen Mire near Abisko, Sweden - Fen_T0_1 | ecosystem: Environmental > Terrestrial > Soil > Wetlands > Permafrost | place: Sweden: Abisko...
TCCCCCTCCGCATGCACGGACCGGCCCGCTGTGCCGGCGTCGCGTGCCCGCTGCACCGGCCGAGCCATCACCCGCTGCGCAACGCGCCGCTCACCTGGCTGCCGGAACTGCAGCTCCTGATGCGCACCTGCGCGCACGGCCACCAGCACCCCGACCCGGACTCGATGGCGTTCCTGGTGGCGAACTTCCTGGCGTACTCCGGCTGGCACGACTGCTGCGGGCACGGCTGCTGCGGCGCGGGCGCCGACGACGCCGGGACCGCCGGGACCGCCCGGGCCGCCCGGACCGGGGACGTCGCCGGGACGGTCGACGTCACGGTGGCCGCGCGGCGCGACGACCTGGCGCGGTGCCGGGAATCCGCCCCGCACTCCTGATCGCCGGTCCGGCCTACCGGAGCGGGCCCGGGACGATCCGGCGCGTCTCGTACGCCCACAGGGCCAGCTCGACCCGGTTCCGGACGCCGAGCTTGGCCATCAGGCTCGCCAGGTGCGTCTTCGTCGTGCTCAGCGTGACGTGCAGGGCGTCGGCGATCTCGGCGTTCGTCAGCCCGCGGGCGACGGCGAGCAGCACGTCCTCCTCCCGAGGGGTGAGCGTGTCCACCGGGTGGACGGGTGCCCGCCCGGTCGGCACGTTCGCGAAGGCCTCCAGCAGCCGGACCGTGACGCTCGGGGCGATCAGCGCCTCGCCGCTCGCCGCCGCCCGCACCGCCTGCACCAGCAGGTCCGGCCCGGCGTCCTTGAGGAGGAATCCCCGGGCACCGGCGCGCAGCGCGCCGTAGACGTACTCGTCGAGGTCGAACGTGGTGATGACGACGACGGCGAGGGGGTCGGGCACGCCCGGCCCGGCGAGCAGGCGCGTCGCCTCCAGACCGTCCAGCTCGGGCATCCGGATGTCGAAGAGGCAGACGTCCGGCCGCAGCTCCCGGGCCAGGCGGACCGCCTGCCGCCCGTCGACCGCCTCGCCGACGACGTCGACGTCGGGCTGCGCGTCGAGCATCATCCGCAGCCCGGTGCGGATGATGGCCTGGTCGTCAGCGACGAGGACGCGGATGGACACTGCTGCCTGCCCCTTCCCGGGGTAGCTCGACCTCGACCGACCAGCCCCCGCCGGGGCCCGGGCCGGCGCTGAGCACTCCGCCCAGCAGGGCGGCCCGCTCGCGCAGCCCGGCGAGGCCGTATCCGCCCGGAAGGCGTCCGCCGGGAGGGTACCCGCCGGGACCGTGCTCGCGGGCCGTGACCTTGCCGTCGTCCTGGACCTGCACGCGGACCAGCGCGGGCTCCCCGGTGATCCGCACGACGATCTCGGTCGCGTCGACGGCGTGACGCAACGCGTTGGTCACCGATTCCTGCACGATGCGGTAGGCGGCGGCGTCCACGCCCGGCGGCACGTCGTCCAGCGGGCCCTCGAGCGTCACGTCGATCCGCGGGCCTGCACCCAGGCCGCGCGCCAGGCGTTCGACGTCGGCGATTCCGGCCTGCGGGGCCAGCTCGGCGCGGGTGTCGCCGTCCCGCAGGGCCGCGACCATCGAGCGCATGGCCTCCAGCGTGCGGGCGCCGTCCTCCTCGATCCCTTCCAGGGCCTCTTCGGCGGCAGCCGGGCGCGTAGCGGCGACCACCCGCCCGGCCTGGGCGCGGATGACCATGGCCGAGACATGATGGGCCACCGTGTCGTGCAGTTCCCGGGCGAGCTGCTCCCGTTCCCGCGAGCGCAACTGGTCGAGCTCGCGCCGCCGGGCCGTCGTCCGGAACCGGACCGTCGCCCCGAGCACGCCCGGGAACGTCAGGACGACCAACCCGCCGATCCACTGGCCGAGGGACAGGGCGTCGGTGACCGCCGACAGCCCGAGCGCGACGGCGCACACCGCCGTCCCGAGCACGACGTCCCGCCCCGACCCCCACCGGGTCAGTGCGTACACCAGCACGAGGGCGACGAGGCCGCTGTACAGCCCGACCGGCTCCCGCTGCCCGGCCACCAGGGTGGCCAGCGTGAGCAGGATCCCCGAACCGAGGGCGAGCGCCAAGGCCGGGAACGGGTGCGAGCGCCGCCACAGGGTGAGGGCCGCCACCCCGAGCGTGCACGGCACGACCACGGGCCGCCACCCGACGTCCGCCCGGAACGCCGCCTCCAGCGTCACCGTGACGCAGCAGACGGCGAGCAACGCCCAGTCCCGCCAGCCCGGCCCCGGTGGATCGGGCACCCGCGGTTCGCGCCACAGGGCGCGCAGTTCGTCGGAGAGCACCCTTCCAGCCTAGGGACGCCCCGGCGCGGCACATCGGTCGAAAGGACGAGCGTCGCCTGGGCCTGCGGACCGGTGACGCCGCAGCTCAGCGGCCGATGTCCGGCGCCGTCAGCGGAGCGAGGCTCGACGTCGACGGTCCGCGCGCCGCGGGCCGACGACTCCTGGAGGACACGATGCTCTGGTTGGCTCTCAGCCGCCTCGGGGTGAGCGCCGCACGACGTCCCTGGCGCGTGATCGCGGTGTGGCTGCTCGTCGCCGGGATCGCCGTGGGCGCGGCAACGGCTCTCGGCGGGAAGGCCACCGATTCTCTCTCCGCGCCCGGGCTGGACTCCCAGCGGGCCGCCGAGCTGCTGCAGACGGCGGGCTCGGACCGGGCGGGCCTGACGGCGCAGGTGGTGCTCGTGCCGAAGGACGCCGGCACGAGCTTCTTCGACTCCGCCGCGGCCCGGACGGCGCTCGCGCAGCTGCAGTCGCAGGTGGAGGCCCTGCCGCGGGTCCTGGGGACGAGCGATCCCGCGGGAGCCGTGGCGAGCGGACGGGAGGCCGCCGTCCACGGCGGGTTCGTGTCGTCGGACGGGCGGGTCGCCGTCCTGCGGGTGCAGTACCCGATGCGGGCGGAGCTGGCCGCCGCGGATCTGGACCACCTGGTCGCCCTCCGGGACGCGCAGCCGGGCGGCTCGCCGCTGCGCGTGGAGATGGGCGGGGACCTGTTCCTCGCCTTCGCCGACTCGAACAGCACCGTCGGCGAGCTCGCCGGGATCCTGATGGCCGCCGCCGTCCTGTTCCTGGCGTTCGGCTCCTTGGTCGCCGTGGCCCTGCCGATCGGTACGGCCCTCTTCGGGCTGGGGGTGGGGACCGCCGCGATCTCGGTGCTGTCGGCGGTGACCGAGACGCCGACCTTCGCGCCGGTCCTCGGCAGCATGGTCGGCCTGGGGGTCGGCATCGACTACGCGCTGTTCATCCTCGCCCGGCACCGGGAGTACCTCGGGCACGGCGTCGAGGTGCACGAGGCGGCCGGCCGGGCGGTCGCCACCGCGGGCCAGCCAGTGATCTTCGCGGGTGGCACGGTCGTGGTGTCGATCCTCGGCATGGCGGTCGCGGGGGTGCCTTTCATCACGGCCGGCGGGATCGCCGTCTCGATCGTGGTCCTGATCATGGTGGTCGCGTCGGTCACGGTGCTGCCCGCCCTCCTCGGCCTGGCCGGTATGCGGATCAACGGGCGTCGCGCGGGCCGCTCCGCCGTGCCGGTCGTGCCGGCTGCGACCGGGGCGCGGGGATGGCGCCGGTGGGTCGGGCACGTCAACCGGCATCCCGTGCCGTACGTCGTCGCCGCGGCCGCCCTGCTGCTGGCGGCGGCCGCGCCCGTGGTCGCGCTGCGCGTGGGGATCCCCGACGACGGCTCCCTGCCGCGGAGCCGGACCGAGCGCCGCGCCTACGACCTGGTGGCCCAGGGCTTCGGACCCGGCACCAACGGCCCGCTGGTGATCGTGGTGGACGCCGCGGGCGCGCCCGCCGTGCCGGACCGGGTCGCCGCGGCGCTGGCCGCCGATCCCGGGATCGCCTCGGTGGCTCCCGCGCAGGTCGACGCGCGCACCGGGATCGCCAGCCTGATCGCCGTCCCCACGACCGGCCCGCAGGACGAGGCGACGGCCCGCACGATCGACCGGCTGCGCGCCTCCGTCCTGCCGTCGGCCGCCGGGGGGCGGGCGCACGTCGGCGGTGCCGCTGCGAACTTCGCCGACGTCGGCCGGCGTGTGAACGACCGCCTGCCCGTATTCGTGGCGGCCGTGCTCGCGCTCTCGTTCGCGCTGCTGATGCTGGTGTTCCGCTCGGTGCTCGTGCCGTTGAAGGCCGTGCTGCTCAACCTGCTCAGCATCGGGGCGGCCTACGGCGTCATGGTGATGGTGTTCCAGTGGGGCTGGGGCGGCTCGCTCATCGGGCTGGAGGAGACCGTGCCCGTCGTCTCCTTCATCCCCATGTTCCTGTTCGCGATCCTGTTCGGACTGTCGATGGACTACGAGGTGTTCCTGCTGTCGCGGGTGCGCGAGGAGTACCTGCGGACGGGCGACAACGGCACGGCGATCGTCCGTGGCATCGCGGGCACGGCCCGGGTGATCACTTCGGGCGCGCTGGTCATGGTGTCGGTGTTCCTGGCGTTCGTGTTCGGGCAGGACGCCTCGACCAAGATGTTCGGGGTGGGGCTGGCGACCGCGATCCTCGTCGACGCGACCGTCGTCCGGCTGGTGCTCGTCCCGGCGACCATGACCCTGCTCGGCCGGGCGAACTGGTGGCTGCCGAGGTGGCTGGACCGCGCCCTGCCACGGGTCGCGTCCTCCGGTCCGGACGGCGGGCAGGCCTCCGGACAGGTCGCCGCGAGGGAGCCGGCCGCGGTCGCCGGGGAGGTCTGACGACCGGCGACCGGTCGGCGACCGGCGGGCCCCGGGCTCCCCTCCGGGACAGGGACCCGCCGGTCGCCGGCCCGACGTCAGAGCCGGGGCGCGGCCACCCCGGCCGCGGCCACCCCGCCCGCCGTCCCTCCCGCGGTCGTCACGGTGCAGACGAGCGCGCGCGCGGAGCGGGTGCTCCGGGGCGGCCGGGTGCTCCGGCCGTGCGTGCCGCGCTTCCCGACGTCGTGGGAACCGGCCGCGGGGGTCGGCGGCACGAGGGTCTCGGCCTTCTTGCCGAGGATCACCTTCCCGTCCTTGACGAGGACGAGCGCGGGCTCGCCGTCGGGGATGGCGCCCACCACCTTCCCGTTCACGACGACCTGGCCGCGCTCGACCCGGACCGAGCTCACCTCGCCGCCTGCCGCGCTGCCCGCGACCGCCGCCACGCCCTTCCCGCCGGCGGGGAGGGCGGTCCCGACCTGGCCCGGGAGGGCGGGGACCGGCGGACACCCGGTCGGGGAGGCTGCGGCGACGGCCCGGACCGCGGTGACCGGGGGAGCGGGAGGCCGCCCGCCGGGCGGGCACGCGCTGGCACTCGCGGCGATCGACCCCACCAGCCCGGCGGTCATCAGACCGCTCAGCAGAGCGACGCGGGTGACGTTCATGAGAGGTGCCTCCTGGGGCTCGGTCGATCGTCCGTCGATCGACGTCTGCGTCACCCTCGCGCCGTCCTGCTGAAGGCCCGCTGAAGCAGGCTGAGGTGATCTTCAGGTTGGCTGCAGGTTGCGTGCGGACGCTTGCCCCATGCGCCTGCTGGTGGTGGAGGACGACGAGCGCCTGGCCGGGCTGCTGCGCAGCGGCCTGGCGGAGGAGGGCTTCGCGGTGGATCTCGCGTACGACGGGCGCGAAGGGCTGTGGCTGGCGACCGAGAACCGGTACGACGCCATCGTGCTGGACGTGATGCTGCCGCAGCTCAACGGGTACGCCGTGTGCCGCCGGCTGCGCGAGGCGGGGAACTGGGCGCCGATCATGATGCTCACCGCGAAGGACGGGGAGTACGACGAGGCCGAGGCGCTCGACACGGGGGCGGACGACTACCTCGCCAAGCCGTTCTCCTACGTCGTGCTGCTCGCCCGGTTGCGGGCGCTGGTCCGACGCGGGGGCGGGGAGCGGCCGGCGGTCCTGACGGTCGGCGACCTGGTCATCGAGCCGGCGGGCCTGCGGTGCCGGCGCAGCGGTCAGGAGGTCCGGCTGACCCCCAAGGAGTTCGCCGTCCTGCACGCCCTGGCGCGCCGGGCGGGCCAGGTGGTGTCCAAGCGGGAACTGCTGGACCGTGCCTGGGACTTCGCCTACGACGGCGACCCGAGCATCGTCGAGGTCTACATCAGCGCGTTGCGCCGCAAGGTCGACGCCCCCTTCGGCCGGTCCTCGCTGGTGACCGTCCGCGGCGCGGGCTACCGGCTGGACCCGCGGTCGTGAGGCGCGCGTCGGTGCGCCTGCAGGCGACCGTCATCGCCACCACCGCGGTGGCGCTGGCCCTGGCGCTCACCGCGGGCGTCCTGGTGTGGGTGCTGCAGGGCAGCCTGCGGGCGGCGGCGGACGACGACGCGCGGCGGAAGGTGACGGCCGTGGTCCACGCGGTGCAGGCCGGCGAGGCGCGCCCACCACTGCCGGACGGCGCCGTCCTGTCGGACCCGGGCGCCGCCGTCCCGGGCGCCGCCGCCGAGATCTCGGGCGCCGCGGCGTCCGGCGTCGCAGGCCCCGGCGTCGCGGGCCCGGACGTCGTGGTGGGCCAGGAGCCCGCCGCAGGCTGGGAGCAGGGGTTCTCGACGGTGACGGCGTCGGTCGGCACCGGCCAGAGCGCGGTCCTCGTCACGGCCCGGTCGCCGTTGGCACCGCTGCGGACGGCGCTGGACGCGCTGCGCCTCCCGGCGCTCATCGGGCTCCCCGCGCTGCTGGCCCTCGTCGCGTCCCTCACCTGGATCCTCATCGGCCGGGCCCTGGCGCCGGTGACGGCGATCCGGCAGAAGTTCACGGAGATCACCGCCAGCGACCTCCACCAGAGGGTCCCGGTGCCCCCGGCGCGCGACGAGGTGGCCCGGCTCGCGGTCGCGATGAACGCGACCCTGGACCGGTTGGAGACCGCCGTCCGGCAGCACCGCCGGTTCGTCGCGGACGCCGCGCACGAGCTGCGCAGCCCGATCGCCACCCTGCGCACCCGCCTGGAGCTGGGACGCGCGACCGCGCCGGAGCTGGCGGGCGAGGCGCTGGTGGACGTCGGCCGCGTCCAGTCCCTGGCCGGTGACCTGCTGCTTCTCGCCCGGCTCGACGCGGGGGAGCCCCCGCGCACCGAGAACGTCGACCTCGGGCAGGCGGCGGCCGAGGCGGCGGCGGAGGCCGCCATGCGGTCGGGCCGGCCCGGGGTGCGGCTGGACCTCGACATCGCCCCGGACGTCGTCGTGGCGGGCGTGCCGTCCCAGCTCGGCCGCCTGGTCGGGAACCTGGCCGACAACGCGTTGCGGCACGCGACGTCCGCGGTCCTGGTCCGGGTGACCCCGGAGGCCGTCGTCGAGGTCTGCGACGACGGCCCCGGCATCCCGCCGGAGCGGCGCGACGCCGTCTTCGACCGGTTCACCCGGCTCGACGAGGCGCGTGCCCGGGACTCGGGCGGGAGCGGGCTGGGGCTGGCGATCGCGCGGGACATCGCCCGGGCCCACGGCGGCACCCTGGTCGTGGCGACCGACCGCCCCGCGCCCCCCGACACCGACACCGACACCGACACCGACACCGGCACCGGCACCGGCACCTGCCTGCGCCTCACCCTGAAGCTGGCCCCCCACCCCACCGTGATCATGCAATCCGGGACGATCATGCAATCCGAGGACAGGGGCGGACCTCGGGGCGTCAAGGCTGGAAGGTCACGGTGACGTCGGTGAAGCCCAGGGGGCGCAGGAGCCCCTGCACGACGGCCCGGGCGTTCGTCTCCGCGCGGGCCGTCAGCTCCCCGCCGGACGCGCCCGCCTCGCCGAGACGCCGCGACGCCAGCTGGTAGAGCGCCTTGCGGTCGTCCGCGGACCCGCCGACGGCGTCCCCGATCCGGTCGACCAGGCCGCGCTCCTCGTTGTAGACGTAGCTGCGGTTGAGGTCGAGGTGCGGCTCGGAGAGGCGCGGGCGGGGGAGCCGCACGGTCGCCGCCGTCCGGTCGGCGCTCACCGTGACGGCGTCGGCGCCCAGGTCGCGCACGTCCACACCGGCGTCGACCGTCCCCGCCGCGACGAACAGCACCCGGCGCCCGGCGAGGAACGACGGGACGTGGTCGATGCCGTGCTCGACGTCGATGACGATCTCGTAGTACCCGCTCGCGGTCTGCAACGTCCCGAGGTCGTTGATCGCCTTGAGGACGGCGGGACCGCTGCGGTCGACGGTCCGCGGGTGCACGATGCCGCCCTTGAAGGGGTTCAGGTCCGGCAGCCCGCCCATCACGATCCGGGCGCCGAACGCGGCCGCGACGACGAGTACCGCCAGGGCCGCGCACGCCACGGCGGCGCCCGGCAGGTGCGTCCGCCGCCCCGCAGCGGCCGTCGGCTCCACACGTGGGCCTGCGGGCGGCTCGGCGGCCGGCTCGGCGAGCCCCTCGGCGGGGCGCTCGGCGGGGTGGTCGGCGTCGGGGGTCCGATCCTCGAGGTCCCCCTGGTGGCGGTGCGGTCCCCACGGCATCGCGGCCTCCGGTCGATCGATCGGCATGGTCGATCTGCCCGATATCGGACGGTTCGCTGCCCGGCGATCGTCGCACCGCCGGGGTGGTCGGGCGACCCGGCGTGGCGCGCCGACGCGGGGGAGGTGCCCGCCGTCGCGGGAGGGTGCCGTCAGAGCCCGGCGAGCAACCGGTCGACGGCGTCGCGGTCGAGGCCCAGGCCCATCAGCGGCACCTTGCGCAGCGGCATCGACCCGAGCAGGCGCACCATCTCGGGGTCGGTCAGCGGTCCGCCCGACAGTTCGTCGATCGCGCCGCGCAGCAGCGGGCCGCCCCGCGGGTCGGCGAACCACTCCTCCAGGCTGGCGCCGTCGGTGAGGGCGGGCCGCTCCTCGTCGCCGGGCAGCTCGACCCGCGCGCTCGCCCGCAGGTCGCGCGACGAGGCGCCGACGAGCACCTCCACCGGCCCTCCCTCGACGGTCCAGCGCCGGGTGCGCGCGGCCCAGAAGGCGAGGTCGTCGCCGTCCACGTCGACGACGGCGGTCGCGGAGGCGCCCGGGTCGAGCACGACGTCGGTGAACCCGACCAGCTCGCGGCGCGGCCGGGCCACCCGGGACCGCCCGCGGTGGGCGTACACCTGCACGACCTCGCGACCCCGCCGCGTCCCGGTGTTCGTGACCCGCACGGCGACCCGCAGGCCGCCTCCGTGCATCCGGACGTCCAGGTCGGCGTAGCCGAACGTGGTGTACGACAGGCCGTGCCCGAACGGGAAGGCGACCGCCCGCCCGACGGTGTCGTAGTGGCGGTCCCCGACGAACACGCCCTCGCCGTACCGCACGTGCCCCTCCTCGCCGGGCCAGCCGAGGTGGGCCGGGCAGTCCTCCAGCCGCAGCGGGACGGTCTCGGCGAGCCGCCCGGAAGGGTTGACCGCCCCCAGCAGGACGTCGACGACGCCCGCCCCGCCCGCCTGGCCGCCCAGCCATGCCTCGACCACCGCCGCCGCCCGCCCCGACCAGCCCGCCGTGGCGACCACCGAGCCGTTCTGCAGGACGACGACGGTGCGCGGGTTCGCGGCGCACACCTCCTCCACCAGGCGCAGCTGGGCGGGCGGCAGGTCGAGGTGGGTGCGGTCGACCCTCTCGGTCTCCGCCCACGCGGGCAGCCCGAGGAACAGCAGGACGACGTCGTGGGTGCGGGCCGCCTCGACGGCCCCGGCGCGCAGGGGTCCGTCCGCCGCCGGGTCCTCCCGCTCGGCCAGGCCGAACCCGGGCGCGAACGTCACCGTGACGCCGTCCGGCACCGCCGAGCGCAGCGCGTCGAGCGCGGCGTCCAGCCGGGTCGGGGTGACCAGCGAGCTGCCCGCGCCCTGGTAGCGGGGCGTGCGGGCGAACTCGCCGATCACCGCGATCCGGTCCCCGGCGGACGGCGCGAGCGGGAGCGTGCCGTCGTTCGCCAGCAGGACGCAGCCTGCGGCCGCCGCCTCGCGGGCCAGCCGGTGGTGCGCCGCGGGGTCGTAGGGGCGGGGATCCTCCCGCGCGGCGGCCGTGCGCCGCGCCAGGGTCAGGAGGCGGTCGACCGCGGTGTCGAGGACGGCCGGGTCCAGCGTCCCGGCCTCGACCGCGGCGACGATCTCGGCGTCCCGCACGCCCCCGCTCGACGGCATCTCCAGGTCGAGCCCGGCCTCCAGCGCCGGCACCCGCTCGTCGACCGCACCCCAGTCCGACATGACCAGGCCGTCGAACCCCCACTCCTCCCGCAGGATCGTGGTGAGCACAGCGGCGACCGCTTGATGTTGAGGCCCGGCCCCAGCAGGACGGCGACGCCCTCGGCCCGCGCCTCCGCCCCGAGCGCCTCGCCGACCCGCTGCAGCAGGGCGCGGTCCCAGGTGGAGGCGACCGTGGCCGCCGTCGGGAAGCACGTCGCGGGGACGGCCCGCGCCAGGTCGACGCTCGCGGTGTCCGACGCCTGCTTCCGCACGCCGTGCGGCCCGTCGGTGAGCAGGAGCGGCGGCAGGCCCGCGCGCTCGCAGGCCGTGGTGTGCCAGAAGTCCGCGCCCGAGGCGAGCGAGGCCTTCTCGGCGAGGGTGAGGGCGACGACGTCGGTCACACGGGCTCCCTGCTGCCTGACGGGCCCCCGGGGGCCGGCGTCGTCGAGCGTACGTGCTGAAGGCTTTTCACGTCCGTGGGGGCGTCCGCCGCACCGCCACCGGGCACACGGTCGCCGCGGCGGCCCGGTGGCCCCGCCGCGGGGCTCGCGGCCCCCGCGCCGGGCCGGGCGGCCGTAGGGTGGCCGCTGTTCCTCCCGAAGGTGGTGTCCATGCGCGCGCTGCGCGGTTGCTCGGCCCTCGCCGTCGCGGCAGCCCTGGCGATGGGTGCCGTCCCGGCCCTCGCCGGGTGCAGCGGGTCGTCGTCCGGCGCGGTGACCCCGAGCGCGCCCAACCCGACCCTCGGCGGGGTGGCCGCCGACTCCAGCAGCGGGATCCGGTTCTCCCTGCCCACCGGGTTCCACCAGGTGGCGAGCCAGGCCGAGGTCGACGCGATCTTCGCCGCCCGCGCTCATCCCGGCCAGGGCGTCCCGCGGTACACCGCCGGGCAGGTGCTCGCCGTCCGGCCGGACACGCTCACCGTCGTCCAGGCGGGTGCGACGCCGAACGGGGCCGGGTCCGACGTCCGGGCCCTGCAGCCCAAGGTGACCAGCGCGCTGACGTCGGCAGGGGCCAAGGACCTGACGACGTCGGTGGTCAAGGTGGGTCCGGACGACGCCCTGCGCAACGCCTACCGCACCGAGTCCGCGGGGACCGCGCTGCAGCACGTCGACGTCGTCTTCGCTCATGCGGGGCGCTACTACGCACTCACCTTCCAGGGCGTGCAGGTGGACGACGGGAACGTGCGCACCGTCCTGGGCTCCCTGAGCCTGCCGACCCCTTCGCCCCAGACCCTGGGCCCTCAGGCGCCCGGGCCCGCGGACCCCGGTTCCCCGGACCCCGGCTCCTCGCCGTCGGGCCTCTCGCCGTCCCCGTCCTGACGACCTGTCCTGACGACCTGTCCTGACGACCTGTCCTGACGACCTGTCCTGACGACCTGTCAGGACGGGAAGGCTCCCGCCACCGG
>Ga0302321_100005130_pt1 | contig 11427 bp, 11 predicted proteins | sample Fen_T0_1_FD_202505 | JGI IMG/M metagenome (GOLD analysis project Ga0302321, IMG submission 202505) | Peat permafrost microbial communities from Stordalen Mire near Abisko, Sweden - Fen_T0_1 | ecosystem: Environmental > Terrestrial > Soil > Wetlands > Permafrost | place: Sweden: Abisko...
TCGCGGTCTACGTGGTTGACCCTTCGGGCCGCCCAGCCAACGGCGCGGATCTTCTTCTGCGCGCCGCGGGCACCAAGGTGAACCCGCTCGGCAGCCGCGTCCCGGGCGAAGCGCGCTTTCTCGTCCGAGCGCCCACCATCCTACGCGAGAAGAGCCTGCGCCTGGAGGCTCAACTCAAGGGCCAAAGCACCACGCGGGTGGCGACACGGATTGCGCTGGTGCCAGCGCCCGCCGCCGGTCTGACGCTCGAACCCGAGGCCCCTCACCTTGGGCGCACCCCGGGCGCCTCCTTGCGCGTTTTTCTTGGTGCCGAGGACGTCTTCGGCAATCCCGTCGATGCCGGCCGAGCGGACGTGCTGGTAGGCGGCGAGACCGCCCGGGTGAAGGCCGACACAGACGGTGAGCCCATGGTCATCGTACGGACCCCACCACGATCTGCGGGTGCCGCCCAGGAGGTCGTCGTGGAAGGCGTCTTGGACCTGGGGTACGCCATCCGGCGGATCCCCATCGGAATACCGCACCGCCCGCCGCGCCCCAAGTATGCGAACGAAAACCCGCCCCAGCGCTACACCCTAACGCCACGGCTCGGACTGCTGTGGAACCTGGGCGACGCGGCCGGTGCAACCCTGTTCGTTGATGCCGTCGCTTTTCGTAGCCCCCGCCATCCCGATTTCGGGGTGGGACTCACCGTTGGGCTGGCCAACTCTTGGGTCGCCACCGAAAGCGCAAGCGGCATCGCACGGGCGTCACTAGCCACATTGCCTGTCTTGGTCCGTGTCCACTACCGGGCCAGCGCGGGCCGGGCTTTCCTTGGGCTGGGGGCCGGCGTGGGCTTTGCCATGGCCTGGGCCCGCACCCGGAGCTATGGCGCCACGGTCACGGGCCATAGTTACGGCGCCGCTGGAGACGCGAGCATTGAAGCCGGAATCCGTCTTCACCCTGGCCAGTTCATCGCTTCCTTGCGCTACCTCGCCGTTTACCTCGATACTTTTTCTAGTGGGGATCGGATAAGCGGCAACGCCGGTGGCGCTGTGATCGACGTGGGCTACCGATTGGGTTTTTAGTGGGACACGAAGACCGGGACGTACAGGCTCAGCACGACCGCGGCGATGGCCAACCCCAGCAGCACCACGACCGCAGTGTGGGCGAGGGTCGTGAGCAGGCCCACTGTTTCGTGGGCTTGCCCTTCGCAATCGTCCGCCATGGTCAGCATGAACGCCCCCAGCTCGCCTCGCCGCTCGGCGCTCTGAACCGCATTGACGTCGCGCCGGCGCAGGAATCCATCCTCGACCATGGCCTCGACGTAGGGCTTTCCCGCCTCGATCTTCTGCACCGTCCGCACGATGGCGGCGCGCATGAACGGGTGCGTGGCCGTTTGGGCCGCAATCCCCATGGCCTCGCCCAGCAGCGCGCCTGTCCGCATCAGGATAGCCACCGTCCGCACAAAACACGCCTGCGCCGTCGCACGCGTGGCAGCCGCCACCAGGGGTATCTTCAGCGCAACCTGGTCCAGAACCAGGCGTGCCCTCGGATGGCGAGGCAGAAGGTGCAGCGCTAGAAAATTCAGGAAGCCAAGCACGCCCACATAGGGCCATCCGACGCGCACGACTTCGGCGACCTTGATGGCCAGCCGATCCGCGAAGCTCAGCATCACGTGATGGGAAGGGCTCGCCTCGGGAAGAACCTCCTTCACCAGGAACGACAGTGCCACGGCGGCAATGAAGACCGCCAAGAGAATCAGGGAAAGCACGTTCAACGGCCGCGCCACCGCATTGTGCATGGCCCGGCGCAGGCGCCCCACACGTTCAAGGTAGTCCGCCACATTGGCCAGTGCGCCCTTGAGATTGCCGGACTGCTCGCCGAACTCCACCAGGCGAACAACGCAGGCATCAAAGGCTAGCTGGCTGGCCAAGGCCCGCGAAAGCGGACTGCCCTGGGCCACCTGCGCGTGCACGGCTTTGCAAGCGGCTCGCAAGCGACGATCCTTGGTTTCCCCGGCCAGCGCAGCCAGGCACTTGTCCGCCGATAGCCCCGCCTTCGATTTGACCGAGAACTGGCGCATGAAGCGCAGCTCCGCCTCCATCCCCACGCTGAAGGTGCCCTCCGGCCAAGTTCGTTCGTTTTCGGCGACCACTGCGCTGTCCACGGGAGTCCTCGCTGCTGACCAGCGCGACCATTTTGCGCCCGATCGCAGATTCTCGCCAGTTGGGCTCAGCCCGAGCGGCAAACCTCCCTGCAAGCCATACAGCCGCGAGCCCGCCGGCTCCGGACACCGCCTCGTCGGATTCGTGGGCTCGGCGGCCGTCGTCGCCTCGAGTTCTAGAGGGCGCTTTTGATATAGCCCTCGGCTGCCAGCAGCTCGGCGGTCAGGACCGCTCCGCCGGCGGCGCCGCGGATCGTGTTGTGCGACAGGCACACGAACTTGTAGTCGTAGATGGTGTCGGGGCGAAGGCGGCCGAGGGTGATGCCCATGCCATTGCCGGCGTCGCGATCCAGCCTGGTCTGCGGCCGGTTGTCCTCGCTAAAGTAGGTCAGGTACGGCACCGGCGCGCTCGGCAACTTGAGCTGCTGGGGCTTGCCGGAAGCCTTCTTCCAGCACTCGAGGATCTGCTCTTGCGTGGGTTTCTTCTCGAAACGCACAAACACCGCGGCCATGTGACCGTCGCTGGCCGGCACGCGAATGCACTGGGCCGAGATGCGCGGCGAGGTGGCGGCGACGATCTTGCCGCCCTCGAGCTTGCCCCAGATCTTCATGGGCTCTTCTTCCGACTTCTGCTCCTCGCCCTTGATGAACGGGATCACGTTGTCGACCATCTCGGGCCAGGTGGCGAAGGTCTTGCCCGCCCCTGAAATCGCCTGGTAGGTACACACGAAAACGTCCTTGGGGCCGAACGCCATCAACGGATCGAGGGCCGGCACGTAGCTTTGCAGTGAGCAGTTGGGCTTGACCGCGATGAAGCCGCGCTGAGTGCCCAGGCGCTTGCGCTGATCCGCGATGACGGCGGCGTGGCCCGCGTTGATCTCGGGGATCATCATGGGCACGTCGGGGGTCCCGCGGTGGGCCGAGTTGTTCGACACCACGGGGATCTCGCGCTTGGCATAGTCCTCTTCCAGCTTGCGGGTGTCTTCCTTGGGCATGTCCACGGCGCAGAACACGAAGTCCACGTTCTTGGCCACCTCGTCGATGGCCGAGGCATTGAGCACCACCATGTCGGCCATGCCCGACGGGATCGGCGTCTTCATGGCCCAACGACCGCCCACCGCGTCCTTGTAGGTCTTGCCCGCCGAGTTCGCGCTCGCGGCCAAGGTCGTGACCTTGAACCACGGGTGATTCTCGAGCAGCGCCAAAAACCTCTGGCCCACCATCCCAGTCGCCCCCAACACCCCGACGCGTAGTGTACCGATCATGTGTCCTCTCCTATTTGTGTTTGGTTCCGTGAACGTTGGACCTGGCTATATAGCAGGATGCGAGCAGCCAGGAACCCACGATCTGGGAGGAACTTCACCGGCCCTCGGGGTTTTCGCTATACTTGGCTTGGATGGCCATGAACGCCCCTGCCCTTCAGCCAGCGGAGCTCGACATCCTTCGCGCCGTGTTTGCACGGCATCCGAAAATCACCGCCGTGAAGCTCTTCGGCTCACGGGCCAAGGGAACCCAGCGGCCCGAGTCGGACATCGATCTAGCATTGTGGGGCGATGTGGATGCCCTGGCCGCCGAGTCCATCGCCTCCGAGCTAGACGACTTGCCCTTGCCCTACCACTACGATGTAACGCCGTTTGCGTCGATCAAGTTGGAATCGCTTCGCGAGCACATCGAGCGCGTGGGAATCACGATCTTCTCCGTCACCCGCACGGAGGCTGCCCGGACAGTCCACGCTGGCGAACGGCCTCGTACAGCAGGATGGCGCCGGCCACCGAAGCGTTGAGCGAGGCCACGTGGCCGCGCTGGGGGATCTGCACCAAGGACGAGCACCGGCGCGCCACGGCGGTGCGCAGGCCGCGGCCCTCGCCGCCGACGATCATCGCCACCGGCCCCTTGAGGTCGGCCTGGTCGAGCTGAATCGCGCCTTCGGCGGCGCCGCCCCACACCGCGATGCCCTGCTCGCGCAGCCAATCGATGGTGCCAAGCAGGTTGTGCACACGGGCGATGCGCATGCGCTCGCTGGCCCCAGCGGAGGCCTTGACCACGCCGCCCGTGACCGGCGCCGCGTGCTTGTCGGGCACGATCACACCATGCGCGCCCAGCACCTCGGCGCTGCGAACCAATGCGCCGAAGTTCTGCGGATCGGTGATGCAGTCGAGGATGAGCAGTAGCGCGGGCTCTGTCGCGGCGGTGGCGGCGGCCAGCATCTCGTCGATGCGCGCATATTGAAATTCACCGGCCACGGCCGCCATACCCTGGTGATTGGGCGAGGCCGCCAAATCGGCGACCAGGGCACGCGGGCGAAACTCGACCGTGATGCCGCGATCCTTAGCCACGGCCACTGCGGTCTCAATCTCTTTCGAGCGGTAGCCGTCGGCCACGTACACGATAACGACCTCGCGCGGCCGGGCCCGGCAAAGCTCTTCGATGGGACGAATCCCGAAAACCACGCGTGACATGATGATCTCCCTCGACCGCTATCCGGTCGCCAAAGCGGACGCGACCTCGACGACCAGCGCCGCGAAGGCCGCCGCCGGACTCTGAGCATCGCGAATGGGCCGGCCCACCACGAGGTAGTCGGCGCCGGCCGAAATGGCGCTGGCCGGTGTGGCCACGCGTTTTTGGTCGCCAAGCGCGGCGCCAGCCGGGCGCACCCCTGGAACCACCAGGGCCAGCGAGCTGCTGGCTGCGCGCACGTCGGCCACTTCCTGCGGCGAACACACGATGCCAGCCACGCCGGCCTTCTCGGCCAGTTTCGCCCGGCGCACGACCGATTCACGCATGGTGCCCGCGATGCCGTCCGCGCGCAGATCCTCCTCAGACAGACTGGTCAGCACCGTCACGCCGAGAATGCCGGGCTTGCCTCTCGCGACCTCGACTGCCCTGCGCATCATCTCGAAACCACCGGTCGTGTGCACGGTCAGCAGTTCGGCGCCCAGGCTGGTGGCAGAGGCCACGGCACGCGCCACCGTCTCGGGGATATCGTGCAGTTTCAGGTCGAGAAAGACCTTGCCACCGCGCTTTTGCACAGCCTCGACGGCACGAGCGCCCTCGGCCACGAAGAGTTCCAGACCGACCTTGTAGAAACGCGGCTGTCCTTCCAGACGGTCGAGGAAGGCGGTCAGGGCCGCCTGATCCGGCACATCGAGCGCCACGATCACGCGTTCGGCGGCGGCGATGACTTTGCGATCACTCACGGGTTGCCTCCGGCGCACCGGCTGCCCCCGGCCCGTTCGGCGATGATCTTCTCGCTGACCATGGCGACCACGTCTTCGATCTTCACCTTCACCACCTCGGTCCCGCGACGCGCCTTCAGCTCGACCGTACCCTCGGCCACGCCCTTCTTGCCCACCGCGATCCGGTAGGGCAACCCGACCAGATCCGCGTCCTTGAACTTCACGCCCGGCCGCTCCTCGCGGTCATCGAAGAGGACTTCGATGCCGGCCTTTTCAAGGTCGGCGTAGAGCTTCTCGGCGACTTCGGTTACCTGCGCGTCGCCCACTTGCAGGGACAGCAGCGCGACCTCGAAGGGCGCGATGGCCACCGGCCACACGATGCCATCCTTGTCGTGGTTCTGCTCGATGGCCGCGGCCGCAATGCGCGTGACCCCGATGCCGTAGCAGCCCATGATCATCGGCTTGTCCTTGCCATCGACGTCGAGGAAATTGCACTTCATGGGCACGGAATACTTGGTGCCCAGGAAGAAGACCTGGCCGACCTCGACGCCGCGATAGCCGGCGAAGTGCCCCTTCTCGCAGCGCGGGCAAGCGTCGCCAACCGCGGCGTCGCGGAAGTCGCCGCACACCGTGGGTGTGTAGTCGCGCTTGGAGACGACGTTCTTGTAGTGCATGTCCACCGCATTGGCGCCGCACACGAACGACGGCAACGCGCAGACTTCGAGGTCGCAGTAGATGGGTATCTTGAGACCGACCGGCCCCGCAAATCCCACCGGCGCGCCAGTGGCCTCTTCCACGACCTTGTCGCCCGCCAGCTCCAGCTCGCGCGCCTTGAGTTCGCGCTTGAACTTGATCTCGTTCAGGTTGCGATCGCCACGCACCAGAACCGCCACCGGCTTGCCGTCGGCAACGTAGATCAAGGTCTTGACCAGCTCGGCCGGCTTGAGACCAAGGAACGCCGACACGTCTTCGATGGTCTTCTTGCCCGGCGTTGCCACCTTCTCGACAGTCGCCGACGATGGCGTTGCATCGACTGGCGGTCGCGCCTTGGCTTCTTCGACGTTGGCGGCGTAGGAACAAGCATCGCACGCCAGCAAGGCGTCCTCGCCAGTGTCGGTCAGCACCTGAAATTCGTGCGACAGCGAGCCGCCGATGGCGCCGGTGTCGGCTTCCACGGCCCGGAACGCCAGCCCACAGCGATTGAAGATGCGCGTGTACGTGTCGTACATGTTCTGGTACTCGCGCTTGGCGTCCTCGTCGCTGGCGTGGAAGGAATAGGAATCCTTCATGATGAACTCGCGCCCACGCATAAGGCCGGCGCGCGCGCGCAGTTCGTCGCGGAACTTGGATTGAATCTGGTACAAGTTCAGCGGCAATTGCCGGTAGCTGCGCACGTCGCCTCGCACCAGATCCACCATGACCTCTTCGTGCGTGGGCCCGATGACGAAGTCCGCACCCTTGCGATCCTTGAAGCGCAAAAGTTGTTCGCCGTACTGATCCCAGCGGCCTGACTCCTGCCACAGCTCGGCTGGAATGACCGCGGGCAAGAAAACTTCTTGGGCGCCCGCTCGATTCATTTCCTCGCGAATGATTTTGGAAACCTTTTGAATAACCCGCCAGCCGAGCGGCAAAAACGAGTACACGCCGGCCGCTACCTTGCGCAGGTAGCCACCCCGCACCATTAGGATATGAGAAGGAATTTCGGCCTCGGCAGGGGCCTCTTTGAGGGTCGGAATCAGGGTCTTTGAAAGTCGCATGGCGGAAGGCTTCTAGCACGAACGCGCACATGCCGGCGGGCTTGCTGGCCACAGCCAACGCCAAGCGTTGGTCGATTTTTCTGGGCGAAGCAGACGAAAATCGTGGAGACTAGTTTTTGTGTGGGAATGAGCTCTCATTCACGATGGTTTTCTTCCAGTGAGAGGTTCGAGGCGAGACAACAAGTCTCCCCGACATTGAAACGGTAGGAGGTAACGATGCAGATACGTCACATCCGTCCGGGATCGCTCGAGTGGCAAGATGCAAAGGGTGAGGAGAATAACCAGGGGGTCGAGCGTCTGACTCCGGAAGAGATCATTCACCTGCGCAAACTATCCGAAGACCGCCGCAGTACACGTCAGGCTGAAAAGCAAGAACAAGCAGAACTGCAGTAGCGCACAAGCGCCAGTTGGGTTGTTGTCTGGCCGAAATGAACAGGCCAGCCACGGAAAAGGCAAGGGGTAGGAAAGGAGCGTGACTGGATAGCTCCTTGCCCAGGTTCCATGTTCCATGCGCCGCAGGTGACCAGTGGGCTGCCTGCGGCGCAGTCAAAACTGCCGGGTTTTCGTGCTGGAACTAGGCTCCACTGTCTGGCATTTGTGCCATGTAGCGAACGGCCAGTCCCAAGTCAATGGCGGCGTCCGGCATGGGGGCAATGTACTTGGCAATGACGGGGCCGGCCTCGCCACCCGTGTCGAGCCCCGTGTCGAGGCCCGTATCAGGCCGTGGCATGGGCCCCTCGTACCGCATGCCTCCTTCCGGGAACCCCTGGTCCGGTCTTCCATTTATCGGTGCATCTGCAAAAGCATCAACAACGTCCTGTGGCGGGGCTTGATCGGGAACCGACTGGTCGATTGGCGTTGCCACGTCCTGGCCGGTTTCCGGCACATCCAAAGCGACCTGCGCCTCGCGCGTCTCGGAAGGCGGAACCTCCGGCCCTGAAACGGTCACATCATCATAGTTCACATCCCGATTCACCATGGCGGCGTCGGATGGAACTGGCCCCATGTATTTCGCCTTCGCGTCGCAGCCACCCGCAGCAAGTCCGATCCCCACGGCTGCAGGCATGATCATGTTGCGCATCCGCGCCTTCAGGAATCGGAACACCCGCAAACGCATCTCTTGTTCTCGCATGGACATGTCCTCCCAGTAGGCGTCAGTTCAATGATCCTCTACTGGTTTGCCGAAGGACGAAAAGAAATAGTGACGAATTGTCGGCCTGCGTGACCCCGCACACATCAATCCGCATAGTTTGGCACCTGTGCTAAAACGCGGCACCGCGCGTGATGAAATGAGATGGTTCTGGTCGCGAATTCTCGTACTGCTTCTCGGTGCCGCCACGCCTACTTTTGCGGATGATGAGTCGCCGATTGAAGGAAACACCAGCGACGCATCGGGTGAGAGAGGCACCACCACGGCGCCAGCCCCGCCGAAAAGCTTCTATCCCCCGGGTATCGATTATCCGCCCATGCAGGGGCTGGGAGCGGGCGTATCGATCTACGTAGACCACACCTACGAGACGACGAATGACCTGTCCACCTTCTGGTGGGTCAAGGGAAGCGGCAGAAACTATCGCGTAGCGGTGGGTGGCCTGTACCAAAGCGGCGGCCTCCATTTGAACGCCGAGGTACCGGTGCAGTACACGCAACTATTCATCGATACCCTGATGGGCCTTGATCCCACGCCCGCCGATAAGACCAAGTCCGTGGTCTCGCTCGGCGACATCATTACGGGCGCGACCTATCTCTGGGATCTCCCGCTCGATGCGGCGAAGACCGAATTCGGTCTAGGGCTGCGCGTGCGCTGGCCCACCCACACGACGAAGTACAAGTTCGGCCTTGTCGATGGCTCGATCCTGGAGTTTGGATTCCCCTACTATCTGCATCTTGAACCTGGCCTCCTCCTGTCCACAAGACTCGGGCCCGTCTCCCTCACGATCAACGAGGGGGTTCTCGCGATGCTGGCCAGAGACGTCTGGATCGGGGACATCCTGCAGCCCATCCCCAACGTCTATTTCTGGGAGTCCCACGTTGCCGCAGACGTCGTCGCCACGGACTGGCTCGATTTCTCTGTGGAGGTCCTGAGCTGCGTGCAGCTCAATCAGGTCACCGTCTCAACCATGACCAACCTGAACAATACGCGAGCGGTGTTCATTACGCCCGGCGTGACCATCGACCTTGGCAACTACCGATTGGTCCTGGCCGGCCGATTCGGCCTACCTGGTCGCAGTTCACGAGACTTCGGCGTCATTACCTTTTCAGGATCGAACGCGTATCTCGCACGAGTTTCCTACATGTTCTAGGCTGGTGAAGCCTGCTATACCGAGGAGGTGAAGATGATGCGGCCAAGGCAAGTGATTCTGGCTTCGCTCCTCGCGATTGCCTGCAACCAGGGTGGCGGCTCAAGCGGGCAGCACGATGCCGCATCGCCGAGCGACGCCCAAAGCAACTACTCCCTGCCCGAGATCCCGCCCGGCTGCCCGCCTAGCGCAGGCAACGAAAACGGAATCGGCGCGCCATGCACCAAGACTGGCAATGAATGCACAGGCAGTCTGAAGTGCTCCTGCCAGAACTGGTTCGGCTATCCCATGCCGGCGAGTATGCCGTGCTTCTGCACCGGCGTTTCGACCGGAACAGCCTGCGCAGTATCCTGCGGAAGCAACGCCTCCTGCTGCACGTACAACGTTCCAGTGAGCAGCACGACGATCACCATCAGCGCCTGTTTCCCGGGCGTTTGCGCGCCGGGCGGTCAGTGCCCGTCTATCACGCCGTAGCGCCGGGACTAGAAACAAGTGTAGGTGCCGACGCCGCAGATGCAGGCGTTGGCGCCGCCGCCGATGCAGACCGAAAGCATCGAGGTGCAGCGAGTTCCGGTGGCTGCCCCCTTGGGACAGTCGGTTGGACCTTCGGCTGGGTTGTTCGGGCAAAGGTACGTGCCGCCGAAGCAGGCGCAGGCCCCACCCAGGCTCGGTAACAGACAACCCAGCGTTTCGGTGGAGCAAGAAGCCCCGAAGCGGGCCTCGGGGCCGCAAACAATTTGCCCTAGCAAACTGTCGCGTGGCGCATCGAGAATGCCCCCCAGAATGCCGCTGTCGCCCAAAAGCGATGAAAGCCCCCCATCGGGCAAGCGCAGGAAGACCGTACCGCCGGACCCACCCGATCCGCCGCGAGAACCTGACTCGCCGCCGGAACCCGACGGGACCATCAGCCCTACCCGGCCGCACGACGCAACCGCGAAGATCGCCGAAGCGACGAAGACTTGCGCAAGCGTTCTCTTCCCCATGTCGCCTCTGACCTATCGAACGGAAAGCCCTTAAAACACGCAGGATTTCTCGAAAAGAGTTGCGGAGAGGGGGAGATTCGAACTCCCGATACAGGTTTAAGCCCGTATAACGGTTTAGCAAACCGCCGCCTTCGGCCTCTCGGCCACCTCTCCAGGAATGCTTGGTACTACTTGAGATCGGGACGGATCTCAAGTCCCCCATGTGGGGGAAAAGAAAGATTGAGGAGGAGAAGGGGTTCGAACCCTTGGTGCCTTGAGAGCACTACAGTTTTCAAGACTGTCGCCTTCGACCACTCGGCCACTCCTCCGATGGGCGCTATTTTTACAACATTTGCGCGAAAGTCGCTTGTGGCATTAGGTACGCGTCCAGCGGCCGGCCGTCGAAAGCGGCGCCTCTGACGCCCCAGGAGACGGTGGGGTTGCGCTGGCCACGGGAAGACGCGCTTCGGGGCCCCGGCGCTCGCCAGCTCGGCGATCCACGGCGACGCGCCAGTCCACCGCGACCGAGGGCTCTTTCAGGAATTCTCCTGGGTCGTCCAGCGCCAGCGCTGTGCGCAGAACCTCGTCCATGTGGCCCACGGGTACTAGGCGCAGACTCTTCAGCACGCGCTTGGGGATGTCGCGCAGATCCTTGGCATTGTCCTTGGGGAAGATCACCGTCGAGATGCCGCCACGATGAGCCGCCAGAATCTTTTCCTTGAGGCCGCCGATGGGCAGCACCCGGCCGCGAAGGGTGATCTCGCCGGTCATGGCCACGTCACGACGAACCTTGGTGCGCAGCAGAGCCGACACCATGCCAGTGCAGATGGTGATGCCGGCCGACGGGCCGTCCTTGGGGATAGCTCCTTCGGGCAGGTGCACGTGGATGTCGGCGCGCGAGTAGAAGTCGCGATCAATGCCCAGCGACGGCGCGCGCGAACGGATGTAGCTGATGGCCGCCTGGGCCGACTCCTGCATGACGTCGCCGAGCTGGCCGGTGAGCACCAGTTTGCCCTTGCCCGACACGATGGAAACCTCAGTGACCAGCAAGTCGCCACCGTGCGAAGTGACGGCCAAGCCATTGGTGACGCC
>Ga0302321_100005131_pt1 | contig 11427 bp, 9 predicted proteins | sample Fen_T0_1_FD_202505 | JGI IMG/M metagenome (GOLD analysis project Ga0302321, IMG submission 202505) | Peat permafrost microbial communities from Stordalen Mire near Abisko, Sweden - Fen_T0_1 | ecosystem: Environmental > Terrestrial > Soil > Wetlands > Permafrost | place: Sweden: Abisko...
AGTAGTATACTACGTTGCAGTAAATCGTATATGAAACGAGGAGAACGACTCATGGCAACAGCACGGCAGGAATTTCCCCTAGAGCAGCAGCTGCGTAAGGACATACAGGATGCGCAGCGTAGTCGTGACCAGACCAAGTTGGACACTCTGCGCATGGTCCTGGGTGCTATTCACAACCTTGAAGTGGCGCGCACTGATCGTAAGAATGCCGAGTTTGGCCAACCACTCACAGAGAACGATACACTAAGAGTGCTTGAACAGGAAGTAAAGAAGCGCGATCAGGCTATTCCCCTGTATAAACAGGGTGGGCGCAATGACCTGGCAGAAAAAGAACAGCGCGAACTGGATATATTGCAGACTTACTTGCAAGCTTCCCAGCTCAGTGATGACGATCTACGTGTGATTGTCACTCGTCTGGTCGAGCAAAACGGGAAAGAATTTAAAAAAGTCATGCCACTCGCTGCTAAAGAGACAAAAGGCAAAGCAAGCGGTAAAAAGGTACAGGAGCTTGTGCGCGAGTTGACCCAATAACTTTTCTCCATCTCTTGTTGTTTTTAATGTGCACTTTTTCACATTTTATACCGAGCGTAAAATGTGAAAAAGTGCACATTAAATTATGCCCCTCTTGTCGAAGCCGCTATTTTTCGTTACGCTATGGGTAAGATTGGAGTCTATAGAGTAGCATCTCGCGTGAAAAAGTGACGTTTTTATATTTCTCGACGTAATGATATTGGGCGTGTAGGCTACAACAGTATGCACTCTCTGAGGTTCAGATTTCTTATCGAAGAAGGAGCTTTAACATGTCGGCTGCCGCAGTTGAGTTGCCCTTATTTCCGTTAAACGTTGTCCTTTTCCCTGGTACCATTGTTCCTTTACACATCTTTGAGCCACGTTATCGGCAAATGATTAAAGATTGCCAGCAAGAGGAAAAGCCCTTTGGTATCGTCCTGGCCAGAGCTGAAAGCAAGTTTATGGATGAGGAGCCCCACGCCGTTGGTACCATTGCCGAGATTCATAGTCTGCAAGAGCTGGAAGATGGCGGCTATAATCTCATGGCTGTTGGTGTCAAACGTTTTCGCATCATTAGCAAGCATAATGAGAAAGCATATATATCGGGGCTGGTGGAACTCTTTGATGACGAATTAGAGCCTGAAGTAGAGCTCGTCGCCGATGCACGGCGTGCACGTCAACTTTTCGAGACATACTTGAATATGTTGCTAGAGGCGGCAAACCAGCAAGAGATTCACACAAATCTGCCAGAAACTCCCGAGGAGCTCTCGCACTTTATCGCGTATTTTCTGGAAGTTGAAGATAGTAAAAAGCAGCAGTTCCTGGAATTAATTTCTACGAAGCAGCGTCTGCAAGAAGAAGTCACAATTCTACGGCGCGAGATTCCATTTATGCGTCAATTGCTCTTCAAGACGATGGATAATGATCAAACCAGGTTGAACTAAACATGTGTGCTAGCTGTATAACATGTTCTAAAGAACGTGTATGAAGAGCAATGTGTAGCTAAAGCATCGCTATAGTCTGGTATGGATAATAATATATATCTGTTGGCCTGACCAAATGCTTGCTTTTAGTCTTCTTTCAGACTGTACATGCCTGGTTCAAGTACTGCGGGCGCATAGATTTCGACCTCATCGCTATCTGGCTTGATAAGTCCGACCGTATATGTATCAGATATATAGCACTCTTTCGCAAGGCCGGAAAGCGCTGTAAAGATGGTTGTAAGCGTTTGCTTGAACTGCTCAACATCGGCTGCGCTACATTCCATCGTGATGTCAGGACCATCGTCGACACTTTTGGGTGTGTAAATCTCAATATAACATGTATATTGCTTGCAACCTACTTCATCAACGACGATCTTGGGATTAAAGGTCATATTGCCTTTCTTGGTGCCTTTTAGTGCCATTGCTGGGCCTGCGGTTGCATTCAGGCGCTCTATAACGTTGAACACTTCTTTTAGCATTATTTCGCCTGCGGCACGATCGTTCATGACTTTTTTTTGAGGTGGCATCGTTTATTTTCCTCTTCTCTGTATATGAATTTTTGTTCAGCTTACTAAGATGCTTACTGCTTATAGAACTATATGCCGGATTGGCCGTAAAATCAAGCAAAAAAGAAGTGGAACGCGGAAATATTAGGATTTTTATGTTGCGCCTTGCTGCAAAGGGAGAGCTTGTGTGGCTAAGATGTTGTTTAGGTGGGGCAAATATGTTATAGTTTCCGAAAAGCGTAGAAAGCATATATTGTATAGGCGCAAGGGCAAGCCATATGACACCCACATCGAAGAAAACTCATGTGTCACCTGAGGTAGGAGTGTTTGGACGCCAGGAGCAAGATGAGCAAAATACGATTGAAGACTATCTAGATATCATTGTGTTGCTTAATGGAGATGCTGTAATTACATATGTTAGCCCTTCGGTTACACCTGTTTTAGGATATATGCCTGAAGAGATCGTGGGTTCATGCATCCTTTGTCTGGTTCATTCTGATCATCTTGCTACGATGCAGCGGCTGGTAAGCGAAATGAAGCAAGCACCTGGTAAGGGTTTAAGTGCTAATTGTTGCTTGCATGCCAAAGATGATTCGTGGGAATGGTTTGAAGGGAGCGCAATAAATCTGCTCCATGTGCCAGCTTCAGGTGCCATTGTCTGTACTTTCCGCCCCCATAGCCGTCTTCTCATTGTGCATGAGCACGAAGAACGTGTTGCCAAAGAGGACCTGCTGCATTTAGCTGCCATTATCGAATCGTCTGACGATGCCATTCTGGGAAAAAGTCTCGATGGTATTATTACAAGCTGGAACGCTGGTGCAGAGCGCATCTACGGCTATAGTGCGCAAGAAATTATCGGCCAGCCTGTCACACGCCTCTTTTTGCCAGATCGCCTGGATGAATTCACACAGATTATGGATCGCATTCGTCGGGGAGAACGTGTCGATCATTACGAGACAATGCGCGTGCGCAAAGACGGGACTATGCTAACGCTCTCAGTCACAGTTTCTCCCATTAGAGATAGCTCTGGCACTATCATCGGGGCATCGACGATTGCTCGCGATGTGACCGAGCAGAGACTGTTAGAAGCCAAATTTCGACATTTGTTTAACTCCAATCTCATTGGGGTCTTTGTCGCGGATTTTGCGGGAACCTTTCTGGATGCCAATGATGCCTTTCTTGAAATGATAGGCTATAGCCGAGATGAACTGCTGGCAGGAGCTATGCAGCGTGATCTTATCACCCCTGTTGAGTTTCACCTCCTAAGCCAACAAGCATTGAGTACTCTAAGAGAGACAGGCTCATCACAAACGCATGAAAAAGAGTACCTGCATAGGAGTGGAAGGCGCGTCTCTGTCATGATTGCAGTCGCGCGCATCGGGCAAAGCGAGACCTGCATTGGTTTTGCTCTTGATATCAGCGAGCGCAAAGAGCTGGACAAACGCAAGGACGAGTTTATTAGTATGGCAAGCCATGAGCTTAAAACGCCTGTGACCAGCCTTAAGGGTTTTCTTACCTTGTTGCAACGGCGTCTGGCCACGCAAGGGCAGCAAAAAGAGCTTTATTATCTTGCCCGCATGGATTCCCAGATAAATAAGTTAATCAAGCTCATCAATGATCTACTGGATCTCTCCAAGATGCAGACGGGCCAGCTGGCATACCGAGAGGAGCCCTTTGTACTGGATGAGCTGGTTCAAGAGATCGTAGAAAATATACAGGAAACGACGCAGACTCATCATCTCCAATTGGAGGGAAAAACGCAGGCAAAGGTGTTCGGTGATCGTGATCGTGTGGGGCAAGTACTAATCAACTTGCTCAATAATGCGATCAAATATTCTCCATATGCGGACACCGTGTTGGTGCATATCGCAAATGATGAGAAGGATGCACACATAAGCGTGCAAGATTTTGGTATTGGGATTGCAGTGGAACATCAACGCAAGGTCTTTGAGCGCTTCTACCAGGTCACCGATCCTGAGGAAAAAACGTATCCTGGTCTAGGTATTGGACTTTATATCTCGCACGAGATTGTGAAGCGACACAACGGAGAGATGTGGGTGGAGAGTAAAAAGGGTAGCGGGACAACGTTTCATGTGACTTTGCCTCTTGTAGAGCAAAGGGCATAACTCTTTTCTGTGAGTAATAACCAGGGAGACAACAAAATTTGCAAGATGAGATAAAAAAAGTCCTTGTGGTTGATGATGATGTTGATATTTTAGAGTTTCTGCAAGAGTTATTAGAACTGGAAGGCTATAGTGTTATGGTCACTGAAAAGGCCGACTATGTAGAGACCCTGCAGAATGGTGGGTTGCCAGATCTTATTCTCCTGGACGTGTTCCTCTCAGGGAAGGATGGTCGAGATATTGCGCGGCAGCTCAAGGGCCGCGTAGATACCAGGCATATTCCCATTGTTATGTTTTCAGCTCATCCAAACGCCGAGAAAACAGCACGAGAAGCAGGGGCAAACGACTTCTTGCCCAAACCATTTGAAATAGATGATCTATTAGCAAAGATCGAACAGCATATCTAAAGAGTCTCACCACAGCTAACTCAAGTCTCTCTCCTCGATCTGATCAGGGCTATCTGGATGTTGGAATGCCTGGATGTCGCTTGCTCTATTTTCCTGCCCGGATTTTTGCCTGACTATATCGGGAAGAAACGAGTTACTTAATGTTTTCGTGATGTAACTACAAGACACGTTATAGCGTCTATAATTACCTGGATGTTGTAAGCGAGTAACGTGTATAGTTAAGGAGAAAGGGTGTTCCCCACAATTTTACTTGTTATGGATAGTCTGTAACAAAGTCATGCGATCAGAGCGGATGCCCTGATTGTTTTTAATTTCTTATGGACTATAGTGTGTAGCACCCTGGACATTAGGTAAACACTGGTTTGGAGGAACACAATGAGTCAGAACCTCTCCTGGGGTATTATTGGCACTGGTCGGATTGCTGGTGTCTTTGCCAAAGGCCTTGCGAACTCGAAGACTGGCACGTTGCTGGCGGTGGCCAGCCGTACGCAGGCGGCGGCTAATAGCTTTGGCGAGTCCTGGAATGTGTCTCGTCGCTACGATAGCTACGAACGGTTACTTGCTGATAAAGATGTACAGGCTGTTTATATCGCGGTCCCTCATCCTGTCCATGCAGAGTGGGCGATCAAAGCTGCGGAAGCAGGGAAACACATTTTATGTGAAAAGCCGCTTGCATTGAATCATGCCGATGCGATGACTGTTATAGAAGCTGCCCGTCGCAATGATGTTTTTTTGATGGAAGCTTTTATGTATCGCTGTCACCCGCAGATTGCGAAGCTGGTTGAACTGATACAGTCGAACGCAATTGGGAAGGTGCGGGTAATACAGGCTTCGTTTGCTTTTAATGCACGCTTTAATCCTGAGAGCCGCCTCTTCAAAAATGAGCTCGGTGGCGGAGGCATTTTAGATGTTGGTTGTTATACTGTATCTATAGCCCGGCTTATTGCTGGCGCTGCTATCGGTAAAGATTTTGCTGATCCTATAAAAGTGACTGCAGTCGGCCAGATAGGTGAGAGCCATGTTGATGAATATACAATTGCTTCATTGACTTTCCCAGAGGGTATTCTTGCTCAGCTTTTCACGGGTGTACAAGTCAATGCTGAGAATGTCGTACGCATCTTTGGCTCAGAGGGTTCCATCCTGATCCCTTCTCCCTGGCTACCGACTGATGGGCAGCCAGCGAAGTTAATCGTGAAGCGTGACGATGAGCAAGATGCGCGTGAAGTGCTCGTTCCATCTGACCGGAGCTTGTACGCCAGCGAAGCTGATACCGTTGCGCAATATATTGATGCCCGTCAGGCTGCAGCACCGGCTACGAGTTGGGAGGATTCGTTAGGCAATATGAATACGCTCGATCAGTGGCGTGCTGCTATTGGTCTGGTGTATGAAACGGAGCGCGCAGATGGGCCAGGGCAAACGTTGCCAGTGCACAAGCGCCCTCTCGCTGTACGCCCTGCTAGCATCATGAAATATGGGCATGTGGCGGGAGTGGAAAAGCCTATCTCACGTCTGGTACTGGGAGTCGATAATCAGACAACCTGGCCGCACGCCGCTGCTATGTTCGATGATTTCTTCGAGTCGGGTGGCAATTGCTTTGATAGCGCGTACATTTATGGTGGTGGCCTGTGTGAGAAACTGCTCGGTCAATGGGTAAAGAATCGTGGGGTGCGCGAGCAGATTGTGCTCCTGGATAAGGGTGCACATACGCCGCACTGTAATCCTGAGTCGATTACGAAACAGCTGTCAGAAAGCCTGGATCGTCTGCAAACGGACTATGTAGATATCTACATGATGCATCGCGATAATCCAGCAATCCCTGTGGGCGAGTTTATAAGCGTGCTGAACGAGCATAAGAATGCCGGGCGTCTGCGCGCTTTTGGTGGCTCGAATTGGTCTATTGAACGCGTCCAGGAAGCCAACGCCTGGGCCGCTGCACATGGCATGACTGGCTTTGCCGCCATAAGTAACAATTTTAGCCTGGCACGCATGATTGATCCCGTCTGGGCAGGGTGTATCTCTGCTTCTGATGCAAGATCGCGGGCCTGGCTGCAAGAGACCCAGATGCCGATTATGCCGTGGTCGAGCCAGGCACGTGGCTTCTTCACCGGGCGGGCCCATCCTGATGACTTCTCAGATGCAGAACTGGTGCGCTGCTGGTATAGCGAAGATAACTTCCAGCGGCTCGCACGCGTCAATGAACTGGCGAAAAAACGGGATGTTTTGCCTATTAATATCGCACTGGCCTATGTGCTCAATCAGCCTTTCCCAACGTTTCCGCTTATTGGGCCGCGCCAACTTTCGGAGACGCGAACGTCATTGCCAGGGCTCACCGTCGCGTTAACGCCACAAGAGGTACGCTGGCTCAATCTGGAAGACTAAATGTCTGTTGCACATGAAGAGAGGAGCATGAGTAGAAAAGCTGCTCATGCCCCTTCTTTTAGAGTTTTTGGCTTACTTTCGTTATATTTCACTAAAAATTTGTAAGCGTATCAGCACATTTTGCTGAAGACATGTTCGACTTTCTTATGTCATACTGGATGGTATCATACTTAATTTGCGTTCAGATGAAAAATGGGCCGTCGTACATTTTTAGCCGCGAGAGTGGTGTTTTTGAACGCAAGGAAGTATCAAGAATTGGCAAAGGAGAAAACCCCTATGGTTCGTCCTATCGATCTCAGTAACGTGCGTGTCCTTGATCTCTCTCAGGATTGGGATCATCATACACCAGGTTTTGCAACGTATGAGGGTCCTACTATCAAATGGATTAAGCGTGTTGCCTTCGATAAAGTAGGTGGTCAGCATATAGCTTCAACGCTGCATGTTGGCACACATCTCGATGCGCCACTTCACTTCATCACGAATGGTCAGGATATCAGCAGCATACCCGTCAACAAACTTTTTGGGCCAGCCGTGATTGTTGATATCTCGAAGGTTGGTATTGGTGACTATGGTATTTACACCCCTCAGCATTTCGAGGACTGGGAGCGCCGAACCGGTATTCACATCGAGCGCGGCGATATTCTCTTTGTAAACACTGGCTACCATAAATATTATCCAAGCAACTGGTCCGGTGAGTGTGAGCCCGATGAGACACGTTATTTTATCAAGCATCCTGGCCCAACACGCGAGTTCGCTACCTGGGTGCTCGATCGTGGCATCTCCTGGCTCGGCGTAGATGCTGGCTCAATGGACCATCCCATGAATACGGTCATTCGCACGGTGCGGCCCGATCTGGCTTTAGAGGCGGAAGCAGCATTAGGCAAGCCGCTGAGCGAGATTTTTCCAACGAAAGATCTACAGGTCATGCACTATGATCTATTCCCACATCTGGTCTTCCATGCCGAGAATGTTGGTGGAGAGATTGACCAGATCCTTGACCAACGCGTCTGGATCGGCTGCTACCCCTGGCGTTTTAAGGGTGGTGAAGCTGCGTTCTGTCGTATCGTCGCTTACGTCCAGGAATAATAGCGATCCAGAGATAAGAGATCAATCAAGCCATCGACGGCCAGAGAGCATCTCTAGCACGTCCTTATAAGAGGATGTCTGTGAAGAGTGTACTGCGCTGCGGCAGCCTTTCTTTCCTCCCATCGCCTGAAGGTGTATGGCTATTCAGAAAGGATTTTTGATGAAACCACCGCGCTTTGCCTATCATGATCCTGTAACACGCAGCGAGGTGTTATCTTTATTGGAAGATTACGGAGATGAGGCCAAGGTGCTTGCAGGTGGTCAGAGCCTGGTTCCGCTGCTTAACATGCGTCTGGCTCAGCCTGCCCATCTAGTAGATATTAATCGCCTGCCCGACCTCTCTTATATTCGCGAAGTCGATAACGGGCTGGTTATCGGTGCACTGACCCGCCAACGTGATATAGAGCGTTCTGCACTTGTACAATCCCGTTGTCCCTTGCTTGCCAGAGCCATATCTTTTATCGGCCACGCCCCGATCCGCTCGCGTGGCACTATTGGTGGCTCGCTGGTCCACGCCGACCCGGCAGCCGAACTGCCAGCCGTGCTGCAAGCGCTAGGAGGCCATGTTCGTGTAGAATCGCTGGCGGGCAGCCGTGAAATCCCGGCGCAAGAATTCTTCGTCGGCCCCTTGGAGACCTCACTTACCAGCCAGGAACTACTCACCGAAGTCTGGTTGCCTGCCGCTCCAGCGTTTTCTGGTGTCGCATTTGTTGAGGTCAGCAGGCGGCACGGCGATTACGCGCTGGTAGGTATTGCCGCGCAGTTGACCATGGATAAGGACAGTACGATCACAATGGCGTGTCTGGCGCTAATGGGCGTTGCGGAAACGCCTCTCCGCTTATATGAAGCCGAAGCGGCCCTTGTAGGCAAGCGCCCTGATGAGCAACTCTTCAATGCTGCCGCCGAGTTAAGCATTACAAATCTTGATCCAGAGGCAGATCTACACGCCTCTGGGGAATATCGCCGCGCTGTGGCTGGCGTGTTAATCAATCGTGCACTACATATGGCTGTAGACCACGCGTGAGGTGAAGCATGAGTGAAGAAGATATTTTACCACAGCAGGAAAAACGCGTTATACAGGTACGCGTCAATGGTATTGCGTATACGGCCGAGGCCGAGACACGCTGGCTGTTAAGTGATTTTCTACGTCATACGCTGCACCTGACGGGGACACATGTTGGCTGCGAGCATGGCGTATGTGGAGCCTGCACCGTTATCTTCAACGGAGCGCCGATTCGCTCGTGCCTCATGTTTGCGGTACAGGCTGATGGCGGAGAGCTGCTCACGGTTGAAGGTCTTGCTGCTTCCGATGGTACACTGCATCCGCTGCAACAGGCTTTCCGTCAGTATCACGGCCTCCAGTGTGGCTTCTGTACTCCTGGTTTTTTGCTGGCAACCTACGCCCTCTTGCAGGATAATCCTGACCCCAATCTGAGCGACGAAGAGATTCGTGAGGCCGTTTCTGGCAATCTCTGTCGTTGCACAGGCTATCAAGGGATCGTCGCAGCCGTACGCCACGTACTCACACAAGCGAAGCCCGAGCTAACAGTGAGAGGGGAGCCAGTATGACAACACAGATCTTCGGTGCGTCTATCACACGTCAAGAGGACCAACGTTTCCTGACCGGCTCTGGTCGCTATGTTGACGACATCGATCTACCCGATATGCTGCATGCCGCAATTCTGCGCAGCCCTTATGCTCATGCCCACATCAATTCTATTGATGTCAGCCGTGCTGCTGCGCTCGATGGAGTCGCAGCTGTCCTTACCTATGCCGACCTCGGCGTAGCCGCGCAACCTCTCCCTCTGCTCATACCACATCCGGCGTTAACCCATCCACATACGCAATATGTGCTCGCCAAGGACACTGTGCGCTATGTTGGCGAGGCGGTTGCGATGGTTGTTGCCAGTGATCGCTACACTGCTGAAGATGCCCTCGCTCTCATCGACGTTGATTATGAACCATTGCCAGTTGTCAGCCCTGCAAATCTAGAGCACGTGGTAGCATCCGACACACCGCTTATACATCCTGATGCGCCTACAAACATCGCCGCCCACCTCGTCCAACAGGTTGGCAACATCGATGAAGCCTTTAAAAAGGCCACACATGTGTTTCAGAGGCGTGTGCAACTTGAGCGTAGTGCTAGCCAGCCATTAGAAACACGCGGCGTCGTTGCCCGCTTTGACGCCTTTGAGCAAGCTTTAATGGTCTGGGATAGCACACAAGGACCAATCTCTATTCGCAATGGCCTGGCCATCCTCTTTGGCTTGCCAGCAGACAAAGTGCGTGTAACTCCACCAGATGTCGGAGGTGGTTTTGGGGTGAAGATTATGCTCTTCTATCCCGAAGAGGTGCTGGTGCCGTTGATGGCCATGCGCCTGGGCCGCCCGGTGAAATGGATCGAGGACCGCGTCGAGCACATGCTCGCCTCCAACCACGAACGCGGTCAGGTGCACGATATCTCGATCGCGCTGGATGCTGATGGGCGCATCCTGGGTGTGCGCGACACTTTTTTTCATGATACCGGCGCGTACTGTCCCTACGGCATCATCGTGCCGGTAATCACCGCCTGCCAGCTACCCGGCCCCTATAAACTGCCTGCTTACTTCTCAGATGCCACCGTCGTCTACACGAATCGCGTGCCAGTCAGTCCCTATCGTGGTGCCGGGCGGCCGCACGGCGTTTTCGCCATGGAACGCATACTCGACTATGCCGCCGATAAACTAGGCATGGATAGGGCCGAGATTCGCCGCCGCAATTTCATCCAGCCAGAAGAGTTTCCTTATGATCTTGGTCTGATCTTCCAGGATGGCCTGCCCACGCTCTACGATAGTGGTGACTATCCAGCCGGTCTGGAGCGAGCACTGGAGATGATCGGCTACGCTGATTTTCGTGAGGAGCAGCGCCAGGCCCGGCTCAATGGTCACTTCCTGGGCATCGGTATCGGCTGTTATGTTGAAGGAACCGGCATTGGTCCTTACGAAGGTGCGCACATCTCAATCGATAACCTGGGTGAGGTACACGTTGCCACAGGAGTCTCCACACAGGGCCAGGGCCATGAAACCACATTCGCGCAGATCGTCGCCGAAGAGCTAGGAGTACCAGTCGAGAAAGTGCATATCACAACAGGTGACACGCAGCGTTTCCACTGGGGAACGGGCACATATGCCAGCCGGGCGTTAGTCGTAGCAGGCAACGCCATCGGCCTCGCAGCAGTTGCCATCAAAGAGAAAGCACTGAAAGTTGCAGCCTTTGTGCTCGAAGCCGCGCCAGAAGACCTGGAACTGGTCAGCGGTCGTGTCAGCGTCAAAGGTGCGCCATCACGAGGCATCTCGCTGGCCGCGCTCTCCATTGCCTCCAACCCCATTCGTTACGCCTACGGTGCACAAGCCGCCGACCTGCCGGCAATATTGCCAACGCGCTCAGGACCACC
>Ga0302321_100005134_pt1 | contig 11424 bp, 7 predicted proteins | sample Fen_T0_1_FD_202505 | JGI IMG/M metagenome (GOLD analysis project Ga0302321, IMG submission 202505) | Peat permafrost microbial communities from Stordalen Mire near Abisko, Sweden - Fen_T0_1 | ecosystem: Environmental > Terrestrial > Soil > Wetlands > Permafrost | place: Sweden: Abisko...
CATTCTGGTCAGCAAAGACGTCAACCTGCGCATGAAGGCCAAGGCAGTCGGCCTGACAGCGCAGGACTACCGCAATGACCACGTCAAGGACGTCCGCGCCTTGTATCCTGGCATTCGACTGCAAGAACACGTCGAGGAACGCATCATCGAGCGTCTCTATGCCCCGCATCAGGCCGTGGGTGTTGGAGAGCTTGGGCTGGATCCAGCTCCCTTACCCAATGAGTTTCTCATCCTGCGCAATGGCAAGAAATCCGCGCTCGCGACCTACGATGGCGAACATGGTGAAGTCAGGAGAGTGGACAAAATTGGAGCGTACGGAATCAACCCGCGCAACGCTGAACAGGCGTTTGCCCTTCACGCCTTGATGAATCCCAAGATTAACCTTGTGACGATCTCGGGCAAAGCCGGCACGGGCAAGACCCTGCTGGCCCTGGCGGCAGCTTTGGAATGCCGCAAGAACTACCGCCAAATATTCATGGCGCGACCGGTTGTGCCTCTGTCCAACAAGGACATCGGATATCTGCCAGGAGATATCCAATCCAAACTCGATCCCTACATGCAGCCCCTGTACGACAACCTGGGGGTCATCAAGAACCAGTTTTCGAACTCCGATCAAAAGCACAGGCGCATCGACGAATTTCTTGAAGAGGAGAAGCTGGTGATCGCGCCCTTGGCCTATATTCGCGGCCGCAGTTTGGTCGGCATCTATTTCATTGTGGATGAAGCGCAGAACCTCACTCCGCACGAGGTGAAGACCATTATCACCCGGGCTGGTGAAGGAACCAAGCTGGTGTTAACGGGTGACATCTTCCAGATCGACCATCCCTATCTCAATTCCCATTCGAATGGTCTTAGCTACCTTATCGATCGCATGAAGGGGCAGGACCTCTACGCTCACGTGAATCTCACGCGTGGCGAAAGATCACCCCTGGCTGAGCTAGCAAGCAATCTCCTGTAGATGCCGGGTGCTCCGCTCCCTCAATCGCCTTCCTTGGGATCGATTTCGCTGCCGGCATCGAAGGCAACGTAGTCCTCCGGGAGAGGCGGTATGGCCAAGCCATCGACTGTCGGCGAGATTCCCTCGATCCGGTCAACCCTGAATCGTTCGATCCATTCGCCATTCAGTCCAAGGCTGCGAATGGCTAGCGGCAGGCCCCACTGGGGCGACCAACAGATGCGCGATTGCTCCGCAGCTCCCTTGCCGCCGCGAACCAGAAGACGCCACAAGCAGCCTGCTGATTTCTCCCTGGGCAAAGGAGCAGCGGCGCGCACGACAAACTCGGACTTTGGCCTATCGAGCACGTGGGCGAGGCCAAACCAGTCCGAAAAGACCCCAATGCGATACAGTTGATTTCGGGTGACGACCATCGATACGCGTCGATGGTGATCAATCAAACGGTAGGCATACTCCCCCTTGACCCCAACCTGGGTGAGGTAGAGATCCAACGTCTCGTCCGTTCGTCTGTGCAGGAATTCGGTACCGTGCCGCCAAAGTTGCAAGCGGTGGTTGCTGCCATCGCTGCCTAGAAAGTGAGCGTCAACATAGACATCCTGGGCAGCCGAGTCGATGGGGAAGGCGGCTTCCCAGTCGAGCACCGCAGGCGCAGCGGAGGCAGGCTCGCCATGTGCACACACCAGGGCCCAGGCGATGACCTGGGCCCAGCGCAGCTTCGAACTCATTGCCGGGTTGCCTTGGCCTTATCGAAGTAGGTCACGCTTGCGTTGTTGTCCATGACCAAGGTCTTGGTGGTCAAGGTCATCGAGTAGGTAGTTTCACTTGCCGGCGAGGTGCAGGCGACGTCATCGGGATTGCATACCGTGGGCAAGGTCACGGGCCCGACCTTGGTCGAGGACGGGGTGACGGTGTAGCTGACGGTCTGGCCGCGCAGGGCTTCCTTGAGAACCCGGCCGTTGGCCTGCGGCAAGCTCAAGCCGAGCAGGTAGGCCGCGGTCGGGGCCACATCGACGTTGCCACTTGGGTAGGTGTCTTGGAATGCGTTCTTGAAATCGGGACCGCCGGCAACCAGCGTGTTGTGCACGTCAATTGGGCTGAACGAACCATGCATTCCGCGATTGTTCTGCGCGCTCTCATATTCGGTCCCTGGCACGGCCGAATTGGAGGCGGTTACGGCGGTATCGTTCCAATCGAAGCTGACGATGATGTCCGGTGTGGGGGGCGAGTCGCGGGTCACGCCCTCAACCTTGATATCCCTGAGGGACATGGTTCCCGGAATGGCACCATAGGTGCTGCGCACGAAGATTGCGCCGTATTGCTTACGCGCCTGCAGAGCGGTCACAACCGACGTGACAATCGTCGCTTGGTGGCTGGGGATGTAAAGGTAGTCGGAGCCGCCATTGGCCGCAATGATCACCGCATCGGAAGGCACAGTGGCTGGAACCAGAAACGCCCCCGTCGAATACTTGAAATTGGCCCCCTTGCCGCACAGAGTTCCTGTGGCATCGTCCATCTGCACTGGATAGAGAGGCTCACCATTGGCCTTGATTCCGGAGAGGACGGGATCCGAAGTGCAACCAACGCCGTCATACACGTGTGCCATCCCCGCGCGCGTGAGCAGATCCGCGGTGCGCACGTCACCGGAAACCGAATAGCCCTGCGGATCGGTTGCCATCACAACGCCTGCACCGCCGTCTGGTGAATTGGTGATTGCACGCAGCGGGAAGAAGCTGGGATCGCCAGCAACCAGACTGTGACCATGGTCAGAGACCACGATGATGTCGGTTACGCCGTCCATGCCCAGTTGCGTGAGCTTGGCCTGCAGTTGACCCAGGAGCTTGTCCTGGTTACGCAAGGCATCCAGGTAGTTGGGCGACCCCGGACCAAAAGTGTGCTCGGTGCTGTCCGGATTGCGGAACCAGATGAGGCTGAGATCGGGCTGAACGTTGGGCAAGATGTAGTTGGTGTAGATGCCCATCATGTATTCGTTCTTGGCATTGTGGGGCGAGCCGAGCGCGGCGCGGGGATCGGAAGTCACACCGTCCGCCAACAAGACGATGTTGGCGTTGGTCGTTGCGGTCGGATTGCCGTTGCCCGCATCCAGGGAAATGACGCCACCGTCGTAGGGAACCTTGCTGGTATTGGCCGGCAGCGCATACCCGGCACCAAGCAAGGACGTGGCAAAGGATTTTGGAAATGCCATGTTCTCGTCGAGAATCACGCCGCCCGTGCCGTCCTCGCGATAGTCTTGCAAGAAGGCAGGACCGGACTTGCCAACCGCTGCAGTCTTGAGTCCGGCGCGGTGGGCAGCCTGAAAGAGAGTATCGACCAGGAAGAGCGCGCTGTTGTTCTGCCCGACATAGAAATTGTCCAAGTTGTGCAAGATGGACCAATCCTCGGTGAACACGGGCTGGGTAAAGTTGACTGCCTTGCCGGCCGAGTCGTTTCCGGTTGGCCCAGGTTGGTACTCGGTATTGCCGTAGAAGCCATGCGTGCCAGGGTAGGCACCGGTGGCGAAGGCTGCCCCGTTCATCATGGTGAAAGTCGGAAAGACTGCGTGATTGTCAGTGAAGTTGACTCCGGACTGGTCGCGCAGTTTGGCAAGGTTGGGCGTGTCTTGCGTGGTAACAGAATCAGGTCGTAAACCATCCCAAACGAAGATGATGACCTTGGGGCTCCCGGCAATCGGGCCGTCTTTTGACCCGCCATCGATCGCCCGGCCATCCCCCAGGCCATCGAAGGCGACGCCGCCATCCAATACCTTGGGTGCATCCACAGAGTCTATAGCAACATCGCGACTGGAAGTATCGGCCAGCGCTGCGTCCAGCGATGCACTTCCTCCCGTGCCAACTGCACCACCCGTGCCGACAGACCCTCCTGTGCCAGGCGTGGCTGCGTCCATGGGAATGGAGCTTCCTCCGGTTCCTACGGAAGCGCCATCATGGCTTCCACTAGAGCCGCCTGAACCAGGTCCCGGGCCGCCTTCATCCGAGCCGCATGCGGCTAAGGACAGTGTCACAGCCGCCACCAGGAGATTCAATCTTGAAGAGAAATGGACTATTCGCACGCTCGCACCTCCGTGACGTACCTAGCAACTGCCCAACAAGAAGGCCGTGACTGTCCCGTTACAATAGGGTTCCCATTGCGTGACAACCTACCGGGGCTCGCGTCGTTCACTCGCCTAGTCCTGCGGTGCTCCATTACCGCCTTCATCCTCGTCGCCTTCTATCGGCATCTCGGGTAGCTCCCCATCCGTTTCCGCAAGACGAAAACCGATACCGCGCACGGTCTGTAGCATTGGAGCGGCTTCGCCCAGTTTGTCGCGCAGGCGCTTGACATGGGTATCGACCGTGCGGCTGGAGACCTCCGGATGGTATCCCCAAACCTCGGTCAGCAACTTTCGTCGCGTGCACATGCGCCCTGGCGCATGCATAAGATGAAGAATCAGACGCATTTCCAAAGCGCTGACACGGATTTCGTGCCCATTCACAAAGACCCGATGAGCCTTCTCGTCCACGGACAGGACTCCGACCGTCAAACGTTCGACTTTCGAAGGTCGCTTCTTTGCTTCGGTCACAAGCACACCCTCCCGGGATTTCAACCTGGCTTCGATGCGCAAGATCAGCTCACGGACGTTGAAGGGCTTGACCATATAGTCGTCCGCGCCTGCTTCGAATCCCGCCACCCGGTCACTCTCTTCCACCCGCGCCGACAAGATGACCACGACGGCTCGCTTCGCCACGGGCATGCGATGGATTTGCCGGCAAATGTCCAAACCGGATATATCGGGCAACATCACGTCCAGCAGGACTAAGTCGGGCTCGAATTCGCCGAGAACCCGAAAGGCACTATCGCCGCGGTCAGCAACGCGAACCTCGTACCCAGACGCCTTGAGCGCATACTCCAGCGATTTACGGAGATCGGCCTCGTCTTCTACGACGAGGAGCCGACTTCGCCGACTCGCTTGGGACTCCATGGATAGGCGCACCATCGCACTCTGCATGTTCCAATCTCGTTACAAACGTGAAAACCTTACGCGCAGCTGTTACGCGCAAAAAGATAGAGACCACCTGGGGCCAAGAGAGAGAGGATTTCTTCCCCAGGTGATCTCTTGCCAAGTCTCGCAGCGCACCTATCCGCGTGGTGTCACGCTTTAGCGATTGGCAGAATGCTATGCGAATTGGCCCCGCCCTACCCCCCGGATTAGGCTATCTGACTTCGGATGATAGCGGGTTCATTGGGTTTGTCTGCAACACTACCGCAACAGCCTTGTGGTGGTGACCTGGCAACAAGGAAGAAACCTTGCTGACTCCAGGCCGTTGAAGAAACAGAACGCAATGGTAACCAACCGTTCTGGCATTTTGTCCTAGCATTCATGCATAACAATTTCTGAACGAACAGGAAGGACACTTCAAATGCCAGGGCAAACGCACGAATTCGAACAAGACTTCATTCTGGTCACCGAGACCGAGATGAAGGTCAGGCAAGCGACACAGTACACGCAACTCCACGCCGCGCCGCTGTTGTCGAGCCCTCACGAGGACATCTGGGAATGGGACCCGAGCAGCTTAGGAGGGGAAGAATTCGTCGACAGGCACTTCGACGAACAACACACAACGGCCTGGGAGAGGATGCTTGAACGTCTCTAACGCTTACGCGCTTACGGCGTCGCCTCGATGGCGTAGTAGGCGAAAGCCACGCCACCGCGGCTGTCGTGCAAGACCGCCCAAAGGTTGACGGGGCCGAGAGTGTCCAGGGTCAATCTATTGGTCACCGACAGGTTGTAGTCGTATTCAGTCCGACCAGTCGTATCGCGGTCGAATTTCCCCGAGGTCGCAAACCACGCAACACGCAGGGCTTCGCGGGTGCGGTACAACTCGCGAGCGCTGATATCGAACGCGGGATAGGTTTCGGCGGCAGCATCCGGCCAGGACAGTTCGAACGCCACCGGGCCGCCGCTCAGCGAGATCTGGGTAATCGGGAAAGCGCCCGGGACCACAGGCACAAGCGGTAGCGCCTCCCCGTTGCCCTGTTTCCAAGTCAATTGGGAGATGACTGGATTCTGGTTCCGAGTGTAGGTCTTGTTGTATTGCGTGAGATCCGCAGCCGGCGCGTTGGCCAACCCGCACGAGATGCGTTCCAGCGCGAATCCGACCAGTGTGTCCGGCGTCGCCATACCTGGACGGCGCAAATCCAAGGGAATGGCGATGCTGACCCGCACGGGAAGATAGTACCCACCTGTGATATCTGGGGAACGCGGCTGGATGGCTGGCTGGTCGCCCTGCACGGGCGGAGCGATGGGGCCAAAGAGGCTGCACGCATTGTCGAGCATCGGCGAGTCGAACGTCGTGAGCGTTGAGCCTGCGGCGCCCGGCAGACTGGCTGTATCCAGGCACTGTTTGGCGACTGCATTGATCTCAGTCGGTGGTTTGGGAACCGTACAGACTGCCCACAGGGCCGGATCGCTCAGCACGGAATTGTCCGCCGGGATGGGACCGTCCACATCCACGGCGAGAAGTTCGTAGGACACTGGCTGCCCGGCAGCGGCCTCGGCGGGCTCGCCCCGCACGGCAAGAATCGTCGGCCCCGTGATAAGCGACAGGGGATTTCCGATCTCAGGCTTGCACCCAAGTCCGGCAAGACAGACACACGCGATGGTAAGAATTCGGCCTTGCATCAGAACTCCACTCTGGCTCCCATGACGGCCAACGTAGGAAGCCCGCTGATGTAGTCACGCTTGCTGAAGTCAGGGCTGTAGGCGATCTCTTCCGGGCTCTTACGATTGGTGACGTTCTGCACGTCGAGAAACAGGTTGAGCTTGGTCCGTCCCCAGACGAACATCTTCTCGACCCGTATGTCCAGCGAGTAAAAGGCTGGCAGCCGGATGGAATTCTGCGCGCCAAAGATGGGTTCGTTCTGGCCAGCGGTATTGGTGTAAGCCCCCAGCACCGGCGTGCGTGGCGCCCCGGTGGTATAGCGAAAGCGGAAGCCCGCCTGGAACCCTTGCCGGATTTCATAGCTGGCCAAGAGAGCAAGGACGTGGGTCTGGTCATAGTCAAGAAGGCGCCAGGCCGTATCAGGCCGGTCCTTGCGTTCGCTGCGAATGAGCGAGTACGACAGCCAGCCGAAGAAGCCCTTGACGAGTTCCTGGCGCAGAAGCACTTGCCCGCCAAAGCTGCGGCCAATCCCGGACTGTTCCAGGGCCTGGCCCACCGGGGGCGAAGGCAGGGCATTGCGCGCGACCAAATCGTAAAGCTTCTTGTAGAAACCGACCACTTCCAGTCCCAAGGTGCCAGTCAATCGGTAGGAACTTCCCCCGGTGAAGTGCACGGCCGAGGAAGAGCCAAGCCGGGGATTGCCATAGACCGGACTCAACTCCTCCGGTTGTGGCGGCTGGCCGTACACACCTGCGCCTGCCGTGAAGGCCAGACGAGGCGTCGCCTTGTACGAAGCTGACAACCTTGGGTTGGGCATGTAGCGCAGGATTCCCCCCACGCCACTCTTCCAAGGCACGGGATTCTGAACCGTGTCCAGGCGGCTCCAACCGATGTTGGGCGCGATGTCGCTGTGGGGGTTCTTCAGATTGCCATCGAGAACTGTTGGTTCTAGCCGCAATCCCGGGTTCAGCGTGAGCTTGCCAAAGTTGATTTCGGAAAACGCGTAGGGCGCGATTTCGACATAGTTGACCTTCCAATGGTCGATGCCGAGACCTCCCGTCGGGGGCTGGCCAAACACGTAGATATCGCCTTCCCGAGGCGGCAGATTGACCGAGCCGACCCGCAACGCCTCGTGATTACGCTGCTGAAAATCGAGTCCGACAGACAGGGTCGTGCTCTTGAGCACGCGCCGGCGGTATCCCGCACGCATGGCGTACTGCCAGGCCACCACGTCCAACACCGCGGGCGTGCTGCCAAAGTGCAAGGTGGCAGAATTCTCGTCGTATCCGAACGATGGGGTTATGGCCAAGCTCGATCCATCCGAAAACAGACGCGTGTAGCGTAGGATCACGCGTCGCGAGTGCAAGACGGTGTCCTGGCTACGAACCTCCGTGGGATCGGACGGCACCGTTCGAGTCAGATAGTCGTCCGACGACAGGAAGGTCAGGGACAGTTCCTGGTCTTTGCCCAGGGTCAGCGAGGCGCGCGCCTGGTAGTCGTCGTAGCGGGGGATGGGGAAATAGTCGCCCACGGAATTTGAGACGACGGTCTTCAAGATCTTGTCCAGGTAGCCCTGCCGGCCGGCCACGGCAATACGAAAATTGGGGGTTGGTGCGACCGCCAGCATGCCCGAAACATCGACGACATCGGCGGCCACGTAGCCATGCACCCCTTCACGCACGGGATCCCGCAGTTCAATGCGCACCAACCCGCCAAGTCCACGTCCGTAGTCCGCGCCGTAGGCACCAGGTGACAGATCAATCGAGCTGACCAGGTCGGAATTCACCGTCGAGCGCATACCGCCCACGTGGTAGAGGGCCGGGATTTCCACACCATCCACGACCACACGGCTTTCCGTGGGCCCCGAGCCCCACACAATCAACGCGCCCGAGCCAAAGGCCGAACGGCCGACGCCCGGCAGGTTTTGCACAACCTTGAGCGTGTCGCCCTGGGTTCCAGGAACGCGCTTGGCCTCTTCCGTGCGCACCCGGGTTTCAACAACCTCTTTCTTGATTCGAGGAGCGCGCACCACCACATCCTCATCCACATCCTCTTCTTTGGCTTCCACGGTGTACTTGACCGAGCGCTTCTTGCCCTTGGTGATGGTTTCCTCGGTCTTGATCGTCACCAATTCCTTCGACGACAGCTCCACCAGGTGCGTGCCGGGTGGAACATCCAAGAAGGCGAAGGCTCCGTCCTCGTTGGTGGCGGTTTCGATGCCTAGATCCACCAGCTTCACCGCAACGTCGGGCACCGGAGCGTTCTTGTCCTTGTTGAACACGATGCCTTCGAGATTGACCTGCGGACCCAGCGATACCATCACCTCCTTGATGGCAAAGCGGTAGGCATATTGGATCTTCACGGGAATGGGATTGCCATCCATGGTCGCGGGTTCGAACACGAACTTCTGCACGGCCGCAACCGCCGCGGCGTCAAAATCGGGCCCTGCCCCAGTCACCACCTCAACGCCTCCAACACTGCCGGCCTCGCTGATCTCGATGGACAGCACGACCTTGGCCGTAATGCCAGCCGCCTTCTTGTCGGGCGGATAGTCGGCCTCGATAAACTTGACCAGCTTGGGTGGCGTCAGCCCTTTGGGCGCTTCCTCGCCCGCCGCGCCTTCGCCCTGGGCAAAGGCCGGTTGACTGGCGCCTAGCAGGCAGGCTACCGCGACAAGCTGAATTGCTTTCATTCCTAGCCTAACGAACGTCGAATTCGATGGCGGCCATGCCGGCGCCCGGACCGTGACTCAGGCTTGCCTGGGCCGCTGTGATGGTTCCCCAGCTGTCCTGAACAAGCCTTCCGCGCAATGAGGCTGTCACGTGCCACGACGCCGCTTTCGCGCCACAAAGCGAGAAGGCATCCACCCGCGCGATGTAGTGTCCCGAGGGCGGCGATCCTGTCCACACCACGTTCTCCAGGTCTCGATTGTCGAGCTGGCACGCGGAATTGGAATCTAGATCCAGGTACCCGCCGGCTTCTCGCGACCCCGCGTCCACAGGCGCGCCCGCCGTTCCCTGGGCCGGCAGCGCGCTGGGGTTCTTGGCCCAAACCTCTGTTGTGCCGCTGCCATCGGGCAAGGGCGCCAGGACGTGCAGGTCCAGATCGACCGGGGCATTCCAGGACAACGAAACCACCAGCTCACCATCCGGCACACCCGCACTCAACAGGTGGTAGTCGTACGAGCGAACATCGCCCAGCACGCCGTGGCTGATGGCCCTTAGCAAAACCGTCAGCTTCGGCGTCCCGGTATTGTCGTCGAGGGGAAACTGGTTGGGATCGAGATCCGGCGAGAAGGTCAGCGCTGCTCGGAAGTTCATGAGGTAGGGAGATGCGGAATCCTGGTCAGGCGCGGGTAGGATCCAGTAGGAATCCTGCCCCTCGATACCAATGGCTACCGCGCTGGCCAAGGGACCGGTGTCGTCCTCGGGCCCCACCGAGCCCGACAGAACCACGTCCTGCTGTCCAGGGAACACCTGCGACTTGGCGCTGGTCGGCGCCGTCACCACAACTGGCGCATTCCCCTTGGCCGTGCCGAGTCGTCCAGTGGCCAACTGGGCACCTCGCACCCGCATCACCTGGTCCATCCCGGACGATGGCTGCACGCCTTGGCACCCTGTCAGCAAGGCAAGAAGTGAACCGACGCGCGTCCACCGCAAAGAGCTTTTGCGCATTAGAAGTAAACCTCCCCACGCAGGATGAAGGCATTGCTGGCCAGATTGGTGGGATTGCCCGACGAATCCAACCCCAAGTGATTGCGATTGATGTCGTATTCAAGAATTGCCCGGCCCCACCCCGTCCCCATCAACATACCGGCGATGGACAGGGTCGAGTAACTGGAATCATTCGGCACGATATTGCCGGTCACCCGATTGTAGGCGTCGCGATCCGGGTCGTAGAAGTCGTAGCGCACGCCGATGGCCCCCAGGGGCGTCAACTGCTGGGTCAGCGCGAGGTTGTAGCCCAATTCACGAAAGCTGCGCGCCTGGCCGCCCGCGGGACTGGCCAGGGGATCGGCCGGCTGCACACCACGGTCTAGGTCGTTGGCAAAGTAGACCTGGGCCGCGAAAGTCGTATTTCCGAGCCACGACGTCTTGGCCGCAACCAGCAAATCGCCGCCCACGCCGAAACGTGAAAAGCCCGCTGACTTGCTTGCGGACGTGCCCGGCACCCCTGTGAGTTCGTTGGGCTGCAAGGTAGCATCGCCGTTACTGTCGCTCCAGGTGACAGTTGGCTTGGTCACCGAAGAGCCGGGGTGAAACCCGGTCCCCGTCAACGCCGAGGCACCGCCGATGACGTAGATGCCTTCGATCACCTCGTCCTCGATTCCGACCCGGCCAACAATGTCCTTCTTCTTGTTGGGATCCAGTCCGGCAAAGCGGCCCGCACCAAGCGGCTCCCCATTTTGCACCGCGACCGCATAGCGAAGAAAGTGCCAGCCGCCCATCAGGCGAAGGCCGAGATCATACTCATCGGGGAAGAGCGCACGCGCCGCGAAGCTTCGCTCAAGAAAGAACCTGTCCTTGTCCTCTTGGGGCACCTCGTAGCCGAAAGGGATGCGGGTCAAACCGATGGTGGCCATCAACAGCGGGATGCCGCCCGAGCCGGGCAGCTTGACCGACGCATGCGCATCCATGAGACGAAGCGCCGGACCGTTGACCGTATTGCCGTCAATCTCTAGTCCTCCTTCGCCGTAGGTGCGATCCATGCGTGCTCCCAAACGCGCGCGCCGAAGGAGAAACCGGTCTGTGTTCAGGGGCTGGCCATTGTCAGGATTGATCTGGTCTTGCGCTCCCTGCTGAACGGCCAGAT
>Ga0302321_100005135_pt1 | contig 11424 bp, 8 predicted proteins | sample Fen_T0_1_FD_202505 | JGI IMG/M metagenome (GOLD analysis project Ga0302321, IMG submission 202505) | Peat permafrost microbial communities from Stordalen Mire near Abisko, Sweden - Fen_T0_1 | ecosystem: Environmental > Terrestrial > Soil > Wetlands > Permafrost | place: Sweden: Abisko...
GTCATTCTTTATAGGGAATAAGATCTCTCCGTGGTTCGTGGTAGCATATGGAATGATCGGAGCATCTCTCTCAGGTGTGACGTTTATGTCTGTTCCGGGTTGGGTAAAAGATACTCAGTTCAGTTATATGGTTGTAGTGCTGGGGTATCTTATTGGATATCTGGTTATAGCTCTTGTATTATTACCATTATATTACAGGTTGAAGTTAACATCAATATACTCATATCTTGAAACGCGGTTCGGATACTGGTCATATAAAACTGGTGCTGGTTTTTTTATACTTTCCAGAACGCTTGGTGCTTCACTTCGGATGTTCCTGGTAATAAATGTGCTTCAAATTTTTGTTTTTGATGCGTGGAATGTTCCTTTCTGGATTAATGTTCTTGTATTCATCACGCTTATCATTCTTTATACATTAAAAGGAGGGATCCGCACAATAATCTGGACAGATACACTTCAGACAACCTTTATGCTTCTTGCTGTTATTCTGTCAGTTATATATATAGGCAAAAACCTTCATATCCCTCTGATCAAGCTAGTTTCCGTGGTAAAGGAGAGTCCTGTATCTAAAATGTTTATCACTGACTGGCATCATCCTAGGTTTTTTATCAAACAGTTTTTCAGTGGGATGTTCATAACAATTGTGATGACGGGGCTTGATCAGGAGATGATGCAGAAAAACCTGAGCTGTAAAAATATCAGGGAGGCACAAAAGAATATGTTTACCTTCAGTGGGATACTTGTTTTCGTAAATCTGCTATTCCTTTTTCTTGGAGCTCTTCTGCTTATTTTTATGCAAAACAAAGGAATAACGGTAAATTCCAGCGATGACATCTTTCCGACCGTTGCAATCAGGTATCTTGGCCCGGTAGCAGGGGTGGTGTTTCTTATAGGACTTATATCTGCCGCATTCCCGAGTGCCGATGGTGCACTGACATCACTGACAACCTCTGTCAGCATTGATTTTCTTGGTCTTGAAAAAAGACAGGGACTCACCGAAAAGGCAAAAACGAGGATCAGGTATGCCGTTCATTTATCTATAGCACTCGTATTTTTTATAAGTGTTATGATCTTCAGTGCCCTGAATGACCGTGCAGTAATTGATAAATTGTTTACAATTGCAGGTTATACATACGGACCCCTGCTTGGATTGTACTCTTTTGGCTTATTCACCAAAAGGAATGTGAAGGACAAAATAACTCCGGTGATTGCGATTCTTTCGCCTGTTGTTTGCTTTATTCTGAGCAAATACTCGGTGCAATTATTGAATGGCTATAAATTCGGATTTGAATTACTTCTGCTCAATGGATTGCTCACATTTGCAGGATTGTGGGTTTTTAGCAGTAAACAGGAGAAGTCATAAAGTATTATTGCCTTATTGTTGATCCCTGCTGACTGTTTGAATTTGTGTTTTGAGTTCCTGTGCCTGTATCCTTGGTATCATCTTTTTCTTCCGGGACATCTTTTCTGATAATTGCCTTTATTTTCCTGTATGGGATATTCCAGACTATATAATAACTTAATCCGGCGGTGATAGATTTTGAACCATCTCCATATCCGGGGAAATAAACAGGTTTCAGATCATTGCCTGTACTGGTATAGATTAGCTTTCTGATATTTATTGACCATCCCAAAGTGAAGTTTTTTAATACCTCAGCACGAACGCCCGGAGCTAACTCCAGAAAATGACCCCAGTAGTTTCTTACTGGGAGTGAAGAAGTAGTTGTACCCCAGTAATTAGTTATTTCGAAGGATGGTGTTTCTGAACTAAACCGGCTTAATCCATATCTCAGGCCGACTCCTATAAAATACTTTCCCTGAGCTTTATCAGGCTTCAGGAAATTAAAATCCATTCCGGCTTTAATGTAGCTGCCGTTGTTTAGATATTGATAATTATACTGTGAAAACTTGTATCTGAGAAAACCGGCAGCAATTGTTGCTGATCTTTTTTCGTTAAGATCGACAGAAATATACCCTTCTGTATTAAGGATCTTTTTATCGGCATAATAAATCATTGGTCCGCTTGCCTCAATCCCGATTTTGATTTTGAGAGTAATAGGGATAGTATCCTGAGCGTACGCAAGGAATGAACTGCCAATAAATAAAAACAGGATGCTAATAGAATATCTTAATGTTCTCCCCATTCAGATTTGATATTGTCTTGTTAGTATATTCTATGCTCTTTATAATATGGAAGTGAGTGTAAGGCATTATTGTGTCAAGATGTTGATAAAATGTGTACCCGCACTCCTTTGAAATAAAATGGGGATAATTGCTGTAGTAAGCTGTTAATGTATCGGATATTCCGTTTATTGTTATGACAAATGATGAGCTTAAATCAGATGCTTTTAACTGGAAAATTGCAGGTTGTACCTTCAGACTTCTGTCGTAAATAAGGGAATCATTATTTAGCCCATGAAGTGAAAGCGTATCGGGCGCCGCAGGTTTATGCGTTATATCATTATAGAATGTTGCCTTTATTGATGATTTTGTTTCCTCAAAACACGATCCCTGAGTACATGATAATATAAACAGGATGAATCCCGACACTAAAATTAAAAGGCTTCCCGTAAAAACTTTCCGCATTATTGTATTAAAAGCCTCAAAATTACAAAAATATTGGTGTGATACACCAGGTCATCAAAAAATCGTAGAGACACCCAATTTGGGCGTCTCTACATTAATTGACGTTTGATCCTAATCAGGATTAAAATTTAGGAAGATTTTTAAGCAACCCGTTGATACCATTTTTAATCCTTCCCAGAACGTTGGCATCTGTATAGGTTCGTGAGTAAATATCTGCAATTATATCCTTATAATGTTGTGCAATGAGGTTTCTCCTGAGTTTCAGGGTAGGAGAGAGTTCTCCGCTCTGAGGTGACCATTCCTCGGTTACCAGCCTGAATCTTTTTATCTGTTCATGCTCCCCAAGAGAGTTATTGATCTCCCTGATCTCTCTCGAGTAACGATCCAACACTTCAGGGATTTCTATAAGTGTCGAATTGTCCCTGTACTGAATTTTATGCAATGAACACCAGTCATGAAGGTATGAGAAGTTTGGAGAAATAAGTGCACTTGCAAACTTTTCATTTTCACCGATTACCATAACCTGCTCTATAAAAAATGACTCCTTTAGTCTGTTTTCGATAGGCTGTGGAGCAATATATTTTCCTGCAGAAAGTTTGAAAATCTCTTTTTTTCTATCAGTGATCCGGAGATACATATTATTCTCTAATACACCTATGTCACCCGTATGAAAATAGCCCTCATCATCAATAACTTCCGCTGTCAGTTCAGGTGCCTTGTAATACCCCATCATAAGGTTCGGGCCCTTTGAGAGTATTTCACCATCCACGGCAATTTTTACCTCGACATCTTTAAGGATCGGGCCAACGGTTTCAAATTTAATTTCATCAATCCGTAATGGGTTAACAGAAATTACCGGGGAGGTCTCGGTGAGTCCATAACCCTGAAGAACCGGAATCCCGGCTGCCCAGAAGATCCTTTCCAGCCTTGATTGCAGGGCTGCTCCACCTGATACTATTACGACGATTTCATTACCAAGTGCTTCTTTCCATTTACTGAAGATAAGTTTACGCGCAATGGTGAGCCTGAATTTATAAAAACCGGAATTTCCTTTTAACCTGAATTTTAATCCAAGATTAACTGCCCAGAAGAAAAGCTTTCTTTTCACCCATGGCAGGCTCTTCCCTTTGCCAATTATATTGTCATATATTTTTTCCAGAAGTCTGGGAACTGTTGCAAAAATGTGTGGTTTCACATCCTTTACCACCTCCCCGACAGTACCCATGTTTTCTACATAGTAAACACTTAATCCTTTGTATTGGTAGTGATAATTTAACATACGTTCAAGTACATGACAAAGGGGGAGAAAACTTATGGCACGGTTCCCATACCCAAGATGATGTGCTTTGGATGTTTCTATGACGTTGGAAATCAGGTTTGTATGATTTAGCATTACACCTTTGGAATCTCCGGTTGTTCCCGAAGTATAAATAATTGTAACCAGGTCTTCAGGTTTTATACTATCCTTGATTTTCTTTAGTTCGTCTTTATATTTTTCTTCATTAAGTTTCCCCTCTTCAATTATTTCATTAAACGGGATGACTCCATCGACGGAATCAAATGAAAAGATACTGACCTTAATTTTCAGTTTTTCGACTATCGGGCTAACCTTGTTGTATAATGATTTATTACCCACAATAATGGCTTTAACGTCTGAGTGATTCAGAATGAAAGCATATTCTTCAGAACTGATCGTCGGATAGATTGGCACATGTATCATCCCAGCCTGGGCGAGACCCATATCGGCAAAATTCCATTCAGGTTTATTTCCTGTTATTGTGGCAATTTTATCACCTCTTTTGAATCCCATTGAGAGGAGACCATATGATACCCAGTTTATTATTCTGAATGCCTCAGCTGAAGAATATTTAATCCAGGCATTATCCAGTTTCCCACAATACATATCCGGCCTTGGATATTTCTCATGAGTCCATTGAATGAGGTCAAAGGTTCTTGTAACTTCCATGTTGATCAGGGTTAAAAAGAAACAAGTCTAATGATTTTTCTCGAACAAATATTAATGAGATTATTAATAAAAATATTTCGTTGTATAAATATAAGAATATCAGCATGATACAAAAACATGTTTTAAAATATATTTCGAATGAATGAAAAATTACTTCTTTAGATCAGGAAAAATTTAACACGGTCTGATAGTTATTTAGATCACAGAGTTAAGACTGAGGAACCAGATTAGCAAAAATTCCAGATCAGCCCTGGCTATAGAAATTGGTAGAGACAGGTCTCAGACCTGTCTCCTGGACAATGGCTAATTGCGTGTATGAGACCTGTCTCCCCGATGTAGGCTAATTGTTTGTCTGAGCAAAGTCATTGATAGGAAATGAGACAGGTCTCAGACCTGTCTCTACAATATTGTCAAAAAACCAATTCAGATGTTTTTAATATACTCTTCCGCTTTTTTGATAGCTTTTGGTATTCCTTCCGGTTTCTTTCCGCCGGCTGTAGCCAGGAATGGCTGACCACCTCCACCGCCGTTTATTTCACCTGAAATCTCTTTTATTATTGCTATTGCGCTGATGTTTTTACTTTTAACCAGATCATCTGTAACAGTCACCAGGATATTAGCTTTGCCGCCAGTCTCAGATCCTATTACCATTACAGTATTGTCAGCAGATGTCCTGATCTGATAAGCAATATTCTTAAGAATCTCTGCTGAATCTGATTCGACTATACCTGATACAAATCTGATATTATTAATTTTAACTGCGGAATCAACCAACTCTTTCATTCGTACTCCCATAGACTGATTCTGATATTTTTCCACACTTTTCTTCAGGGAATTATTTTCTGCAAGCAGCTTTTCAACACTTTCTGTGAGGCTTCCTGTGCTTTTGAGGAGGATTGATATATCATCGACCGTTTTTAATCGCTCATTTATATATTCCTCAGCTTTTGAAGCAGTTACAGCTTCTAGTCTCCTTATGCCTGCAGCGATTGCACCTTCCGATACTATCTTTAGAATTCCAATGGTTCCTGTAGCTTTTACATGCGTTCCACCGCATAATTCCACCGATTTTCCAAATTCAACAACTCTCACCTTATCACCGTATTTTTCTCCGAATAGTGCCATCGCACCCATTGATTTGGCTTTTTCCATGGATACTGCTTCAGTAATATTCCCTGAATAATTTTCTCTGATCATATGATTTACCTGTTCTTCAACCCTCGATAATTCCTCTTTACTCATTTTAGCAAAATGGCTGAAATCAAAGCGCAGGCGATCAGGATTAACAAGTGAACCCTTCTGTTCCACATGATTTCCGAGAACTGATCGTAAAGCAAAATGAAGCAAATGTGTAGCGGTGTGATTGTTAGCTGTCAGTAATCGTTTTTCAAGATCAACCGACGCATTGAAAATACCTGATAATTCGGAGGATAATTTGCCTGCAATGTGTACGATAAGGTTATTCTCCTTGATGGTATCTGTAATAAAGATCTTTTCTTTTCCGGATTGAATAAATCCTGTGTCGCCAGTCTGACCACCTGATTCAGCATAGAAAGGGGTTTTGTCGAAGACAAGCTGAAATATCTCTTTTCCCTTAAATTTTACTGCCCTGTATTTTGTAATCTGAATATTGTCTTCCGTTTTTTCATAACCAGTAAATTCAGTTTCATCGATATCTTTCAGAATGATCCAGTCAGCCGCTTCAACAGATGCGTCTTCACGCGATCTGTCTTTCTGATTCTTCATCTCTGTTTCAAAGCCCTTAATGTCGAGTTCCATGTTGTTCTCCTTGAGAATAAGTTGCGTGAGATCAACCGGAAAACCGAAGGTATCATACATCTCAAATGCAACTTTTCCTGGAAGAATGTTACTGTTAGCATTCCGGAGGTCAGCGATCATTTTGTCGATCATTTTCAATCCTTTACCAAGTGTCTTGAGGAATGCTGTTTCTTCTTCAAATATTATTTTTGCTATATGATCCTTGCCAGAGAAGAGTTCAGGATACTGATCGCCCATTGTATCTGCTAGGACAGAAACTAGTTTGTACATAAAAGGTTCTTCTATTCCCAGGCTGTTGTACCCATATCTTACAGCACGGCGAAGAATTCTTCTTATAACATATCCTGCTTTGTTATTAGAAGGAAGCTGGCCGTCAGCTATTGAAAAGGAGACTGCTCTCAGATGATCAGCAACAACACGCAGGGCAACATCCCATTTATCATTATCGCCGTATTTTTTCCCTGTGATCAATGATATTTCCTTTATAATATTTTGGAATATATCGGTATCATAATTTGATTTTTTACCCTGTACAACCATGCAGAGTCTCTCAAACCCCATGCCTGTATCAACATGTCTGGAGGGGAGCTGATCAAGTATGCCATCAGTTCTTCTGTTATACTGTATAAAAACCAGGTTCCATATCTCAATTACCTGAGGGTGTCCAGTATTTACAAGATCTCTTCCGGGTATTTTTTTCCTCTCCACATCATCACGGATATCAACATGGATTTCGGAACAAGGGCCGCATGGTCCGGTTTCACCCATTTCCCAGAAGTTATCTTTTTTAGATCCCTCAATTATTCTCCCATCAGGTTTTGCAAAGCACTTTTCCCAGTATCCATAGGCTTCAGTGTCGCGTGGCACATTATCATCCTTACTACCCTCAAATATTGTCGCATATAATCTGTCTTCCGGTATTCCAAGTTTTTTTACCAGTAATTCCCATCCCCACTCTATTGCTTCCTTTTTAAAATAATCACCGAAAGACCAGTTGCCGAGCATTTCAAACATTGTATGGTGATAAGTATCATGCCCAACTTCCTCAAGATCATTATGTTTTCCTGACACTCTCAAACATTTCTGTGAGTTTGCAACTCTCTTATTAACTGGCTGCCGGTTACCCAGAAATATGTCCTTGAACTGATTCATTCCGGCATTCGTAAACATAAGAGTAGGATCATTTTTTACCACCATGGGGGCTGATGGTACTATCAAATGACTCTTTGACTCAAAAAAATCAAAAAATAACTGCCTCAGTTCCAGTGACTTCATCTTATTTAGAATTATAATTAATTGCCGTTCGTCAAAATTTGGGTTGTAAAATTAGTTTATTTGCTTTAGATTTGTCAAATTGCAAAATAAAAATAAAAAAACCTCTCTGTCTGTTGTTACGAAACAAGAAATATGTGCTTGATTTATCCGATCTGCAATTCAAACAGGTACGGATACCCTGGAAGAAGAAGTTTTTTAATGTACTTCTATTTTTTGCCGGATCAATTCTTGTAGCCAGCTTATACGGGACATTCATTGAAAATGTGTTTGGCTCACCAAAAGAGAAGCTGCTCAGTGCGCAGATTGAAAACCTGAAACTTGAGTATTCCCTAATTGGCAGAGAGCTAGATAACTCGCTGTCTTCTCTTAACAGTCTCAGACTTTCCGATGACAAACGATACAGGCCGATCCTTGACATGGACAGTGTTCCTGATTCTTATAGAAAAGCAGGAATAGGCGGTGTTGACAGGTATCAGGATCTTGCAGGTTATCAGAACTCAGATCTGCTGATATCCTACAAATCAAAAATTGATGAGATAAAGAGCATGTCCACTATTCAGAATGAATCTTTTAAAACAATATCCGAAAGATCAGTCGAATGGAAAAGGGAGATTGACCATTTTCCGGGGATTAGTCCCGTGAATGTGAAATTCAGGCTTGGAGACGGATTAAGATGGAGAACAGTTCATCCGGTATTGGGCACATCGCGTCCCCATAACGGACAGGACTTTGATGTTCCTTACGGAACTGAAGTATATGCCACAGGTGATGGTTCTATAATAGAATCGGGATGGAATTCGGGCGGATTTGGTAACTGGATAGTAATTGACCATGGGTACGGACTTCAGACTGTATACGGTCATCTCAGCGATATCAAAGTTGTAAAAGGTCAGACTGTTAAAAGAGGCGACCTTATTGGCATAAGCGGGAGCTCAGGCCTATCATCAGGTCCGCATCTCCATTATCAGGTGGAACAATTCGGAGCACATAAGAATCCTATCAATTTCTTTAATAATGATGTCAATGCCGATGAATACAATGATATGATTCAGGCATTTGAATCAAAATCCAAATTAAGATAATCGTTCAAAGCTGGTTTTCATGTAAATTTCAATACCTAATTTGGTATTGAGCTTCTTGTTTTTAAGAATTGATTATCTTTGCGCCTTATGCCACTGACGAAATATAAATTTGACCCTGATTCCCTGAGTTTTGATAAAATAAGAATGGGCATAAAAACCCTTCTGCTCAGATTCCTTGCATATTTTATTGGTTCACTTATTATAGGAATATTATATTGGGTGATATTCGCAGCCTTCTTTGACTCACCAAAGGAAAAAGCCCTTAAGCGTGAGGTTGAGCAAATGACATTGCAGTACAATCTGATCCACAGGGAAATGGCAAATGTCGAAAGCGTACTTGAGGAGCTCCAGAAGACAGATGATAATCTTTACAGAACTATTTTTGAGGCAGAACCTGTGCCTTCCACTGAAAGAGAAGGTGGTATTGTAGGGGTGAACCGCTATGAAGCGCTCGAGGGATACAATAATTCAAACCTCATTATAGAGACAGCTAACAGGCTCGATAAAATCAGGAAGAAGGTCTATGTTCAGTCAAAGTCATATGATGATCTAATAAGGCTTGCTGAAAATAAAGGAGATATGCTTAAAGCAGTTCCCTCAATAATTCCATTATCAAATAAAGATCTTACAAGAACGGCATCAGGCTATGGATGGAGAATTCATCCTTTTTATAAGATAAGTAAGTTTCATTACGGAATGGACTTCACAGCGCCGTTGGGAACGGAAGTTTACGCAACAGGAAAGGGTACTGTTATCGCAGTTCAAACAGCTCAGCGGGGACCAGGAAAAAATATTATTATAGATCATGGTTACGGATATACGAGCATCTATGCTCATCTGAGCAATTTCAACGTTAAAGTCGGACAGAAAGTTCAAAGAGGTGATGTAATAGGCTTTGTTGGAAGTACAGGAACCTCAGTAGCAAACCATCTTCATTATGAGATAAAGCTGAATGGACTTAATGTAGACCCTGTCAACTACTTTTTTGAAGATCTGAGTTCTGCTCAATATGAAAAAATGATTGAGATTGCATCCAAGACAGGACAATCTTTCGATTGACAAATGTAAGTCCCGATCTCGTTAAGCAGAAGGGAAATAATATATCTTTGCATCGTTGAAATATTAATTAATCAGCTGCTATGCCTTATATTGAGAAAAAAGTCGAAAAACTCTATTATCCGATAGGCGAGGTATCAGAGATGCTCGGGGTACCTATATCAACAATAAGGTTCTGGGAAAATGAGTTTACAGTTTTAAAGCCAATGAAGAACAAGAAAGGCAACAGACTGTTTACTCCTGCCGATATTAAAAACCTCAGAATTATACATCACCTTCTTAAGGACGAAGGAATGACTCTCGCCGGTGCAAAAAAAAGGTTATCGGAGAAGTGGGATGAAACCGATTATAAATATGAGATTAATGAATCCCTTGAAAAAATCAAATCGATGCTTCTCGAAATCAAAGACGGAATATAAAATCTCTCTGTGTAACTCTGTGACTTCTCTGTTCAACTCTGTTTCAGTTATTTATTTTTTATTATTACTCAGAGATCCACAGAGAAGACACTGATGTTCACAGAGTTAAAACTATGAAACTTAAAGAGTTTACAAAATATCTTGATGAGGAAATCCCTCTGGCATACCAGGAGGATTATGACAATTCCGGAATACAGGTAGGATCTCCTAAGCAGGAAATATCTTCAGCGATCATTTGTCTTGATGTAACAGAGGAAGTTCTTAATGAGGCTGTTACTCATGGATGTGATATCATTGTATCACATCACCCTCTGATTTTTAAGGGGATTAAGAGCCTGACAGGCAAAACTTTTACTGAAAAGATACTGCAGGGCGCAATTACAAATGAAATTGCAATTTATTCTGCTCACACGAATCTCGATGCAGTTGGCAACGGGGTCAGCAGGAAAATGGCTGAAAAGATCGGTCTTGAACAGATTTCAATTTTATCTCCGCTTGAAAATCAATTATTAAAACTGGTTACATTCATTCCCGAAGCTCATGTTGAAAAAGTGAAAAATGCCCTTTTTGAGGCTGGGGCGGGTGTAACCGGCAATTATGACAATTGCGGATTCACGTTGTCAGGTACTGGCAGCTTCAGGGGAAATGAGAACGCTAATCCATTCATAGGTGAAAAAGGTAAAATTCATTATGAGCCGGAAGTGCGTTTTGAAACTATATTATTTAATAACCTGAAGGACAAAGTGATCATGGCTCTGCTTGATTCTCATCCTTATGAAGAGGTAGCTTATGACCTGTACTCTCTGAAAAATAATAATATCGGGATCGGTCTTGGCTGCGTGGGGAAACTAGCTAATCCAGTACCGGAAAGAGATTTTCTGAAACTCATATCAAAGACTTTCGATGCCAGAGGAATCAGGCATACAAATCTGAATGGGAAGATGGTAAGCAAGGTCGCGCTCTGCGGAGGGTCGGGAGCTTCTCTGATTAATAATGCAATTCGTTCCGGGGCAGATGCATTTGTAACAGCTGATATAAAATATCATGACTTTTTTAATGCTGAAAATAGAATTCTTCTTGTTGATGCAGGACATTTTGAAACTGAAAAATTCTCCAGAGAAATATTAAAAGATCTAATTATTAAAAAATTCCCTAAATTTGCAGTCCGGTTTTCAGAAACAAATACGAATCCGATAAATTATTTTTAAAGATGGAAAAAGCAAAATCACATGAATCTGAAATTTCTGTAGAAGAGAGATTA
>Ga0302321_100005136_pt1 | contig 11423 bp, 9 predicted proteins | sample Fen_T0_1_FD_202505 | JGI IMG/M metagenome (GOLD analysis project Ga0302321, IMG submission 202505) | Peat permafrost microbial communities from Stordalen Mire near Abisko, Sweden - Fen_T0_1 | ecosystem: Environmental > Terrestrial > Soil > Wetlands > Permafrost | place: Sweden: Abisko...
TAGAATGACATCGAATCTTCTCGCCTGCATCATAGCTAGTGCGATCGCACCGTTGTCTGCAAGTTCAACAGTATGCCCCAATTTCGCGTGCATCATCCGCGCCACTAGTTGATTCGTTGCGGTATCCTCAACCAGAAGCAAGCACAGCGATTCCTCTTTCGCTGACTGAGTAATGGCTCTACCTAACTGCTTCGTTTCCGCGCTTGGAAACCCTGAGGGGAACTTCTCTCCTTGATGTGACGCTTCTGCGCAACCGTGAGCCGCAACTAACGTGTTGGTTTTCCAATCAAGGTACCGCGTCCGCTTGCTCACTCCAAACTGAAGAATGAGCGCATCCGACGCAGGAGATCGGTTGCCGTATTGTGTTCATGTTCACGCCGTTGTTCTGCATCCAAGTCGTCACGCGCCACAATGAGCTCCGTCCGACGGCGAGCCAATTCCTCGGCGACTTCTTCTGCGATTTCCGGGCGAGCCTGTACCAGCTCGTGAAATGCCGCTTTCCCAAGACGAAAGCATTCCACATCACACAAAGCCACGACTGTTGCAGTCCGAGCCTCGCCAGTCAGCAGGCCCATTTCGCCAAAGAATTGTCCTTCCCCAAGTTGCGCAACTTCCCGCTCGCCTTCGCCCTGAACAACTCTGACACTGACTTTCCCGGAAATAATGATGTAGAGCCAGTGCGCTTCAGCGCCCTGCCGAGTCAGCACTTCACCGGGAGCAAATGGAACCGAACTTAGCGCGCTTCCAAGATGCGTTGCCTCGGCCGATGACAGCGTGCTGAACAACGAAACACGACGCAACCAGTCCACTCGCTCGCGCAGATCACGCTGAGCCTTTTGTTCCCGACGTTCCGCCGTATCTGTTGTCAAAAACACAGCTTTCGCGGGAATGCTGGGAGTTAGATTATGCCGCTTTAGCGCGTTGATGATGCGAGTTCGAACGACGCTGTCGGTTGGATCGTCGATTGCAAAATCCAGCAGCCAATACCGAACCGCGAATCGGTAGTAACTCTCCGAAATGTCAATCAAGATGCAGTTGGGCTGGGGTTCGCCGGCCACATTTTGAATTGGCTCACGCCTCAAAGCATCGTGGACGGCCTCAATTACTTGGTTTGGGACGCAGCGAAAATCTACATTGAAGTAGACCCAACGACGCCATCGCGGCTGCTCTCCGGTGCGCCGCCCCAAGACAATGACCTGGCCCTTGATGAGTTGTGCGTTGGGAACTATCACCGTTTCCCAGTTCCTGGTCTCGATGGCGGTATATCTCCAGCGAATCTCAGATACGCGACCGGCGACATCGCCGACCTTAATCCAGTCTCCACGCCGAATCGAACTGTCAAGCTGCAAGGTGACTCCGGCAACCATGTTCCCAAGCGTGTCCTGCAGCGACAACCCAATCACCGCCGTTACTACAGCGGAGGTGGTCAGCAGTCCCGTGAGATTCACTCCAAGTCTCGACGCGACGACGCTTATTCCAACTACAGAAACAAATGCAACGATCAGGTCAGAAACGATTCGCGGCATCGTCACGTGCAGCTGCGTCTCAATCGCACCAAATATCAGTGTTCCCGCAGCGCCGATACTGGCAAACGTCTCAAGGCACAGCAAAACCATACGCGCGTCGGTGAGCGCATTGGACTTCACCAAGTGCAGGTACGCACCTGCGGGCAACGCGACCACGCAAATGAGCATACAAACCAAAGGCACCCGCAGTCGCCGCGAGTGCTGACCGGACAGGAGACGCACCAAAACGTAGGTGACGAACATCCCCATCAGGAAATGCGTGAGGTGTAGAACTCGCGATTCATCTACCAGGCAGTCCCAAAACGTCATTTGTGGAACGGTAACACGGCCGACGCGGCGTGACGATGGGCAAATTCCCCAGAATGCATGCGTTTTGGGCTTTACGCCAAGTCCAACTTAACGCATGTATTCTCGAGTGAACCTGCGCCGACGCATTCCTATCCTCACCGCCTTGACACTTCAGCTTCCCGTCGCGCTACAGGCAATCGACGTCAGCGCCCAGACCAACGAAACCATGGATTGTTCCCTGGCAGGTGAAGTCGAACCGAACATCGACTCCCTGGTACTGAACGAATCGGGGACTGCCATTGCTCGCCTTACGGGAGCTCGTCTTGATCTACAGATCGTCCACTTGCCGAATATTCCGAGCCCACGAGCGACAGTGGTGACTCACCCCAATGCAAGTATTGGCTTTCGTATTAAAGGATTGATGGACGTTCGAACCCTCAATATCAAGGCGAGAACGCCAATAGACGTCGACTCAACTGCTCTGCAACTACCTGCGGGCACAAGGCTTGATGCTGTAGCCTACGGCGGCAGGCACCTGTACGTGGAAAAGCGCCTGACTCGGGAGTTTGCACAGGTACTCGTCGCAGAAGCCACCTGCGCGCAACTTGGTCTTTCCGCATCGACAATTTCTGCGGTGTCTCTTCCGGACCATGCCCGAGCCTATCGGCTGGACGCAGACAGATTGGAATTCTATACGAGACCAACCGTTGAAGTTGGCATTGCCGGTATTCTGCATCGCAATCTTGAAGGTAGAGCGGTTCTGTTTTTCGGTGCTCCGTCGACTAGTGGATGGTTAAATGTTCTTCACCGTGGTGAAGTGAACCTCTCAGCGTGGGTCCGAACAAACGCTCTCTCGCAACTCCCGTTGGGCGAGTTAGAGGACCAATCGCCGCTCAAATCGACCACCCGCTCGCGACCTCAAATGATGTTGGACGGCTCGCCGCGCCTTGAGCGTGCACATGCCGACTTGCCGCTGCGAACCAAGGCTTTCGCTACTTCTCCCGTCGTTGGCTGGATTGTCGGTGGTACCGAGTACTTCGTGATTGAGACAGTTGCCGGCTGGGAGAGCGTTGCACCAAAATCGCTGGACGTTATGCCGGCGCCAAACGGGAACTTCTGGGTACGCGCGGACGATTCGGGGGCATAGCCCTTCTCCACTCAGAGCATTAGAAGAATCCCGGCATGCGCCAAATCTTCCATATCGCGTTTTGCAAGCGCTTCATGCAGCGTCGTTCGAAACGCGCGATCATGGTCGATTACACGCGATACCTCTGTAACGACCTCAAGAATCCCTTGTTCCAGAATATTTCTGCGCGCCGCAGCCGTTATGCCTTCCTCAATGCGGTTGAGCGCTGGGCTACAAAACAGCCGGAACCGCATGATTGCTACCCGCAGCACGCATGCCACGGTGTGTACTAGTAGATTGGGCGACGCGACGTACCAATCTTTCAGCCAGAAGACTTTGCAGTAATTCTCAAAAGCCTGTTCGACAATTGGAGTAAATTCTTGCTCCCAACGCAAGCGTTTCACTGAGTACTCCATCCAGACCTGAAGCCAGTCATCGCTGGTGATTTCCGTCGCCTCTTTCAGTCCAAGCGCGGCAACACTTGCAAGCTCGGTTGGTATCGCCACCGCCGAACGGCGCGATCCGTCTTCTGTATCATGGGGCAGAATCGATAAGATCAGGGATAAGGCATAATTGCCAGGCACGTGGTTTAGGTCCAGTTCACCGGCAAGTCCTCTCTGAAGCGCAGGGTCCAGCAGCGCGCGCATGTCCGCGTTGAGCCGGCGACGATCCACTTGGGTCGCCCCTGAATGAAAATATTCCTTCGTGCGGTGACCGAAATAGGCAACAAAGAACAGTCGTTCGCGCAGCGAGTACTCTTTGATCGAAAGCAGCTTTATGACGAATTGTCGTACCTCGTCAAGGTAGGCTTGGTAGTCCGGCGTATGTTCATTTACGTCCATCTGACTGTTGATGGTTCGCAATCCCTGAACATTGTTCAATTCCACCAAATCGGCGCCCGCCTCGTCAAACAAGCACAATCGGGCAGCCACCGGACAAGCCAAAGTGGCCCAGATTTCTTGTTGATCGCCAAATTTGCCCACCTCGCGCGGATATTGAGAGCATATGTCGGCCAAAACACGGTCACCGAAAGTGGAATGTAGCTCACACAGTTGTTCCGGAAGCAGGTACCGGCAGTGCCCCTCCTTGTTGAACTGCATCTGGTGGGTGTGCATTTCTCGAGAAGCCACGTTTCGGAACGGCTGAATCGCCTGAAGCTTTCGGCGGAGCTCTATGGCGGTTGAAGGGATTGCGCGCTCCAGCCTCGTCTTGTCTTGTGTCGTAAACTCAATGGACCAACCCCTGCAGCAACGTGCTCCACAGGCGGCACCGTCACACCGAAACTGGTCTACGTACTTAGCTGATAGGTAGCGAGTCATCGGTATCGTCCATTAGTACGAATGCGATCGCTCTCAACGTAAACGAAAACGACCCAAACGAGCAGGAAACTCGATATAGCGCAGGCCGCATGCTTGGAGAACGACCTTTGCGCGTGCCCTTGTGCCGGTTTGTGCCCTCGTTCGGCCAGCAAGTTTCGTCAAGAAACTGACACCGGCATGCCGACGTCGGGCATTGGCAAAGCACCGCAACTTGGGAACTTGACTCTCCTCGGGCCTCACTATTCCGTGTGACCGATGGCCGCGTGGTCCAAACAGGCATTCTTGGGGCGGCCGACGCGGTTGGTGAATGGGCTGTTCAACCCCTCAGGGCCCCAGAACGCCAAACGCGATAGCGGACTAGGGCGTTCAAGTGACAGGCGTATTGAACCTTGCACGGATACGGCCCGGACGGCTTCACGCGGCACCACACATTCGCCGAAAGTACGGGAAACGCTCCATCAAGCCCCGCCCGCAGCCGCCCACTTGAGCCATGGCGTATGACCAGCCAGCAAATCAAGTAGGTTGGGCCAATACTCCCCTCCATTTCCTTAGCCGCCCACGCTGTAGATTGCCGTCAAGTCTAACATTTCGGCAGAAAACCGCCTAAATTGAGGCGCTTTAGGCTTGCGCCACGCTGGCTCTTAGTCGGTTGGTATGCCTTGAGCACTCGCGAGCGGAATGGAACGGTTACATCATTACGCCAACCCACTGGTACCATTTCCATTTGCGCCCCCAATCGCGTTCAGTCGTTGTAAAAAGCACCGCGGTTCGAGCCGTTATTACGTTTGGTGGTCTATCGCGAACCCTCGATGAGGCAGCTTACCTCATCGCTAATGTGGATTCACACTGAACCCTGTAACCGTGTCTATCCCCTGAACGGCTGGGCTCGTCGCGGTGCGACTGACGCCTTCCGAGCACCGCGAATTAGGTGGAGCTCGTCGCGGGTCACCCTGGGCCGAGAGGATTCGGTGTTCGTCGTCCTACTGAGCGAAGCAATTGACCTAACGCCTAGGCAACTGATAGTTGTCCATTGGATGCCAGATGACAGGCGCATACAGGTCAACGTTGTCAACGATGGGCTGACCGCCTTGCTGTCCGTAACAGCCGGTTCGAGCCTGGACAGTTCGGCAATTGATCGCATTCTTGCAGAGTCAAACGTGGTCGCTGGAGTGGACGAAGTCGCTTACGGGGCGCTTCGAGAACAGTTGTTGCAGAATGACTTCAGTTGTGGCGACATCGTCATCGCGCAGGGTCGCGCGCCCACACCAAGCCAAGATGCCTCCTTCGAGCCCGCGTTTCAATACGGAATCCAAGCAGGCCACACGCGCGGCGACGGAACGGTGGACTACCACGATCGCGATCTATTGAAGGCCGTATCGCTTGGAATGATTGTGGGTGTAATGCATCCTGCAATACAAGGAACGCCCGGACTAAGAGTTGATGGCACATCAGAGCCCGTCGCGAAGCCCAAGCAAGAGGTGCTTCGCTTACTTGATGGCGTCGAAAAACAAGCAGACGGCACTGTTCGGGCAACGCGCGACGGTGTGATCTTGTACAAACCAGGCCAGAGCATTGGTGTCGTTGGGCAAATGGTGCACCAGGGTCCCGTCGATCTTCACTCGGGAAACCTGAACATGATGGGAAGTCTAGTGGTCAAAGGCGACATATTGCGGCCATTTTCCGTGACCGCAACGGGTGACCTTGACATTTCGGGAAGTGTCCAAGCAAGCAACGTGCGCGCAGGCGGCAACCTACGCGTCCACGCGGGAATTCGCGGCGGAGTTGGCTGCCTCGTCTGCGCGGATGGCGATCTGGTCGCAAAGCACGCGGAATCAGCGACGCTGGTCGCGGGCGGACGAGTTACGATTCAGCATTCAGTCAATAGCCAGGTCGCTGCAAGAGACATCCACATTCAGGGCCACATGCGCGGGGGGGCCGCTGTAGCGGAGCGCCACATCAGCGTGGCGGAAGTCGGCTCGGAGAATGGCGTTATCACGCTTCTCAAATCCGCCGAACCACTCGAACTCCCCGCAGCGGAAGCGCAACGCCTGATTGCCACCGCCAAGACGCAAAGGCTCTCTGAGCGAGTGCGCGGTCGTTCTGATGACCGAGCCAAGGGTGGAAAGATTGGCCGCGCGAAAGCGACAGCGGCCGCACAAGAGATTCAGCGTCTCGCAGAACGTGCATCCCACCGTGAAAGTCTTCTGGCTGATGCGCGAATTGAAGTCACTTTGGCCCACCCTGGAGTGGTCATCCAAATCGGGGAAGCCACAGCTACTGTTGCCACCGCAACACGCGCTACGCGATTTAGTTTCGACCACGAGACTCGGTCTCTTCGGAGCGAAAGAAACTCACAATGACTATTAAGCACCTGACGGCTTCCCAATTGATGACGCCTAACCCCATCATGATTGCACCCACGGCCACGCTGCGGGCCGCAGCTCACATCATGAGCCAACAGAAATTGCATTGCCTGCTGGTGCCCGGTGATAGCAACCACCTCGTGGGCGTCATCACTTCAAAGGATATCGTACAAGTGCTCTGCAATGCTGACGTGGAGATATTGGATCAACTACACGTCAGCGACGCGCAGACGACTCCAGCGGTTACGGTGCAGGAACAGTTTCTGATCGTCGATTGCTTGCGTCTCATGCGAATGTCTGGCGTGCGCAGCGTACCAGTTCTAAGGGGCCTTCTGCCAGTCGGTATCCTCAGCTTCACCGACATTCTGCACGCGACAGTGGACGTATGACGCGTGTAAGCAATCAGCAAATGGGGCGCGACACGATGTTGAACGACTCATCTGCTAGTGAATTGAGAGACCGTAGCCCGCGCACCGAAATTGGCACGCCGCAGTCCCGGTGAAGTGCGCTGGGCAGTAAGCCCTACCTTCTTCCGCTTGGATTTCTCGAACGCGTTGATCAAGGACTTCTTCAACAACTACATGTGCAGCGGGTTTGGACGGGTGGAGTAAGGCCCTTCTTGGGGTATGGTGTCGTGTGATTGAGCCGGAATCTCGCCGAATTTCGCTAAATACGCCATCAAAATAAGCGAATCTGCGCGCTCCGGGGAGAACGTTGCAACATTGATAACCACGTCATAGAGCGTCGGGTCGGCGACGTCAGCGTGATAGGCTTGTCGAACGAAGTCCGAACGTTCTCTGTCGCCCAGACGGACAAGTCGGTACGCTTCATCCACGGAAGTGCCAAAACGTTCCTGGTAGTCGCGTACGCGATGAACCAGCGGCGCAACAAGCCGAACTCTCAGGGTATGCGTCGGGTCAGTGGCCATGTGCCCACCGCGACCGACGATTACGGCCGCACCGTGCCGACCGATTGACGAAAGTAGTAGACGCAGTTGATCATGGTAGTCCGCTGCGATGTCTTCACGCCCAAGATGCAACGCGTTGAACAATTGAACCATTGCGCCCACTGGATGCTCGTCAATGGCACCTACCATGTCTGGTTCCACACGCAGCTGTTCCGCCACGGCAGATACAATCTCGTGGTCCCAGAATGAGAATCCGAGACGGTCTGCAACCCGTTGACCAAGCGCCAACCCAAGGCTGCCGAATTCTCGTGAAATCGTTACAATAGGCCAAAAATGACCACCTTCTGCAAGAGCCTTGTCAGGACGCAACTGCCATCGGCGCACTTGCTGTTCGACAATGAACTCCACATTTCGCGGGTGGTGACGATGGGTCCACCTAATCTCCGCCATGTCGGCCTCCCTTTGTCGGGACGCCGAAAGAAGACAGTCCCGAATTGAACTTAAAAATGGACCACAATTGCCACGCTGTCAAATCAGCCGCGGCGATTTCTAGTGTGTCTCGTGAAAGACGACGGTTGAATGTGCGAAGGCGACGGGGATGCTCGATGGTTGAGCCGCCATGCTGTCGCGAATTCGCGCAGTTGCTGAAACGATAGTTCGCGCATCACCAACCATTGTCATGATTCTCTCAAAGAATAAGAGAAAACCGGCGAATCCTATTGAATCTAGTTTCACATGAATCCGATAGTCACGCAGAGTTACCGGAAGCTTCGTTGAATTGCTGAACGATGGCTCGGAAGCGAGCTACGAACGAGCGATAGAGACCTAGAGCACCTGCGATGTCGTCCGTTTCTTGTGGCATCAGCGTCGTTCGTATCGTCGAGGCGCGAACAATCCCTTTTCCACGGCAAGCAAGAACCAGCTGTTGAGCTGCGAATAGTCGCTCGCACTTGCGGGAACGGTGCACAGCTCAATCCAGCAACGTGCGCGCCTGGGCGGCGTTTGCGCGGTCGGATCTCGCGACGATCATCGGCCACCAATCCGGAAAAAGACGCCCTGGCAAGGTGGCTTAGGGCCGCGCCCAAGCTCCACGGAATCTCCCCGAGCCGAGCTTGACACTTCGAAGCCCGTAACATATGCCACGGACCAGCCTTGGCCGAGATGTTCTCTAGTTTCGCGACAGTTGCCATCTTTTTGGCCTCTGGTGTCTGCCCGCTCGGCGTATCGGCACATCCATTCGACAAGCAAAGCTGGAGACGGCAATGAAGACTGCTCGGCCAGTCGGGATTTGGGGCCACGGCGCCTATGTCCCCCGCTACCGTATTCGTACGGAAGACATCGTTGAAGTGTGGCGCCCGCGAACCGGTGCACGTCCACCCGTGACTCAGAAGAGCGTCCTCGGTCACGACGAAGACACCATTACAATGGCGATTGAGGCCGCGCGTACGGCCATGCAGCGCTCTACCCTGTCGCCTGCCAAACTGGGAGGGCTGTGGGTGGGCACGGAAAGCAAACCCTACGAAGTCAAGCCCAGCGCAACGCTCGTGGCTGCGGCGCTTGGCGCTTCGCGACACCTGCTCGCTGCAGATGTCGAGTTCGCCTGTAAGGCCGGCAGTATCTCAATGCAAGCCGCCCTCGCCGGAGTAGGCTCTGGGATGATGGACGTGGCGCTCGCAATTGGTGTCGATGCGGCGCAAGCACGACCGGGTGATGTCCTCGAGTACACAGCGGGATGCGGCGCTGCAGCGATGGTTTTCGGACCCGCTGACGGTTCGATTGCTATCGTCGAGCAATCGCTTTCCTACGTCACCAACACGCCCGATTTCTTCCGTCGCGAGGGTGCGGCGTATCCGCAACATGGCGGACGTTTTACCGAAGACCCAGGGTACTTCCATCACACGCTTTCGGCTTCCCGCCTACTTCTCGAAGAGTCGGGAACTAAACCGAGTGACTTCGACTACGCCGTGTTCCACCAACCAATCCCTAAATTGGTCGAACGCTCAGCAAAACTACTCGGTTTTTCACCGGAACAGATCGCGCAAGGCATGTGCATCCACAACATGGGCAACGCCTATGCGGGCTCGTCCATGTTGGGCTTGGCAAGCGTGCTCGACGTTGCCAAGCCTGGAGCTAGGATCTTCTATTGCTCTTACGGTTCTGGCGCCGGTAGCGATGCCTTCATTTTCACCGTAACCGATCGGATTACGGCTCGCCGCGACGGCGCAACGGTCGCAAGTCACCTCCGTCGCGCGGAATACCTCCGCGGCTATGGACAATACCTTCGCCTGACTGGCGCAATTCGGATGTAACAAGATGCGTGACGTCTACATCGTCGGACTTGGGCTCACGCCCGTACGTGAGCACTGGACGTTTAGTCTTCGAAATCTCGGCGCCAGGGCCATTTTGGCAGCGCTCGCAGACGCAAGGGAAGAGACGGCGGATTGCCTGTATGTCGGCAATATGCTTTCAGGCCAAATCTCCGCACAGGAGAATCTTGGCACTCTGCTTGCGGACGAGACCGGGCTCTTGCCCATCGAAACCTGCAAGGTGGAAGCCGCCTGCGGCTCCGGAGGCGCGTGCGTTCGCAGTGCGCTTCTTGCCATTGCCGCTGGTGCGGCAGACCGCGCAATCGCGGTTGGCGTCGAGAAGATGACTGACGTCACAGCTGACGCGGTCGCAGCGGGACTTGCCACCGCTTCCGATCAGGATTTCGAAGCCTCTTTTGGTCTGTCCTTCGTGGGAATGGCAGGGTTGCTGATGCAACGTTACCTTCACGAATCGAAGCGCAATAGGGCGGATTTTGCGCCTTTTGTCATCAATGCGCATAAAAACGCGTTGACGGCGGAACACGCAATGTTTCACTCCGAGGTGACGCTTGAGCAGTACCTGCGTTGCCCCATGGTTGCGGCGCCCCTAGGCGTGTTGGATGCCGCGCCGGTATGCGATGGCGCTGCCGCCGTGCTGCTCTGCAGCAAAGAAGCCTTGAAGCCCCATCATCGCCCCATTCGCATTACGGGTTCGGCCATCTCAACCGATACCATATCGCTTGCGTCGAGGAGAAACCTTAGCAGCCTGTCTGCCTCCGAAACTTCGGCAAAGAAGGCATTTACACAGGCACGGCTCACGCCCCACGACATTCAACTCTTCGAGCCACACGATGCGTTCTCAATCATGACGACGCTCGCCCTCGAGGCCTGCGGGTTTGCAGCGAGCGGCACCGCCCTCGACATGGCCGCTGCAGGCGCATTCGCACCAACGGGAAGCCTTCCAATCTGCACGTTTGGTGGCTTGAAAGGACGCGGACACCCTGTTGGAGCGAGCGGTACCTATCAAATCGTGGAGGCTTGCCTGCAACTTCGCGGTAGCGCCGGAAGCAATCAAATCCCGGGCGTGAGGCGGGCGATGACCCAGTCGATAGGCGGTCACGGAGCCGTCGCAGTAACGCACATTCTTGAGGCCTAGTCGCATGCAAACAGCCAACTACTTTCGCCTTGAGGGTCCCTACCTCCGACTGGAGGGGCAGCGCTGTTCCGCCTGCGGAGCTCAACAATTTCCCCCACGAACCGCTTGTCGCCAATGCCGAGCAACCACGTTTGAAATCTGCACCGCCTCCAGCATTGGCACTGTGCTGTCATTCTCCGAAATCAGCAGCCCACCAGCAGGATTTAGTTCGCCACTCGTTGCGGCGCTAGTTGCCCTGGACGATGGCATTGTTATCGCGTGTCAGTTAACGGACGTCGATAGCGACAAAGTCGAAATTGGTATGCGCGTGGAAATGGTAACGCGGTTGATCAGTGAAACTGGCCCTGAAGGCTGCCTCGTGTACGGCTATAAGTTCCGTCCGCAGCTACTCTAATCCTGCAGTCGCGATGGGACGGCACTGCGAGCGCCGTG
>Ga0302321_100005138_pt1 | contig 11420 bp, 7 predicted proteins | sample Fen_T0_1_FD_202505 | JGI IMG/M metagenome (GOLD analysis project Ga0302321, IMG submission 202505) | Peat permafrost microbial communities from Stordalen Mire near Abisko, Sweden - Fen_T0_1 | ecosystem: Environmental > Terrestrial > Soil > Wetlands > Permafrost | place: Sweden: Abisko...
AACCGAAGTCCACCAATATTAGCTCGCCTAAAAATTGATCGCTTTATCGCGAAATTCTGTATTATCTAACTGTAAGATTCCAAGAGATTGGCACTTAGCGGATACCGCATTTGCCTCATAAACCTTATCCAGCTTACTCCACACCTCAGGTAACGCCTTTACCCGGCCTTAGGTGTTTCGCCTCCCGTAATACTCCCGATTAAAAATCTTTAAGCCCATCGAGCCCCGATAGGCAGCAGCAGCGCATTTGAACAGACCCCCACAAACGTCGACTACCTACGTCTATGAAAAAACAGATAGCACACCAACAACCGTGGCTGCGATTCCTAGCAACCATGTGCGTTCTACCCGTTGCGATAACTGCAAGCGCCATCGCACAAGATACGAATGCCCCTGAAAAGAAGATCCCAGTCGAAACCGCTCCTCCCTCGAAAGAAGTTGTGAGCGATGACGACATCCTCGTACTTTCACCGTTCACCGTCGACACCAAGAAAGACACTGGTTACTTCGCTGAAAATACTCTCGCGGGTAGCCGCATGAAGACGAAGCTCAGCGATCTCGGTGCTTCGATTTCCGTCGTTAATAAAGCACAACTAGAGGATTTTGCCTCAAACGACATCAACGACGTGTTCCGCTACGAGGTGAACACCGAAGGTTCAAACACGTACACGCCTATCGTCGCCTCGCAAAAGAGCGATGGACTCATTGACGTAAACTCGGGCGGTACGAACGGAGGCAGCGTGTCCAATTTCACGAACTCCGGAGCAAATCGGGTACGCGGACTTGGCGTACCAAGCGTTGCGATCAATTATTATCCAACGGTCGGTGGTGTTCCGGCAGATTCCTATAACACAGCTTCGTTTGAAATCAGCCGCGGGCCCAATTCGATGCTGTTCGGCGTAGGCAGCCCGGCGGGCGTCGTGAATCAATCCACACAGCAAGCGGTGCTGTCAAAAGACTCCAATCGCGTGGGTATCAGTATCGACGATCGCGGATCTTATCGCGTAAACCTTGGGTTTAACCGTGTCCTCATAAAAAACAAGTTAGCCTTTTACGGTGCCGCACTATGGGACGAGAAGCGATTTGAGCGCAAACCCTCCTATGACAACACGCGTCGATTGTATGCCGCTCTGACCTACAAGCCGTTTTCAAAGACATCTATTCGTGCGAACTTCGAAGACTACAGTAACCAGAATCGCCGTCCCAACACGATTTCGCCAACCGACTATGTGACACAATGGAACCTCGCCGGCCGACCGACCTATGATGCGCTCAACAAGACATTCACCTTTCTTTCGACTGGCGTAGTGAAGGGGCCGTATCTCAGCAGCGCGAGCAATACACTCAATTCGACTGCAAATGCAGCGATGGTACGCGCCTATGTTATGTCTCAACCCGGGTATGACCCGAATCTGAAGAACACCCAGTCTCCCGACGCAACCCACCCTAATTCAGCATCAATTCTAGATACCGCATTTACCTGGTACAATGGTGCGCCCATTTTCGGTGCAGCCGCGGCAACCACCATTGGCGGAGTTCTCTACGTACCCGGGGTCGCCGAGATTAATCAAGGCCGCGCAAGACAACAAATCGCCAATGGCCAATTGCAAAATTGGTTCCAGCAGCTGAACGGTCAGGGGTATCGCACCGCGTATGGCATTGCGGGTAATCCGGCTGGATCCGCACCTTTGTCGAATAACCCTGAATCCAATATGTGGAACAGCGCGCTCAATTCGGATATCTATAATCGCGATACGTACCAGTCGACCGGCTGGACCAACAATGCTGCTGTAACCAATATTGGAAATTATAAGTATGCTGGTGTAACCGATCGTGCGATCTACGATTGGAAAAAGATCAATGCGACCGAGATGAACTATGGCTCAGGAAAGAACAAAAATTACAACCTCGAGCTAGAACAGGAGTTTACGAAAGATTTATTCCTAAGCGCAGGTTGGCTCCGCCAAGACTTCTCGCAGATGTCTAACTACACAGTGGGGCAACAGAACGCCCCGTCATTGATGATTGATGTCAATAAATACCTGCCGAACGGCACCGCCAACCCGTACTTCGGTCTCCCGTTTGTGTCTGATATCGATCCTGATATATATCGGCTTGAGCAGTTGGACGATCACTTCCGCGCTTTGCTGGCCTATACGCCCGATTTTACTAACAAAGACGGCTGGCTGAAATGGCTGGGCCATCATCAAATCCTCGGCATGTGGTCGCGAGACGAGTCCATGGCTACGGCCACTCGCTGGCGGCTGAATTGGGTCGGTGCGGACACCACCTCCGGTGCTTATCGCTATCTACCAAATTCGAACAACAACGCCGACGGTTCGCGGACAGGCTGGTCCTATAGTGGCCCTGGCTCAGCGCCGACGACTTCAGCGACCCGAGCCTTCTATCTCGCCAATCCGGGCGATCCCATGGGCGTTGTCACGCGTAGCTCCGGTGAATGGAATGCACAGAGCTATCACAGCAATGTGCAGGTTTTCAATTATGCCACCGGCCAATTTGAAAATGTCGGCATGACCCAAGCTTTTAATATCTTCGACAGTCCCTCTCGCACCGAGAAGATTCTCCAATCTCTGAATACTGGTCTAACGAGTTACTTCTGGAAGGATCGCTTGGTTACCACATTTGGTGCACGTTTAGACAAATTCCATGTGCGTCAAAATACGAACGGCGCGTTGACACTCGACGATGGCACGACGGTTCCGGGACTGACAAATCAACAAAAGTTCACGCCGGATGGCTACCTCGACACGGGTGTAATATGGAATCGCTTTAATAAGTGGTTTCGCATGACGGGCAGAACGAAAACGGGCGGCGGCGTTTTGCGCCCTTTTAGTGGGTGGTCGTCGATCGACAACCGTGCAAACAGCGGCAATCAGTTCTGGCAGTTCGTGCAAAATTTCGGCATCAGCTACAACTGGTCCAATAACTTCAACACGCCGAATGGACCTGAAAACGATGCGTTTGGTAAACAGCTAGAAAAACCGTATGGCATCGGTCACGATCTTGGTTTCCAGTTCTCAGCACTCGACGGTAAGCTATTTGCCCGTGTCACTTGGTTCGCAGCGACCAATGTTAATCAACGTATCACGGGTGGCACTGCGATCAGCCGCCTAGATAACAACATCGATACGACTCTTTTCCGCAACTGGGCGCGAACGATTGCTATTATTAATAGGAACGAGCCAGCAGGCGGCAGAGGCGATCCCCGAGCAGCAACTAATTTTGACGCCGCTGGCTCTTGGTCTGCGGCGGAAGAAGCCCAGATTGAAGCCGATACGGCAGCTATCTGGAAGCAGTCTTACACATACTACAACGATTTGCCGGGCTCGATCACCACGACAGGTGATTCCAAATCCAAGGGCGTGGAAATCCAAGTAAACTACAACGCCGGCAATTGGCGTAACCGGATGACCTTCGGCAAGCAAGAGACGGTCAATTCCAACGTACTAAAACAGTTCGATGCATGGTACGCACAGCGTTCGCCGATCTGGCTGGCTGCGAACGCGGCTGACTATATGAACGCGACCGCTCGGGCTAATTTTACACAAGCAGACGGCAGTATTGGTTATACTAACAGTAACAACACATCAGTAGATCTGACGCACTTCTGGACGAGCTATGGCTACAATGCCGCCGTTCGAATTAACAATGCAGACGGTAGCACCAACGTCTCTAATTATTATGGTATCAACGTAACTCCGTTCGTCCTCCAAGCAAAGGACCTGAACGGCCAGGCCGCTCCCAATCAGCGCGTTTATCACTGGGCGTATAATACCGGTTATGATTTCACGACCCGTATGCTCAAGGGATTTGGTATTGGTGGAGCCGAGCGATGGGAATCGAAATCCGTCATCGGTTATTATGGCAAATCAGCGCACACCAATACTGCCATCCCGAACTTGCTAGACGTCTCCGATACCACTCGCCCGATCTACGACAAGGCCAATTATTACACCGATCTCTTCGTAAAATATAAACGCAAGATTTGGAGAAATCATATCGATTGGACTGTACAGTTGAACGTCGAGAATGTGTTTGAAAATGGGCACCTTCAGGTTGTCCAAGTAAACTACGATGGCTCTCCTTGGGGTTACCGTATTATCGATTCGAGAAAATTCACACTGACCTCGACGTTCGATTTCTAAAAAAATTCGTTTCTTCGATTCACAACTCAAAGCTCCCTTCGTACGAAGGGAGCTTTTTTTGCGCGCTAAATATCCAGAGTTGTCCAACGCGCCTAATGCGTCTGACATACATTAGCTAAGTCATGCCTACCCAACCACCACTTAGGATGAGTGATCCCGCAGATAGCGTGTGGTGCCCTGCTGCAATGCGAACTTGGATCGGCATCGCGTTCATCATCACGGCCGTAATTCTTGCCTGGGCCAACAGTGTTTCCGCGCCGTTTGAACTCGATGACGAAAGCTCGATTGTGACCAATGCCAGCGTTCGAGACCTCGCGTCGTTTCGCTGGCTGACCCCGCCCGCCACGGCTGGCGAAACCGTGAGCGGTCGACCTGTGCTCAATCTTTCATTCGCGATGAACTACGCGATCGGAGGACTTGATGTGCACGGATATCATATCACCAATATAACGATCCACATATTGGCGGCCCTGACGCTTTTTGGCGTGGCACGACGGACACTTTTGCTCAGCAAGGCCGCAATTCGATATCGTAGCGCGGCAACATCGATCGCGTGTGCGACCAGTGCCGTTTGGGCTGTCCATCCCCTTCAAACCGAAGCGGTCACTTATATAGTGCAACGCGCTGAATCGCTCGCCGGTCTATTTTATCTGCTGACGCTGTATTCTTTTATTCGCTCACTTGAGACATCCACTAAAGCGCTCCGTTGGACAATCGGTAGCGTGCTCGCGTGTTTCCTCGGCATGATGACCAAAGAAACCGTAGTGACGGCCCCGATCGTCGTCCTGCTTTACCACCGCGCCTTCGTAGCCGGATCGTTTGCGACCGCGTGGCGAAGCCGCTGGCGTACTTACGTGGCATTCGCGTGCGTTACCATCGCGCTTGGAATGCTCGTTTTGCTAAATGCCAACCGAGGCGGCTCAGCTGGCTTAGGTTCTTCGATCCCTGTCTGGAGCTACCTACTCACGCAATGCACTGCAATCGTGCGCTATTGCTCGCTCGCCTACTGGCCGACGCATCAGGTTTTCGATTACGGCATGCGCACGGTTTCTGGAATGCACGAAGTGGCGCCGAAGTTGCTCCTGCTCTGCAGCGTAGGCGGTGCGACTATCTGGCTGCTGTGGCGCAATCACGTTGCGGGTTTTCTTGCCGCCTGTTTTTTCTTAGCTCTAGCACCGAGTTCGAGTTTTGTGCCGGTAGCGACCCAGACGATCGCTGAGCATCGGATGTATTTGGCTTTGGCCCCACTTATTTTTCTTACTGCGCTCGGTGTTCGCTCCACCATGCGGTGGCCAATTGTGTCAGGGCTTGGAGTTATCTTGTTGGTTATTTCACTCGGTTCGGCTACATTTGCAAGGAATCGAGTATATATATCTTCACTAAGTCTCTGGCAGGACACGGTCACAAAAGCTCCGTATAATGCGCGCGCCCACAACAATCTCGGTTGCGCTTTCCTCAATGAAGGTCGCGTCGATGAGGCGATAGCTGAATACCAACACGCCATCGAATTGCAGCCGAACCACGCTTTCGCCCATTTCAATTTAGGCAATGCACTCGTAACGCAACGTCGCTGGTCAGAAGCCGCGGAACATTTCAGCACCGCTCTGGCGGCTGATCCGCACTACGCTAATGCACGCATGAACCTGGGCCTTGCGTTGATGCAGCTTGGTCGGAGGACAGAAGCGGCCAATCAGTTTCGTGACATCTTACACGACGACAATGGAGCGCAAGACGCACGCACCAATCTAGCATCATTGCTGATTGCAGGCGGAGAAGTTGAAGAAGGCATGACGCTTTTGCGCGACGTCGTCGCGGTGGATCCTGGATTGTCTTTAGCCCACTACCATCTCGGGCTTGGGCTCGAAAAAATGGGTCAAGTCGATGCGGCAGAGAACGAATTCCGTGAAACGATTCGACTAAAGCCGAATTTTGCAGAGGCCCATTTGGCGCTGGGAAATATAGCTTTAGGTCGCGGCAATATCGCGCCAGCCGAGACTTCCTATCGTGAAGCAATCCGCCTCGATTCAAACTCGGCTGAGGCGATCTACGCGCTAGGCAATGTTTTGGCACAACAGCAGCAATTTGAAGCAGCGATGACCTCTTACCGACAAGCGTTGGTTGTAGATCCAGCCCACATTCAGGCTCGGAACAATTTAGCCAATTGCCAGCTCGTGACGGGAAGATTTCCGGAAGCGATTGCCAATTATGAAGAAGTCCTTCGACTGCAGCCTCAGGATGAGACGGTACGTCGAAATCTCGAAATTGCCCGTGAGCAATGGCGCCAACCACCCAAGTAGCACGTTGCTCAAAGTCCGATGAGTTTTCGCGCGCGATTTCGCGTGGCTGACCAAATGCCAGGTGTTCGCCCGGGTAATGAGGTTTGTATCAGAACAAAACCTACACCCTTAAAACTTGCATCGAAAAGCGTCGCCGCCCAACGGTAGTAATTCCAAAAACGCGTCGTGCGAATGAGCCGGTATTCCAAATTTGGAGTAAACCCAATGGTCTTATCCTGACTCGTACGGCATGCAGGCACCGCACCATCTTCACGCACAATGAGACGCTCTGCACGCAAACCCGGCCGGCCAGCGACAACCAATCGACAGGGCCCGGTAAACTCCACGAAACGCAATTGCCCAGTCAACCAGGCTTGCCAGCGAAAAAGCTGCCAGCGGAGTCGGAACCGCAGTTTTTGTCCCGGCGGCAAAATTATACCCGCCAGAAAACTTGGCCGCACCACCAGCGAGCCGCCCTCTGGCACGTGCACGACTGCCATTTGGTTTTCAGGATTTTTGTGATGAGCGAATGCTAGACGATAATCACGGCCAGCGCGGGCGTTGCGTAGATTAACATCGTGCACGAAACCACTCAATATGCTCGTGAACGGAAACCGACGGCTCAACAGCAAGCGCGATTCGCGCACAACTCCCTCTTCCACCGATTGCAGGTAGCGCTTGCGCACGCGCGCGGTCTCGCCTGGCCAGAGGGAAGTTTCTACTACGGTGCGACTTTCGCCAAGCCAAGGAAAGGGTGCTGAAACCCGGGTGAGCTGTAGGGGTCGGCTTCGCGCAATTCGAGGTGCAAAATAGTAAAACAGGCCAAGCTTGCGTAACGTAGGCCCAAAAAAGTACAGGCAGCTCAGGCCGATAAAAATCCACTGTCCCGCCAGCCACGATTTGTAGAGATAGTAGATTATTCGGGAATCGCTCCACTCCGCCACTTGCATCTGTGTGCTAAGAGACTCCAACGCTTGTTCCTCTTTTCCCAGCCTAACCGCGGCGCGCGTAAGATTACGGCGCAGCTTGTTGGCCGACTGCTTCGACTCCTTTTCAATCTGCTGCATCCGTTCTATGCCTTGGGCGTTGAGTCGCCACTGCTGACGATCACTAACAAAGCGTTTCCACCAACTTTGCATTTCCTGCAAATCAGCCGCGATCTTGGCTGCACGCGCCGCACGCTCTTCATAAGAACTGAATTCCTGCTGCAGGCCGGCGAGTTCCTGCGCCGCAGCGTCACGTTCTAACTGTGCAGTTGTTTGCTGCTCTTTTAGGCTGGCAACATGTCGCACATAAACAGCAGAGAAATTCGGATCATCATGCTCGAAAAGCCACAGCGCATAAATCGTGACCGCTGAACCTAGAATGAACATGCCGAAGACTAGCTTCAGAAATGCCCAAGAGATAAATTTGCGCAGCGAGGAAAACACGTCTGCCACAGTCTTCTACACACTGGGCGGCAGTTTCAACCACCCAAATGAGATTCTTGCTACGATAAAAGGATCAACCCTTGGCTTGATCGCGGACAAGCCGTTTCAGTTCACGCAATGCGTCGCTAGCGCTTGCTTCGGTAAACGTCACTGTGTGCTTACGGCCACTGGCATGATGGACCGTGAGGCTATGCTGGAAACTGTCCGCGGTCGCCTGGCGCTCAGGTAGCTCCGCTGGCAGTGAAAAAAAATTCGCCGTCGCCAACAACTCCTCGACGCGCTGCACAACCGCTTCGGATTTTCCCGTCGTATCAAAGACCAAAGGCGGCGGGCGGATTCCCGCCACACCGCCACTACGCGCAAGCGTTAGCACCGTTGGTTTTTTTGTAGGCATTACAGCACTCCGACTTCTTTCCAGGCAGCAGTTGTGGCCTTGGCCTCATTGCTGGTGCTTCCGAAAAGCGAAGCTGCCGAGGCAACCGTCGCCTTAGCCGCAGTTTTAAATGTAGAATTCGAACGGATGCGATTGCAGAGCGCATCGTACCAAATCCGGCCGGCTTTTTCCCACGCGAAACCGCTTAGTTCAACGGCCAGGAGATAAAAAGCGCGATTGGGGATGCCTGAATTGATGTGCACGCCACCGTTATCACCCGCACGCGTATCGGCAAGTTTGACGTAGTGCTTCATATCGCCGGGTTGAGGATCTTTACCTCCAAAGAGTGGATCGTCATAGGCAGTGCCAGGCGCCTTCATTGAACGTAAGGCGACACCATTAACACCCTTCGCGAGCAGACCAGCGCCGATGAGCCAGTCGGCCTTTGCTGCTGTCTGTTTATTCTTCCATTGTTTCACGAGCGAACCAAACACGTCGGAAAACGATTCGTTGAGCGCACCCGACTGGCCATGATAGGCCAGTCCTGCTTCATACTGCGTAATACCATGGGTTAATTCGTGACCGATCACATCGAGGCATTTAGTAAAACGCTGAAAAGTTTTACCATCACCGTCGCCATAGATCATCTGCGAACCATTCCAAAAAGCATTATCGAACGGCTCGGTCGGATCTTCCCGGAAATGCACAGAGGAATCGAGTCGCATGCCGCGGTCATCGACCGAATTTCTTTCAAAAACCTTTGAGTAAAAATCATACACCACCCCTGAGTAGTCGTAGGCCTCATTAATCGTGACATCCTTGCTCTTCGCGCCACCTTCGCCGCGCACAAGCGTGCCGGGCAGAGCGGATTCTTCCTGGGCATTGTAGATGGTTCGGCGTTTCACGCCTGCCGGCGTCATGAGGGCAACCGCGCCTAGCGCACCAAGCATGTCACGCTGGCCGCGTAAGCGATGAGACCCCAGCATCGTGCTCAGAGCGCGCGAACGTTGGGCCTCATCCCCACCTTGAGCGAGGCCTCGCATCATATGAGCAGGAATAATCGAGCAAAACGGACAGCCCACATGGGCTCCGGAACGAACACGACAAGCGATTGGTTTTTGCGATTTCATTGGCAGGATTGTTCGGGGTTTGTGACGGCGCCGGAGCCGCCAACCATGCACCCATCTCCCCAAAGATCAACTGCAAGCACACTTTCGAGTAATCCACCAAGTGACCGAACCTGTCGCAACGCATCCTCCACCTACGACACCTCCGGCCAACTCTACCGATCTCAGTGTGGTAAAATGCCGGAAAATCCTACGACCTCATTCCAACTATTGAATAACGTTGACGAACCATCTAAAACCGCCTTGTCAAGAGTCAAGACCTGACGTCTTTCTCCTGACTTCCGGCCTTTCCCCTGCGCGACGAGACGTCAAATCCGTACCAGGGGGAAATAGATTTTGATAGGTATATCCCGACCGCGTGGTGCTGTTTCCGAGGCGGCCGCGCACCGCGCCGTCGGGTAGGGTATAATCAAGCACGTCTTGACTTGTCTGAGCCGAAACGAAGTCTGCGCACAGCAGTAAGCTAATGAGTACTATCGTCCTCACTGCTTATTATTAACAACAGGCTCCGCTGGAATGGGATTGCCCTGTGCGTCAAATTCCAACGGGATTTTCACTCGCTGCATATTGCGATAGCGCTGTATTAATGGCTGCACCTCTGCATCGATTAAATTTTTGTATTTTACTGGGTCGGCATAATACGGAGGTAAGTTCGAGTCTTTAGCCGCTGCATCGGCATAGACAGCCTCAGAAACAATCTTACCACGTATGTACCATTTCTTTTCTGCCACAGATCCGTCTTGCCCAAAACGGAGACAAGGGCCATGAGCACCGATCACTGTATTATCTGAATACCAAACCATAGTACGGACAGTCCAATCTTCATCGAGCTCGTAAGTTTTACCCGCAACGTCGCCTTTTTTGTAACACACTAAAGAACGTACGTGAAAGCTTTCATAATACTGCATTGATGGGCCTTCGAGCTGACCATCTTTAAACATCTTTTCCTCGATCAGCGTACCCACACTATTGTAGACAACCTCCTTACCGATACCATTTCGTATGACATACTGTGCAACCAACCTTCCCCCCTCGTCCCATTTTCGAAAAAGACCATCCATGATGCCATCGCGATACGGCTCTTCGGATGCCAGTTGACCATTACGGTGCCAAGTGAGCTGTACCCCATGCTCTTTCCCATCGTGAAAAAGCACCCGTTTCACCAATTGTTCGCCCTCAAATTCTTCGTAAGCTATTTTAGTATGCGGTACCTTCACGGATAAATCAGTACCTGGCGCGAATACATTCTGGCTTGTGATATTTGGTTTGCGTTCCCCTGTACGACGTCCCCTTACGGCGTCAACAGGTATAGAATAGTCGAGGACATCTTTGCTTGTTTGCGCAAAATCACTGGCTATCAATACCAAACTAAATAAATAGAGCAATATTTTAATAATTTTCATAAAGGGTAAGAATCAATTTGTTACACGCATAATATTCTCAATCGTAATTAGACTCGCTGCAGTAGCCGGGGTCATTTTTTGAATATCATATGTCATTTGAACGCCGTCTATTGTCACTGTCAAAATCCCCCCATTTTTCCTCGCCGCCTCCCATAATCTTTCAAAATTATTATTATAATCATTCATCAGTGTCAAACGCATCTCTCCCGCGCTTTTATCCTGTACATCAACTCCGCCCAATCCTTCATAGTGACCGCCGCCGATATATAGTGCATTCTCTCCACTGGAAAGATAAAATATATTCTCAGGCATAAGGCCTTTTTTCCGTAAATACTCCTGAACACGCCTACCCATATCATTCATAATTTCGCCATAATTATGGTTTTTAAAATATACGGTATCGCCCGGTATCGGCTGGTTGTTCACCGCCTCCTTTAGGTTTCTGCACCGAGTTGGACTACTTAGATGCATATCAAGAGCCTCTGGATAGAGTTGGTTAAATGCCGTCCCTCCCATACCGGTGTCTGCTCCTGACCAGATACATGCAATCAGCGCACCCTCGCATTCGCCGTAAGTCGTAGCCTTGGTACATAAATCGCGGATAATTTAACTCAAGACGTCAGGTCTTGACTCTTGACAATAGCT
>Ga0302321_100005140_pt1 | contig 11420 bp, 11 predicted proteins | sample Fen_T0_1_FD_202505 | JGI IMG/M metagenome (GOLD analysis project Ga0302321, IMG submission 202505) | Peat permafrost microbial communities from Stordalen Mire near Abisko, Sweden - Fen_T0_1 | ecosystem: Environmental > Terrestrial > Soil > Wetlands > Permafrost | place: Sweden: Abisko...
GACTTAATGAATTCACTCCACGCCTCGCGCGCGCAAATTTTATGGAAAGTGGAAGTGCCAGCCTCATTGCCGGTCTTCCTCGGCGGCTTGCGCATCGGCGCAACATTATCGGTGATCGGCGCGATCGTTGGCGAACTTGTCAGCGCACAACAGGGACTTGGGTATCTATTACAATTGGGCGATTTTCAATATGACACGCCGATGGTCTTTGTGGCTGTGTTTATGTTGGTTGCGTTAGCTTTGTTTTTATATGGTATTGTGACGTTGTTGGAAAAAAGATTTTTGAAATGGCAGGAACGTTCGAACGTTTAAACATTCGAAGGTTATAACGATTAAGGAGTTTCTATGTTTCGTAAATTAGTTTTACTTATGCTTGGATTGGCAATCGCTTTATCGGCGTGTGGCAGTTCCCAATCCACGAATGCGGCGGGCACGTTGACCAAGATCACGTTGCCGATGGGCTATATCCCCAATATCCAATTCGCACCGTTTTATGTCGCTGTCCAAAAGGGATATTTCAAAGATGCTGGTATCGAACTCGCGTTCGATTACAAATTCGAGACCGATGGTGTTGCGCTCGTTGGCGCGGGTCAATTGCCGTTCGCTGTTGTTTCAGGTGAACAGGTTCTGCTCGCGCGCGCCAAGCAATTACCGGTGACGTATGTGGCGGCGTGGTATCAACAATATCCGGTTTCAATAGTCGCGAAGAGCGCACAAAATATTGTTGTGCCGCAGGACATGAAAGGCAAGAAGATTGGCATCCCCGGATTGTTTGGTGCGAGCTATGTTGGTCTGCGCGCGTTGTTGAATGCAGGCAAGTTGAAGGAAAGCGATGTAACGCTCGATGTCATCGGTTTCAATCAAGTAGATTTGATGGCGGCTGGGCAACAGGATATTGTTGTAGGGTACACTGCGAATGAGCCGATCCAATTACATGCAAAGGGTATTGCGGTGACCGAGTTGCGCGTGGCAGATTATGCTCAACTTGCATCAAATGGAGTTTTGGCGAGCGAGAAAGTGATCAAGGAGAATCCGGCATTGGTGCGTGCATTCATCGGCGCATTTCTCAAAGGCTTGAAAGATACGATCGATAATCCTGATGAAGCATTCAAGATCGGCTCGGCAGTCATCCCAAACTTTTCGCAATTGGATGCAAATGTGCAAAAGCAAGTGCTGACGACCTCCATTGAACAATGGCAGGCAAAACGACTCGGCTATTCTGATCCGCAAGCCTGGGAGAATATGCAAAATGTTTTGCTCGATATGGGTTTGATCACTGAGAAGCAGGATTTGAATAAGGCGTTCACGAATCAATTTATTCCGTAAACCGTAGGGGCGGAGCAATGCTCCGCCCCTACATAAACATCATGACTCACACACCCATCCTCACCATTCGCGATCTCTCGGCTGTCTTCCCTAATGAAAACGGCGGATTGCACGCGCTTGAAAGTATTTCCTTCGATGTACATCCGCGCGAGTTCGTGTGTGTGTTGGGTCCATCGGGTTCAGGCAAGACGACCCTGCTGCGCATCCTTGCCGGGTTAATTCAACCCACTTCGGGTTCATTCGTGTTCGGTCATGGTGAACAGCCGAGCACCGGCATGGTCTTTCAACAGGCGAACCTGATGCCGTGGCGCACAGTCATCGAGAATATCAAACTGCCGCTTGAAATCAAGAACGCAGATGAACAATCCGCGCGCGTGAAAGCACAAGAAATGATCGAACTGGTTGGGTTAGAAGGATTCGCCGACTCGTTACCGCGCGATCTCTCCGGTGGAATGGCGCAGCGCGTGGCAATTGCGCGCGCGCTCATCCATGACCCCGACCTGCTCCTGCTCGATGAACCTTTTGGCTCGCTGGATGCGCTTACCCGCGAACGCATGTGGAATGAATTATCGCGCATCTGGCAAATGCGCCAGAAGACGGTCATCATGGTGACGCATTCGATCAACGAGTCGTTGTTTCTTGCAGATAGAGTGTTAGTACTTACGCAACGCCCCGGCAAAATAAAATTGGACTTGGAAGTTGATCTGCCTCATCCACGCAAAGATGATATTCGATATACACCTCATTTTGGGAAACTCGCAAGAAAGCTGAGAGGCGCGATTGAATAATAAAAAGTGGAAGGCACTCGCCATCCACTTTTCGTATCTAAGTTGAATTGATTTTAGGGTGCAACCCAGATCACGAAACTCAACTCGGCATCATTATATTTACCATTGATCTTCCAACAGCCAAGTGTTGGAAGATCCACGCTGACCATCATCGCGGATCCTATGTCAGACGCAAAAGCGTTTGTGGCTTTGGATGCAAGTAACGGCGGAGCAGAGGCGTCGAGTCGTTCACCAGTTACGATCAGATTCGGTTCTGGTTCCTGATCCCACACATAGCCTTCGCGCCACCACAATATTTTTTGAGTATAGCCTTCCGAATTAAGCGGTAATGCATTCCATATCCCATTGGCTGGGATAATAGTCCACAGAGAATTTGAACCAAACCAGAAATAATCTTTGAAGCTACTCAACGTATTATACGGTGCAGGCGGCATGAAAACTGGGTTTTGCGGAACGGTCATTGAGCAATTCGCAGCTGGGATTTTTGGCACGACTTCAGTAAACGAAGTCGATGTTTCGCTTATAGCGGAGCTGGTTGGAATAACTTGATTTTCTTGCGCCACAACATCCCTGCACCCCATTAGGAATATTATGATGATAAAGCTAAAGAGTTTGTACATTGTGATCTCCTTTCGGATTCACAGCTAGTACATGTTTTACAAGGAGAGGCCATATGGGAACCTCTCCTTGTAAAACATCAGAATTAAATAGCTTGTTTTATCGAAATACTTTCCAATAGTTTTTCTGTAGATCTTGCTATTTCCTCAATGGCAAGTTCAAACGCCACTTCATTGAGCTTTGACGGTTTGCGATAGCCGCTCACTTTTCGCACGAACTGCAACGCCGCCGCGCGGATCTCTTCCTCTGTGGCAGGGACTTCAGTATTGCGTAATGTTTTGATACTTCTACACATAAGCTACTCCTAAAAAGACAGCCACCTCAAGAAGAGCGTGACTGTCTTTTTACAATTGAACAATATCATCTTCGTTTATTTTCCGCGCAACAAGCGGATGCCCAGCAATAAAACCACTGCACCGACAAAGGATGTGATGATGGTGTTAAGTAAACCGGTCACACCGATGGTGATGTGCAGTTGGTTGAATAACCAGCCGCCGATGAATGCGCCGATAACGCCCACGATGACGGTCCCGATACAGCCGATGTGAAAACCGCCGATCACACGTTCTGCGAGAAAGCCCGAAATTCCACCGACGATGATCCAGGTAATTATTGATTCCATTGCGACATTAAACTCCTTTGAAGTAGTAAATTTAAATCGAGTGTAGCACCGATCAAATGTTTGGCAAATCCAGCAACAGTACTTCTGCCAACATTCTTGAATTCACGTTTCGATCCATCTTCTCCAACGCGGATTCGAGTCCGCTGACCACCAGCCGCGCAGAGGATAGATCCATGCGGCTCGCCAGGTCTTCGATCTCCACGTTGCGATCTACGTTGACGAGCGGACTCTCGGCTTGCGCAGTGCGTAACATTACATCGCGCCAATATGAAAGCCAGAACAGGATTGTCTGCCGCATCGCATCTTTATCCTTCGCGAGTTGTTCGGCATATTTGAATTTTTCCACACGGGAGGCTGGTAACAAGGTTAGTAAATCATTCAAGCATTCTTCGCGTACTTCAAGTAGATCATCATTTTCAACCAAGCGTAATGCATATCCAAATCTTCCACTTGAAATATGCGCGATCAACTTTGCGCGGCTATTTTCTATGCCTCTGTCCACTAGCCCTCTTTGAACTTCGTGAATAGACAACGGTCGCAAGCGCAACACTTCACATCTTGAAACAATGGTCGGTAATAATTGTTCGGGGTTATCAGCAGTAAGAATCAACACCGCATACGATGGAGCTTCTTCGAGAGTCTTCAATAACGCATTTGCGGCATTATCGTTTGCTTCTTGAAAACGCAAAAAAATGGACACGCGATATTTTGATTGATATGGCTTGAGAGTCAGCGTGCGGCGCGCTTCACGGATCTGATCCACTTTGAGAGTCCCACCTTCAGAGTCAGCTTGGATGATGGTCAAGTCTGCGTGTTGCATGGCTTCGATTTGTTTGCAGTTGCGGCACTGTCCGCAGGGCACGCCTGCTGAAACGGGCATGGCGCAGTTCAAGGCTTGGGCGAAGCGTAAAGCTAAAGTGCGGCGACCCAAACCCGGAGGTCCAGAAAAAAGATACGCGTGGCGCGTGGTCTCATTGATGACATGTTTTTTCAACATGTCCACGGCCCACTCGTGCCCGATCAAATCCCAATTTGAATTCATCAATCAATTGTAAATCAAAACTATTCCTGTCCCGCCCTCAACCGCAAAAACGATTCGAAACGTTCCGGATGCACGCGTCCAGCTTTTACTGCATCCAACACCGCACATTTGGTTTCGTGCGTATGCGAGCAATCACTGAATTGACAGTTCTGCACGAGGTCGCGCAGTTCTGGAAAATACGCTTCGATCTCTTCTGCCTCGGTATCCCACAACGCCAACGATTTCCAGCCGGGTGTATCAGCAACATAACCGCCATCCACCAGCGGGAACATTTGACGCGTCACCGTTGTATGCCGACCCTTATCCATCACTTTGCTTAGCTCATTTACAGCGAGCCCCAGCCCGGGTTGAATTTGATTCAGCAAAGAAGATTTGCCGACACCGCTTGGTCCGGCTAATGCCGAAATTTTATTTTTCAACGTATCGTGCAATTCATCCACGCCCGCGCCGGTTTTGGTTGACGTATAGATCACGCGATAACCAAGCGGCTCATACAAACGAAAAATATTTTTTGCATCTTCCGACAGATCGATTTTATTGGCGACGATGACGGCTGGCACTTTTTGTTTTTCGGCAACGACCAGAAAACGATCCAACATTCTTAATTTTGGATTTGGATGCGCGCATGCAAAGACGAAGACGGCTTGATCGGCATTCGCCAACAATACTTGTTGGTACTGACCTTGAGGCCGCGGGTCGAGTCTCACGATCGCCTGCTTGCGCTCTTCGACCTCTTCTATCGCTCCACTTCCATCTACCCCGATCGTGATGTGAACCTTATCTCCAAGCGCCGCGAGGTCACCCATTGCCCGGCCGCGTTTCAACTTGCCGCGCAATTGACAAACAACAAAGCCCTGCCCGGTTTCCACTGTAAAGAAACCAGACTGGGCTTTGATAATTAATCCTTGTATTGTTTTTTCGTTTGTCAAATATTCACCTTGCGATCAGACTTCTATTATGGTTGTGGCGTCTCAGTTGGGACGCCGCCAATGGGTGTGGGTGTCAATGTTGGACCAAGGATACCCGATTCGAACCATAATTGGGTTTGGGGTTTTCCAAAATAATATGTTTCAACAAGACGTTTGAAGATCGGTGCGGCATAATCGGAGCCTTCGCCTTGATTCTCAAGTACAACCGCAATGGCAATATCAGGCAAGTTGGTGGTGTCTTTTGCCAAAGTATAGCCTGCGAACCAGGCATGTGGAAGTCCGCTGCCTGATTCAGCCGTGCCGGTTTTACCAGCAACGGGAATACTGAGACCACGTAATCTAAAATTCGCGGTGCCGCGGCGATCTTTGACGACGCTGATCATGGCATCTTGAATTGTTTGCATACGGAAAGGTTGGATCGGTAATGTGCCCTGACCGGTTGGTTTGAAAATAGACGTTGCGGCACCATTCACCGGTATGATATTTTCTACCAATTGCGGACGATATAATGTGCCCCCATTGCCCAGTGCGGCAATGAAGCGTGCAACCTGTAAAGGTGTCACTTGAATATCACCCTGACCAATGGCATCGTTCACAACATCGAGCACGGTAGGTGGGTTGTTGATTTGTCCCGCCGATTCTTCGATTTGCTCAATACCGGTTTTTTGTCCCAAGCCAAAAGAGCGTGCCATGTTCGCGATGTCATTCTGGCGATTGTTCTGGAACAAGACATAGCCAATATCCCAAAAATAGGGATCACAAGAACGCATCAAGCCTTCAGGTAACGTGAGCACACCCGAGGGTTTGCTATCGCTGGTATTGCATTCCTTGCCTGCTGCCAAGCGATCCTGACAGTGTTGCCACGTCCAATCATGACGCACACGATCGTTCAACTTGGTCCAATCGTATTGGCAATCAAAAGTTGTATCTGCAGTGTAGAGTCCGCTTTCCATGCCAGCCGCCATGGTGATGATCTTGAACACCGAACCCAGCGGATATTGTCCCTGTGTGGCACGATTAAGGAATGGTTGGTTTTGCTGCAGCAACTCTGAGTATTGTGATGAACCATTCGGGTTATCAGCGGCAAAAGTATTTGCATCGTAACCGGGGGAAGTTGCCATGGCAAGCACACGACCGGTATCACGTTCGATGACTACTGCCGCACCGGTAAAGCCCTTGATGGATGCCTCAGCATAGTATTGTAAATTGCGGTCAATCGTGAGCGTGACTGAATTGCCGGGCGTTGCCGCGCTTTCGCCGACCTTGGTGACGATCGCGCCAGTGGTTGGGTTAATAACATACAATGTACCACCATGTTTACCCGCCAAATAACTCTCAGCCCATTGTTCAATGCCAGCCCGACCCACTTGTTCATCACCTTGATATCCAAGACGGCGATATTTTTCAAATTCTTCTTTGGGGACTTGTTGAGTGTATCCAACAATATTGGAACTGGTGCCCTGTTCAAAATAAAAACGTGAATTATAGGTTGTCCATTCCAAGCCGCTGGGATATATACTTCGGATCCGTTCTGATTCTTTATCAGAGGCTTCACATAATGGAATGGGATATTGCGCCGGAGTGTTGTTGATCAGGTCATTAAGCACGTCCGGACTAATGCGGCATAACAGCCAGACTTCTGAGAGCAAACTTTCCCGGCTTTGAGCGGTGACGTTGCCGGGGATCACATAAAAAGCAAAGGCGTCAGATTGCGCGGCGAGTGCATTGCCATTACGGTCGTAGATATTGCCGCGCGTGGGCACGCTATAGTTCATTTTTAAAATATTGCCGCCTGCAAGTTCAGGCAGGATCAATGCGTCATCCCAGTTCAATTTCCATTGCAAGCCTTCGAGCGTGAGTTTTGCAACGATATCACGTTGGATATCACCGACCAGCGCAGTATGGTAAGTGACTTTATACGCGATCTCAGCTGAATAGGGATTTACAAGTGAGGATGTGACTGCGTAATCAAACGACCCGGCGCTCATCTCGTTCAAGGCATCCCGGTTGCGTTTGGCAAAATCTTCGAGCTTGACCGAATCCTGAGATACCTTGCTGACCAAGCCGTACATGCTGTTGTAATCATCGGCTTTGAACGCATCAAGATATGCCTTGAGCGTGAGACTCGGATCAGGCACGGAGTTTACAGTCACAATTGGCGGCGGCAATGCTGATGTGGGAGTAGACAAAACTGCGACACTACCTGGTCCACAAGCGGTGAGAAATACGAATACAGCAATAAAGTTTAACCAACGAAGAAATTTCATAATGAACCTTTCATGACTCTGAAGCCCGATAGTGTGCTGGCGGTTTTGGGGAGGCAGCTCCCCGATTTCAGAGTTTAGATCGCACCGCTCAAGATCATACTTGAAACGGGACATTGATATTCCAATAAAGTTTGACATTTCACTGGCGCGTCTGCATCAGGTGCAACATCCAGTTTGCGCAGCATGCGGATAACGTGACACATCGGCAAACCCATTACACCAGCATAACACCCTTCCATACTTGCAACGGGACGAAAACGCGGATGCTGAATCGCGTATGCACCAGCCTTATCAAGCGGATCACCAGTTTCAACGTAGGCATTGATCTCGTCATCGGAGTAATTGCGCATGGGCACGTCTGTAATGCTGAGTTCTTTGAGGATGAGTCCATCGCTCAGACGAAGCAGAGCAACCCCAGTGTAGACTTGATGCGTGTGTCCACGTAGACGAGTTAGCATGGCGAAGGCTTCTGCATTATCCTTTGGTTTGCCTAGGATGTCATTTCCATCTACAACGGTTGTATCGGCGGCGAGGATGATCTGGTCGTTATGGGCTGTGATAGCGCGGGCTTTGGTTTCGGCAAGCCTTAAGACGTAATCGGCGGGGGATTCGTTCGCGCGTGTGCTTTCATTTACATCGGCGACAATGACGTGAAACATTCGATCGGCGAGTGCCAGCAGTTGACGGCGACGCGGCGAGTTGGAGGCGAGGATAAGTTGTGGGTGTTGTGTCACGGGGAAAGATTCTAACACAAGCCCCAGTCGTGAAATTTAGCGTTCTTTAATTCAATTATATAGAGATTGGGATAGAATTGAATCAACAACAGATTCCATAAAAGGAGATCATATTATGAAGCTACGCGTGGTTGTACTGGGTGCGGGTTTCGGCGGACTGGAACTCAGTTCGATTTTATCCGAGGCGATTGGCGATAATCTTGACCTTACCTTGATCGATAAGAACGATACTTTTTTCTTTGGTTTTTCAAAACTGGATGTGATGTTCGGCCGCAAAGTTCCCGATACAGTGCGCATTGCCTATCGCAACATCGTCAAACCGGGCGTGGACTTTCGCCAGGAGACCATCACAGCTATTGACCCGGAAGCACGCCGCGTCACAACGGATAAGGGCACTTACGATGCGGATGTCTTGGTCATCGCCCTCGGCGCAGACTACGATCTCAGCCATACGCCCGGGCTTGCTCAAGGTGGCAATGAATTCTATTCCTTCGCGGGTGCGGAAACTCTGAGTAAGGTAATTCCCACTTTCAAAAAGGGACATGCCATCGTCGGTGTGACATCGACTCCATTCAAGTGTCCACCGGCTCCGAGTGAAGCTGCATTGTTGTTGCATGATTATCTTACAGAGCATGGCGTGCGCGCTGATTGTACGATCAGTCTCGTGATACCGTTTGGGATTCCGATCCCTCCATCGCCTGCCACCTCCAAAGCGTTGATCGCGGCCTTCAAAGAGCGCGGAATTACATTCGTTCCGAATCGACTCGTGCGTGAGCTTGACTCGGCGCGCCGTGTCGTCATCCTCGATGATAAATCTGAACTGCTCTATGACTTGTTCCTCGGCATCCCGAAGCATCGCGTGCCAGATGTGGTCGCCGTCAGCGGCATGACCGTGGATGGTTGGATTCCCGTAGATACCAAGACTCTCAAAACCAAGTATCCCAACGTCTACGCCATCGGTGATGTGAATAGCGTGGGCACACCCAAAGCCGGTGTATTTGCTGAAGGCGCCGCGCGGACCGTTGCCGCCGAGATCATTGCGGAAGCTCGTAACAGCGAAGCACCTGCTGCATATCGCGGTGTGGGTACTTGTTACGTTGAGTTCGGCGCCAACCGTATCGGTAAAGTGGATGTGGAATTCCTGGCGGGTCCACCCACGGGAACATATACCGAAGCCTCCGTTGAACTGGTGACAGAGAAAACGGAATTTGGTGCAAGCCGCCGCGCGAAATGGTTTGGATTGAAGTAAGCCTCAAAACGCCCCGAAAATTTTCGGGGCGTTTTTCTATAAAAGCAGCAAGAAAATCATTCTTTTGAATACGCCTTAAAAAGGACTCATAAAAAACGTTTGGTAATCGTCTATGTGACGTAGGGAATGCGTCCAGCAAGTTTTATAGGTGGGTGATAAAGTTGACATCGCAAGACGATTTCTCTTCTCCTCCTTAGTCATTGAAAGAGCCGGGTGTGGTGCCCCGGCTCTTTCAATTTAAAGTGATGGTTATTGATTGGTAGATTTGCTGGGATTGAAAATCCACGTGCGGATGACTCTAACTAAACACGCGGCAGGTCAAGCACCTTGATTGGACATAGTACAAAATTAAATCTTAATTCTTGAATGTAAGATAAAATGACCATAGCTTACTCAGTCTTTGCAGACGGTTTAAGTCAGACCCCTGTTTTTGCCTCGCCGCTGGACAGGGGTCGTTTTATTCTGGGGAGCTATATTCTCAAGACTCATAAAAAATGTTAAGTAATCGTCTATGTAACGTAGGGATGCGTCCAGCAAGTTTTGCAGGGATATGCTAAAGTTGACAACGCAAGACGATTTCTCTTCTCATCCTTTAGATATTGAAAGAGCCGGGTTGGTCACCTGGCTCTTTCAATTTAATTGTTCTTTGATTATCCCTATCACCGCGGATTGCGCAGCATCCCCGTGGGACAACTTCCTCACGATCTCGTCATTCTGTCTTGATGCCTGTAGCGCGGAATACGAGCCAATAAAATAGGGCGGCGAAGATCATGTATAAGACCAGTATGCTAAAAATGAAGCTGTTGAATTCATGTGACAGTTGATATTTGATGAGCAGCAGTGCCCCTGCGAAGAAGTGACCGTAATTCCCCAACGAGACGGGACGTGCATAAATGCCGCCGATGGCGCTGTCTTTGGCGGTCCAGTTCATGAGGGCGAAGGCGAAATATAATGCGCCCAGCATCTGCACCAATACGGACAATTCAGCTATGACTGATGTGTTCAACAACGCTAAAACAACATCTGGCACGAACAGAGCAAAGGCACCCGCTATGCCAAGGACAAGACTGCTGGTTGTCATTAATATTTTTGTGTTCATCTGTTTCACATTACCCAATTGAAATTATTTCTCGTATTTTTGTTGTGACTAACATTAGGTTCCTCACGACCTCATCATTCGACCCCCACCCATCCTCCCCCAAATCCGACGATATAAATTTTGAATCTGAGCTTGTCCTGATTTAATAGACACAATTAATGTCCAGACTGTTGCTCGAACTCCACCGGGCTAAGATATCCGAGAGTGGAGTGCAAGCATTTGCGATTGTACCAAACCTCCATGTATTCAAAGATGGTTGTTCTTGCCAGGGCCTGGGTTGCGAACTGGCTGGTAACACATTCAGCCTTTAGCGTACCGAAGAAACTTTCAGCAACTGCGTTGTCATAACAATTCCAACCCGACTCATACTCATCTGGATGTTCGCATTGATCAAGCGGCCTTGGTAAGCCGAGCTGGTGGATTGGCTGCCTGGATCAGAATGGTGCAGCAGCTCAGCTGTGGGTTGGCGTGTGAGCAAAGCCATGTGCCAGGCGGTATCCACAAGCGCCGTATTCATTTGTTCAGCCATCGCCCAGCCCACGACTTTCCGTGAGAACAAATCCAGAACGATGGCCAGATACAACCAACCTTCCGCGGTGTCAATGTAGGTGAAATCGCTGACCCATTTTGTGTCAACTGTATTGGCAGAAAAGTCCTGGTTCAGGTGATTGGGTGCGGGCCTCACACCGGGCTGACATTGGGTGGTCACAGGATGCCAACCTGGCCGTTTTTGAGGCTGCAGCCCT
>Ga0302321_100005141_pt1 | contig 11419 bp, 9 predicted proteins | sample Fen_T0_1_FD_202505 | JGI IMG/M metagenome (GOLD analysis project Ga0302321, IMG submission 202505) | Peat permafrost microbial communities from Stordalen Mire near Abisko, Sweden - Fen_T0_1 | ecosystem: Environmental > Terrestrial > Soil > Wetlands > Permafrost | place: Sweden: Abisko...
GTCCTGAGCGAGTTCGCCGGCGCGGCGAACGAGCTGCGGCATGCGTTCCTCTGCAATCCGCATGACGCAGATGCCGTCAAGGATGCTCTCATGCGCGCGATCCGGGTCGACCCGGCGGACGGCCGCCGGCGGATGCAGGTCATGCAGCGGTATCTACGAGCACACGACGTCGATCGTTGGGCCCGCTCGTTCCTCTCCGAGCTGAGCACGCCCGAGGTTGCCGCGTGAGCGGCAGCGCGTCGATGGACGCCCACCACGCGCTCGACACCGAACTGCGTGGAGCACTGGGCCGGATCGCACGAGTGCCGCAGCTACTGATCGGCTGCGACTACGACGGCACCCTCGCGCCGCTCGTGGACGATCCCACCACGGCCGCGCCGCTTCCCGAGGCGGTCGCCGCCGTCCGGGCGCTCGCCTCCCTCCCCCAGACCCTGGTTGCAGTGATCTCGGGTCGTGCACTCCGTGACCTGGCGACGCTCTCGCGCCTCCCGAGCGAGGTGCACCTGATCGGAAGCCACGGCTCCGAGTTCGACCTCGGCTTCATCCAGCGGCTCGCACCCGAGCTGCTCGACCTCCACGGCAGGCTGGTCGAGGAGCTGACGAAGATCTCGCACGCACACCCAGGGGTCCGGCTCGAGACGAAGCCGGCAAGCGTGGCGGTGCACGTCCGCGGGACCGACCGCGACCTCGCAGAGCGGGCGCTGGAAGCCGTCCGCCGTGGGCCCGCCACCTGGCCGAACATCCACGTCACGAACGGGAAGGAGGTCATCGAGCTCTCGCTCATGGCCACCGACAAGGGCGCCGCCGTGAACGCGCTTCGCGTGCAGGCATCGGCCAGCGCCGTCCTCTACCTCGGCGACGACGTCACGGACGAGAATGCGTTCGGCCAGCTCCACGGGCCGGACGTCGGAATCAAGATCGGCAGCGGCGAGACGCTCGCCGGCTACCGGGTCGACGAGCCGATCGACGCCGTGCGGGTGCTCGGTTTCCTGCTCGAGACGCGGCGGAACTGGCTCTACGGCGAGCACGCAGTTCCGATCGAGCGCCATTCGATGCTCTCCAACGGCTCCACGGTGGCGCTGCTGGCGCCGGACGCCACCGTGACGTGGCTGTGCCATCCTCGTCCCGACTCCGCCGCGATCTTCGCCGACATCCTCGGCGGGGCGAGAGCCGGCCAGTTCTCGGTCAGACCGGCGCGCCCGGGGCTCCCGCTCGGGCAGCGCTACCGGCCCGGCACGATGACCATCGAGACCCGCTGGTCAGGGCTCACGGTGATCGACTGGCTCGAGGGCAGCATGCCGAACGGTGAAGACTCCGACCCGGCCGATCCGTCCTCGCGTACGGGCTGCTCCACTCTCGTCCGTGCTCTCTCGGGCAGCGGCGTCGTCCGGCTCGAGTTCGCGCCCCGGCCCGAGTTCGGTCAGGTGCCGATCAAGCTCCAGCCGCTCGGCGACGGGATGCTCGTCCTCGGCAGCAGCGAGCCGATCGCACTGTACGCCCCGGGCATCGAATGGGACATCTTCGACGACGGTGGCCACGACAGCGCTCGCGCCGTCGTCGACCTCTTGGCCGCCGGCGGCCAGGCGGCGATCGAGCTCCGGTTCGACTCTCAGAGCGTGAGCGCCCATCCTTTGCCGATCGCCGAGCGGCAGGCTCACGCGGAGCAGCCGTGCCTCGACTGGGCGGCGGGCCTGCGGTTGCCGCGCACCGCCACGCGGGATGTCCTCCGCAGCGCCCTCACGCTCCGGGGGCTCTGCCACGAAGCCACCGGATCGATCCTCGCCGCCGCGACGACGTCTCTCCCGGAGGAGCTCGGCGGCGTCCGCAACTGGGACTACCGCTACTGCTGGCTTCGCGACGCCGCGATGTCGGCCAGGGCGCTCGCCGAGGGGTTCCTGCGCTGGGTCGACGGGTGCATCGATCGGACGGGCGGCCACCCGGAGCGTCTGCACCCGCTCTACACGGTCGAGGGCCTGGAGCTCGGACCGGAGGCCGTCATCGAGACGCTCCCGGGGTATGCGGGCTCGAGGCCGGTGCGCGTCGGCAACGCCGCGAACCGCCAGATCCAGCTGGACGTCTTCGGTCCAATCGCCGACCTGCTCGCTGCCGTGGCGGAGTCGCGTGGATCGATCGGCGACGCCGAGTGGCGCGTGGTCGAGGCGATGGTGCAAGCGGTCGAGCGGCGCTGGCACGAGCCCGACCACGGGATCTGGGAGGCCCGGCTGCCCCCGCGCCATCACGTCTACTCGAAGGTCATGTGCTGGCTCACGGTCGCACGGGCGCTCGACGTGCAATCCCTGCGTGGCGAGCCGGCAAACGCAGAGTGGGTGGAGCTCCGCGACCGGATCCGGACGAACGTGCTCACACTCGGGTGGAATGACACCGCCGGTGCGTACTCGGTCGCCTACGGAGATCCGGACATCGACGCCTCGTCGCTCTGGATCGGCCTCTCAGGGCTACTGCCGGACGACGACCCGCGGTTTCTCGCGACGGTGCTGAAGGTCGAGTCCGAGCTGCGGAGCGGTGCCGTCGTCTTCCGCTACCGCTGGGACGACGGCCTACCCGGGACGGAGGGCGGCTTCCACATCTGCACGGCCTGGCTGGTCGAGGCATACCTCCGGACCGGCCGTCGGGGCGATGCCGAAGAGCTCTTCGAGCAGATGCTCGAGACGGCAGGGCCGACCGGGCTCCTCCCCGAGCAGTACGACCCGTTCACCGAGCGCGGGCTCGGCAACCACCCGCAGGCCTACAGCCACATCGGGCTGATCCGCTGCGCGCTGGCTCTGGACGCCGCCCCCGGCTAGCTGCGGCGAGGCTCAGGCCGCCGACTCGTCCCGGGGCAGCTCGATCACCTCGTCCGTCGGAGGGGCCGGAGAGCCGTTCTGAGACCGCCGCTTCTCCACGGTGCGCTTGTCGCGGTAGCGCTCGACCTGGCGCTCGAGCTTGTCGAGCAGCCTGTCGATTGCGGCCTCGTACGTCGTGGCCGACTCCCGGGCTACGAGGTCTGGTCCCTTGGTGTGCACGACCGCGTCGACGACGTGGTCGTCGGCGATCGAGGGGTTGCGCTCGCGTGAGAACGTGAGCTCGACCAGGGTCAGATCGTGAAGACGCCGGTCGAGCTTCGACAGCTTCGTCTCCGCGTACTTCCGTGTGGCGTCGCTCGGGTTGTCGTGACGGGCGGTGAGCTTCAGTTGCATGGTTGCCTCCGTCTCCCTCCGTCTATCCGGTCGACCTCATTCTACTATCGCACCGCCCGGGCGAAGCACGCGACCTCGACCCGCCGGGCGCCCGCCCGCCGCAGCGCGGCCGCGCACGCGGTCGCCGTCGAGCCAGTCGTGTACACGTCGTCGACGAGGCACACGCGCCGCGGCGCCGGCCCGCACGGTGCGAACGCACGCGCTGCGTTCCGGCGCCGCTCGGCCCGTGGCAGGTCGCGCTGACGCTGCACCCCGGGGCGGCGCCGCAGGAGCGTCGCCACCGGGATCTCCCAGGCGCCCGAGAGCTCCCGAGCGAGCGCCGCGGCCGGTGAATGTCCACGCCGGAGCTCGCGGTCGCGGTCGCCCGGCACGAACGCGATCACGTCCACCGCAGGGCGGGGCAGGAAGGTGACCATCAGGCCTGCGGCGACGGCCGTGAGGTCGCGACGGCCGCGCTCCTTCCACGAGCCGACGAAGGAGCGGGCGTGGCTCTCGTACACGACAGCGGCCCGCGCGGTCGCGAAGGCGAGCCGGCGGCCGCTGCACTCCGCGCAGCGCGCGACGGGCCAGGGCCCGGGCGCCCCGCAGCGCTCGCACCACGGCGGCCCGCAGCGTACGAGCCTCGGGAAGCAGCTCTCACAGACGGAGGCGCCGACACGGCCGCAGATCCCGCATCGTCGCGGGACGAGGAGATCGATGAGCCGCATCTTCCCGACGCTAGTCGCCGCGGTGTGACGCAACGGTGCCGCCTCTGTGCCGAACTTGCGCCGGAACGAGGGAACTCACTCGCCGGCGCAGAGCCGAAGCTCATCGGCGGAGGTGACAGCTACTAGGCGCCGGCGACCGGCGCCGCCAGCAGCTCACGCAGGAGCGGCAGGGCCGCCACGAGGTCGTCTGGCTCCTTGACGGGCAGGAAGCGGCCGCCCGGGCCGTCGCGCGGCACGACCAGGAACGTCGTCGGGACGTGCGCCGAGAGCTCGTGGTACAGCCGCTCGAACTGCACGACCTGCTCGCCGCCCACGCGCTTCTCGACGAGGAGCCAGGTGAGGTCGACCGGCTCCTGGAGCGCTTCCAGGGTGATCAGCGCGGTGTTCGTGTTGAAGACCGGGATCCGGCTCTGGTCGAAGCCTGGCGGGAACCGCATCGCCTCGAGGAGCTGGGGGCGCCCGTCGACCCGCGCGGGTGCGCCACCCGTGTCGTCGCGTTTCGGGACAACCTCCACCGTCAACGGGGTCCCGGCGAGCACGTGCATGCCGACGACGGCGGCGTCGAGCTGGGCCGGCAGGTTGTCCACGTTCGAGACCATCACGGAGCGCACCCCGCGGCGGGAGAGCTCGTCGAGGACGCCGGATGAGCGGATGCAGCCGAGCAGGTCGCCGTGCCCGGGGCCGTACAACGACGCCCTCCGCTCCTCGTCGAGGAAGAGGCTGCCGTCCGGCCGTAGGCGGGGCGCGGCGGTCTGCCCGAACCAGAGTGGCTCACGGAGGCCGGTTTCCACGACGTGCCGGCGGACCGCCTCCTCGGTGGCGAAGCTGGTCATCAGGGCCACCGGGATCTCCGCGCCGAGCACATCGGCGAGCCGCGCCGTCTCGCCGAGCTTGACCTGCAGGAAGCTGAGCCCGTCAACGGCCTCGGCAACGGCCTTGACTCCGCCCCCGAAACGCGTCGCCATCCCACCCGCGAGGACGACCATCGCGACCGATCCGGACCTCAGGGCCTCGGCTCCGGCGGCGACCGCCTGGTCGTAGCCGGGCTCGTCGGGGGCGGGCAGGGGCGTCAGGTCCGAGGGCAGGGGCGGCTCCACGATCCCGGCGACAGCGTTCCCGCGGGCGGTCAGAGAGCCGTCGACGAGAGAGCCGCGCAACCGCTCGAAGGCCCCTGCGTCGAACCCGTGGCGCTCGAGGGTCTCGCGGCCGGCGGGGTCGATCTCGTCGAGGATCATCGCGAGGTCACCGGGGCAGGCAGCGACTCTCTGTACGGCGCCCGGTGCACGCCCACCTCGGTCACGATCGCAGTGATCAGCTCCGCAGGGGTGACGTCGAAGGCGGGATTGCGAGCCGCGAAGCGCGTGGTCACCTCGGCGCCGTCGCGCTCCTCGATCGGGATCGCCGCCCCGCTCCACGCGGTGGGGTCGATCGTCGAGGTCGGCGCCACGATCACGAACGGGATGCCGTGATGACGGGCGAGCACGGCGAGGCCGTAGGTGCCGATCTTGTTGGCCGTGTCGCCGTTGGCGGCGATGCGGTCGGCGCCGGTGATCACGATGTCGACCTCCCCCGCCCCCATGCGCGCGGCCGCGGCCCCGTCCACGATGACGGCGTGCGGGATCCCGAGCGCCTCCAGCTCGAAGGCCGTCAGGCGCGCACCCTGCAGCAGCGGGCGCGTCTCGTCCACCCAGACAAGGGAGACGCCGCCACGCTCGGCGGCGGCCCGGATCGCGCCCACCGCCGAGCCGTACCCCCCGGTTGCGAGGCCGCCGGCGTTGCAGTGCGTCAGGATGCGCGCGGCCGAGGGCACGAGGCCGGCCGCGTGCGCGCCCATCCGCCGGCACCGGTCGACCTCGGCGGCGTGGATCTCGCGCGCCCGCTCCGGCGTCGGGTCTAGACGCATCTCCTCCAGCGCCCAGCGCAGGTTGACGGCGGTCGGCCGGGACGACGCAAGCGTCTCGTACGCGTCGTCGAGGTCGTCGCCGCGCAGTGCCGCAAGCGCGAGGCCGTACGCCGCGGCGACGCCGATCGCTGGAGCGCCGCGCACGGCAAGCGTCCTGATCGCATCCGCGAGCTCCGCTGCGTCGGTGCAGCGGAGCTCGATCGTCTCGTCCGGCAGCCGCCGCTGGTCGAGGACGACGACGGCGTCGTCCTCGAGCCTGACGATGCGCTCGGGATCGAGCGTGCGGAGCTCCGGGTGGTTCACGTGCGCGCGGGGACTACGTGCCCTCGTCCCACGACGCGAGGTACTTCGCCTGCTCCTCCGTGAGCTGGTCGATCGTGATCCCCATCGTCGCGAGCTTGAGCCGCGCGATCTCGTCGTCGATCTCCTTCGGCACCACGTAGACCTTGCGCTCGAGCTCGGCGGCGTGGCCGACGATGTACTCGGCGGACAGGGCCTGGTTGGCGAAGGACATGTCCATCACCTGGCCGGGATGGCCCTCGGCCGCCGACAGGTTGACGAGGCGCCCCTCCGCGAGGAGGTAGACCGTGCGCCCGTCCGGGAGGGTGAACTCCTCCACGAACTCGCGCGCCTCCTGCGTCGACGTCGCCATCGCTCGGAGCGCCGGGTTCTCGATCTCGACGTTGATGTGCACGGTGTTGTCGAGGATGGCACCGTCCTTGAGGACGTCGAAGTGCTCCTTCGCGACCACGGACTTGTCGCCGGTGGCCGTGACGATGATATCCGCGACCTTCGCCGCCTCGATCATCGGCATCACCTGGAAGCCGTCCATCACGGCCTCGATCGCTGGCATCGGGTCGACCTCGGTCACGATCACGTGCGCACCCATGCCCTTCGCGCGCATGGCGACGCCGCGTCCGCACCAGCCGTAGCCGGCGACGACGAAGACGCGACCGGCGAGCAGGACGTTCGTGGCCCGGATGATCCCGTCCAGCGTCGACTGCCCGGTGCCGTAGCGGTTGTCGAAGAGGTGCTTCGTGCGCGCCTCGTTGACGGCGACGACGGGGAAGCCGAGCTTGCCGTCGCGCTCGAGCGCCTTCAGCCGGATCACGCCGGTCGTCGTCTCCTCGGTGCCGGCGATCACGTCGCCGAGCTGCTCGCGGCGGGCCGAGTGGAGGATGCCGATCACGTCGGCGCCGTCGTCCATCGTGATGTGCGGCCGGTGGTCGATCGCGGCCTCGAGATGGTGGTAGTACGTGTCGTTGTCCTCGCCCTTGATCGCGAAGGTGCCGATCCCGTAGGTGTCGACGAGCGCCGCGGCGACGTCGTCCTGGGTCGACAACGGGTTGGACGCGCAGAGGACGACATCGGCGCCGCCCGCCTTCAGCGTGCGCATCAGGTTCGCCGTCTCGGCGGTGACGTGCAGGCAGGCGGAGACGCGGTAGCCCTCGAGCGGCTTCTCCCGCTCGAAGCGCTCGCGGATCGCCGCGAGAACGGGCATCTGGCGGTCCGTCCACGCGATCCGGCGGACGCCCTCGGCGGCGAGGGAGAGGTCTTTCACATCGTGACGTTGGGTCGTAGCCATGGTCAGCAGAGCTCGCTTTCGGTGGTGAACTGCAGTCGAGTCTAGTGAAGGTGGGTGTGGCTCAGGCGTCGCGTTCGGGCCGGCCGTAACGGTCGTCGAGCCGGACGACGTCGTCGAGGTGCGGCGTCGAGACCTCGAGGATAGTCGTGTCCTCGATCGCCGTGACCCGGTGCACCGTTCCCGGCCGGTAGCGGAAGGCGTCGCCGGTCGTGATCTCGATCGTGGTGAGCTCGTCGCCGAGCCGGCCGAGCTCGAGCGAGGCGCGGCCCTCCTGCACGAGCCAGGACTCGTCCTTCTGCTCGTGGTACTGCAGGCTCAGCGCCTGCCCTGCGCGCACGAACAGCACCTTGCCGACGTAGTCCTCCGAGACGGCCCAGATCAGCTCGTACCCCCACGGCTTCTCGACGCGACGCGGGCTGAAGGCGAATGGAGAGCTCACGCGAGCCAGTCCGGGTGCCGGTTGACGTGGTCGTCGGCGCGGCGCAGCTCCTTGGGCGTGTTGACGGTCAGCCACAGCCCGGTGTGCCGGAAGGCCCGCAGCGAGCCCTCGGCCGCGAGCTCCGGAAAGACCGTGGTCTCGTGGTCGCCCTTCTCCGGGAACCGCGCGATCACGTCGGCCGTCAACGCGTAGATCCCGCAGTTGACCCAGTAGGGCACGCGTGAGACCTCGTGGAAGCCCGTGACGACGTCGTCGTCGGTGAGATCGACCTGGCCGAACTGGGAGGGTGGCTGCGCCACGGTGACGGTCGCGGCCGCACCGGTCGACCGGTGCTGCCCGAGCAGCGCCGCGAAATCGACGTCGACGAGCTCGTCACCGTTCATGGCGAGCACGTCGCCCGTCTGTCGCCGGAAGCCTGCGGCGAACCTGATCGCGCCGCCCCGGCCGAGCCGCTCCGGCTCCCCCGCGCACACGATCTCGACCTGAAGACCGGCGAGGCCCTGCTCGAAGTCGGGCTCCTGGCCGGCGGCGCAGCTGACGATCACGCGCTCGACGCCGACCCTGCGCAGCCGGCCGATCTGCCATGCGAGGAGCGGCCTCCCACCGACCTGGACGAGCGACTTCGGACGCCCTCCTGCGGCGTCTCCCAGGCGCTCCGCCTTGCCGCCCGCAAGGACGATCGCCTCCATCAGGAAGGTCCGTCCTCGGCCGCGCGCCCGATGCCCTCGACGGCGAAGCCTGTCTCGCGCAGGAGGGCGAGGTCGAGCATGTTGCGCCCGTCGATCAGGACCCGGGTCCGCATCGTCGGCCCGACCGCCGCCCAGTCGACGTCTGCGAGCTGCGGCCATTCGGTCACGACCACCAGAGCGTCGGCCCCGACGGCGGCCTCCTCGGGCGTCGCTGCAATCTCGACGCCGTGAAGGTCTCCTCCGTCGGCGATCGGGTCCCAGGCGACGACGTCGGCGCCCTCGGCCAGGAGCCGGCCGGCGAGCACGAGGCTCGGCGCCTCGCGCATGTCGTCCGTGTTCGGCTTGAACGCGAGCCCGAGCAGCGCGACCCGCTTGCCACGCAGCGAGCCGAGGTGGCTGTGCAGCTTGCCGATCACGCGGCGCTTCTGGAGCTCGTTCACCTCGATCACGGCGTTCAGGAGCTGGAAGTGGTAGCCCGAGTTGGCCGCGAGCTGCTTGAGCGCGAGGGAGTCCTTTGGAAAACAGCTGCCGCCGAATCCGATCCCTGCGCGCAGGAAGCTGGGACCGATGCGTCGGTCGAGCCCGATGCCCTCGGCGACGCGGACGACGTCGGCACCCGTCGCCTCGCAGACGTTCGCGATCTCGTTGATGAACGAGATGCGGGTCATCAGGGCGGCGTTGGCGGCGAGCTTGATCATCTCCGCAGAGGCGACGTCGCAGCGCACCACCGGCCCGTCGATGCCCTCGTGCAGCGCGGCCACGGCGTCTCCATCCTCCTCGCGAAACGCCCCGACGACGACCCTGTCGGGCCGGAGGAAATCCCTCACCGCCGTGCCCTCGGCGGTGAACTCCGGGTTCGAGACGTACCCCACCCGTTCCAGCCCACGCTGGTCGAGCCGATGGCGCACGCGTATCCCGGTCCCGACAGGGACGGTGCTCTTCATCACGACGACGCAGCGCCGGTCGATCGCCGGCAGCTCGTCGATCACGGTCCAGACGGCGGAGAGGTCGGCGTCGCCGGAGTACGTGGGAGGCGTCCCCACGGCGACGTAGACGAAGTCGGCACCGTCGATCGCCTCGGCAACGTCGTCGGTGAATGTGAGCCGCTCGGCGTTCCGCGCGATCAGCTCCTCGAGGCCGGGCTCGTAGATCGGCACCTTTCCGTGCCGGAGAGCCGCGATCCGCTCGGGCAGGACGTCGCGCACGACGACCGAGTGCCCGAGCTCGGCGAAGCAGGCGCCCGTAACGAGCCCGACGTACCCGGCTCCGAAGACTGCGACGCGAGAGGGAGAGGTGGCCACGACGCTCGGGAGCGTACCGGGTTGCGCCACGGGCGGGCCGGACCTACGGAGCAGTGGCCTTCGCGATCGGCCGCAGGCCCTTCGCGATCGCAAGCATCGTCTCGTTCGAGAGCCGGTCGAGCAGGGTGTTCACGACCCAGTAGTTCGCGCCCTTACGGTTCAGCACCACCATGTGCAGGTGCGGCCCGTTGTAGTAGAGGTCGTATGTGCGCCCGCCGATGCTGCGGTGAAAGTTGCTGCTCTGGAGCACCGGCGCGTCGGCCCAGTTCGACTGCTGGACGCCCCAGTAGTCGTTCGATCCCATCTTGTAGACGAGGCGCACGGTCTTGTGGCCCTTGTCGTCGAACCGGTACAGCCTGATCGGTCGCTCCCGGTCGATCCAGGACGACCGCTCGATCACGGTGGGCACGAGCAACGGAAAGTCGACCTTCTTCTGGCGCCCGCGCAGCAGGTCGAGCGTCGCGCCCGTGCCGGGCGCGACGTACGCGGGCTCGCGCTTCGGCGTCTGGTCGACCGGAGCAGCGGCCAGTGTGCCGTGGAACGTCTGGCCCACGACCGTCGTCAGCATCGCATCGTTGGCGAGCGAGCGAATCGCCACGTTCGACTTCTGGACGTCGGCCGACCCGAACAGCCCTGCCACCTTGCGGGCCGCCTGCTTCGCACCTGCCTGCCGCGCGTCGTAGTAGACCGTGGTGCGGAAGTACTTGAAGGACGGTGCGTTGGCGGGGATGCCGTTCGGCGGCGTCAGGATCGGATAGCCGCGCTGCCCGAGCAGGTAGCTCGCGTTCGACGCCGAGCCGGTGACACCGTTCCCGTTGAGGACGGTCACCGTCGTCTTCGAGACGGGTGGGGCCTTCGTCTTCACCTTCTCGCCGAGCGCGACCGCCGTCGCCTTCTTGGGCGACTCGACGTCGGGGTTCGCCCACTCGCGCACGGCGGCGTTGATGTTGTCCTGGGAGGTCGTCAGGTCCGAGTAGCCCTCGAGCCCCTCGATGCGTGACTGGAAGACGTGGCCCGGCGGCAGGCCGTAGGCGAGCACGGCGTAGGACAGCACGGTCTTGGCGCTGACGTCGCGACCCCCACCCTGGGCCACTTCGATGTTGCTCGTGAGCGCCTTGATCACCTTCGGGAGCTTCGTGAGGGAGAAGCTCGACCGCACCTCGTCCTTGAACGCGCGGACGAAGCTCTGCTGGCGCGCGTTCCGGTAGAGGTCGCTGTCAGTGTGGCGGAAGCGAACGTAGTCGAGCGCCTGATACCCGTTCAGCTTCTGGTAGCCCGGCTGCAGGTTGATCGTGGCATAGCCGCTGGGGCCGCTGTGGGTGTTGAGGTAGCGGCGGTCGACGTCCATCCAGATCCCGCCGAGCTTGTCGACGACCTGCGTGAAGCCGCGGAAGTTGACCGTGATCAGGTAGTTGACCGGCACGCCCGTGAGCTTGCGGACCGTGTCGAGCGTACCGCGCGACCCGCACGCGGCGTAGGCGGCGTTGATCTTCGTCACGTACGGCGCCTGGCCCGGGCACGTAATCTCGGCGCGCAGGTCGCGTGGGAACGAGAGCAGCGAGATCGTCTCGTTCTTCGGGTTGGCGCGGATCAGCATC
>Ga0302321_100005142_pt1 | contig 11418 bp, 7 predicted proteins | sample Fen_T0_1_FD_202505 | JGI IMG/M metagenome (GOLD analysis project Ga0302321, IMG submission 202505) | Peat permafrost microbial communities from Stordalen Mire near Abisko, Sweden - Fen_T0_1 | ecosystem: Environmental > Terrestrial > Soil > Wetlands > Permafrost | place: Sweden: Abisko...
GTCATCGCCTGGGCCTCAGCCTCAAGCAGGCCGAGGAGCCCCCGGTGCGAACCGCGCCCGAGCCCGGCAACGCCCCCGCGGTCGCCGCCGGCGGTGGTGGTGGCGGTGCTGCCGGTCCAGTCGGTGGCGGCGAGCGTCGCGAGCGGCGCGAGCGTCGCGAGCGGCCGGACCGCGGCTACGCGCCGTCGGACACGCACTCGGAGCCCGAGGGCGGTATCGACACCACGCTGGCCGCGGCCTTCGCCATGGTCCGTGACCAGCTGGCCGCCGCCGAGGCAGCCGGAACGCCCGCCGCGGCCCCCACGGCCGACGCCGAGGAGCTCGTGGCGGAGGCGGTCGTCGCCGACGCCGTCGCGGAGGAGCTTGCCACCGAGTCAGCCATCGTCGAGGACGAGGCCGTCGAGCTGGCGGAGGTGGCCCTCGCCGAGGAGACCGTCGCCGAGGAGCTCGCCGTCGAGGCCATCGCCGCGGAGGCTGCTTCCGAGGAGCTGGCCACCGAGGCCGTTGAGGTCGCCGAGATCGGCGATGAGCTCGCAGCGGAGGCGTACGCCGCCGAGGTGAGCGGATCCGAGGCTGTCGCCGACGAGCTGGCCGGCAAGGCCGTCGCCGCCGAGGCAGTCGCCGAGGAGCTCGCCGCCGAGGCCTTCGCCGAGGAGACGGTCGCCGAGGAGCTTGCCGCGGATGCCGTCGTCGCCGAGGCCGTGGCCGAGGAGCTGGCAACCGAGGCGGTCGTCGACGAGATCGTCGCCGAGGAGCTCGCCGAGGAAGCCGTCGAGGCCGAAGCCGTCTCCGAGGAGCTCGTCGCCGAGGCCGTCGAGGAGCTCGTCGCGGAGGAAGACGCCGGCAGGGCCTGACCCCGGGGGAGCCTGGCTTCCTGGGACGCCATCACACGACCCGCCGGTCCCCGGCGGGTCGTTTCGATTCCTTCACCTCGAATCCCCTGCAGGTGGCGCATCCTCGACGCCGCCCCGGACGAATAGGAAGACAGGCGTGGGGCCACCGGGTCCCGTGGCCCGCCGGGCCCGAGTGGGGGTGTCGCTCCCCCGGAGGTTGGGTGCTAGGATGGCCCGCAGGTCGCCCCCGCGACCAGGGAGAGACGAGCCGGCCGAATGGATCGATTCGACAAGTTCACCGATCGCGCACGCAAGGTCCTGACGCTCGCGCAGGACGAGGCGCAGCGGTTCAACCACAACTACATCGGGACGGAGCACCTGCTCCTCGGGCTCGTGCGCGAGGGCGAGGGCGTGGCCGCGCGCGTGCTCGAGAACATGAACGTCGAGCTCCCCAAGGTCCGAACGGCCGTCGAGTTCATCATCGGGCGCGGTGATCGTCCGGTCGTCGGCGAGGTCGGTCTGACGCCGCGCGCCAAGCGCGTCATCGAGCTCGCGATCGACGAGGCGCGACGGCTCGGTCACAACTACATCGGCACGGAGCACCTGCTGCTCGGTCTCGTGCGCGAGGGCGAGGGCATCGCCGCCGGCGTGCTGGAGAGCCTGGGCGTGAACCTGGACAAGGTCCGCCACGAGGTCATCCGCGTCCTGTCGCAATCCTCCTCGGCCGGCCCCGCCCAGGAAACCAAGCGCGCCAGCAAGACCCCCACGGTGGACGCGCTCGGCATCAACCTCACCGATGCCGCCCGTGCCGACAAGCTGGACCCCGTCATCGGCCGGGAGAAGGAGATCGAGCGGGTCATCCAGATCCTGGGCCGGAAGACCAAGAACAATCCGGCGCTGATCGGAGAGCCCGGCGTCGGCAAGACGGCGATCGCCGAGGGTCTGGCGCACCGCATCGTCGCGGGCGACGTCCCGGACATCCTGCTCAACAAGCGAGTCCTTACCCTGGACATCGGATCGCTCGTCGCCGGCACCAAGTACCGCGGCGAGTTCGAGGAGCGCCTCAAAAAGATCATCGAGGAGCTCCGCAACACGGACGACGCGATCCTGTTCATCGACGAGCTCCACACGCTCGTCGGAGCCGGCGCGGCCGAGGGCGCGATCGACGCCGCGAACATCCTCAAGCCGCCGCTCTCGCGCGGCGAGCTCCAGTGCATCGGCGCCACGACCCTCGACGAGTACCGCAAGTACATCGAGAAGGACGCGGCCCTAGAGCGGCGGTTCCAGCCGGTCATGGTGGAGGAGCCCACGCTCGAGCAGACGATCGAGATCCTCCTCGGGATCCGGGAGCGCTACGAGCAGCACCACAAGGTGACGATCACCGACGGGGCGGTCAAGGCCGCGGCGGACCTGTCCATCCGCTACATCACGGACCGTCACCTCCCCGACAAGGCCATCGACCTGATCGACGAGGCGTCCAGCCGCGTCCGTCTCCGCCACTCGTCCGCGCCGCCGGTCCTCCGTGCCGCGCAGAAGGAGCTGGACAAGATCACCAAGGAGAAGGACGCCGCGATCAACGCCCAGGAGTACGAGCAGGCCGCAACGCTGCGCGAGGCGGAGGCCGCCTCGCGCGAGAACGTAGACGGCCTGCGCGCTGAGTGGCAGGCGAGCGTCTCCGGCGAGCCTCCCAAGGTCGACGAGGAGGAGATCGCCCAGGTCGTCGCGATGTGGACGGGCATCCCGGTCATGCGCATCGCGCAGGAGGAGTCGGAGCGGCTGCTCAAGATGGAGGAGGTCCTCCACGCCCGGCTCATCGGCCAGGAGGAGGCGATCGAGACCGTCTCCCGGGCCGTCCGCCGTGCCCGCGCCGGCCTCAAGGACCCGAAGCGTCCCATCGGCTCGTTCATCTTCCTCGGGCCCACGGGCGTCGGGAAGACCGAGCTGGCGAAGGCCCTCGCGGAGTTCATGTTCGGCTCCGAGGACACGCTCATCAAGATCGACATGAGCGAGTTCATGGAACGCCACAACGTGAGCCGCCTCGTCGGGGCGCCGCCAGGCTACGTCGGGTTCGACGAGGGTGGCCAGCTGACCGAGGCGGTCCGCCGCAAGAGCTACGCGGTGATCCTGCTAGACGAGATCGAGAAGGCCCACGCGGAGGTGTTCAACATCCTGCTCCAGATCCTGGAGGACGGGCACCTCACCGACGCGAAGGGCCGGCGCGTCGACTTCCGCAACACGATCATCATCATGACCTCGAACCTCGGCGCGGCGAAGATCCAGACCAACTCGAGCCTCGGGTTCCGGGTCCAGGGCGACACGGTGGAGACGCGCGCAGCGGCCTCCTACGACCTGATGAAGGAGAAGGTCCAGGCCGAGCTCAAGACGAGCTTCCGCCCGGAGTTCCTCAACCGGATCGATGCCACCGTCGTGTTCCGGAGCCTGACCGTCGAGGAGATCACCAAGATCGTCGACCTGATGCTCAAGCGGGTCAGGGACCAGCTGATGGCGCAGGGGATGACGCTCGAGATCACGATGGCGGCCAAGGAGCACATCATCAAGCTCGGCTACGACCAGGCGTATGGGGCCCGGCCGCTCCGCCGAACGATCCAGAACCTGATCGAGGACCCACTGGCCGAGCACCTCCTGCTCGGGCGGTACCACCCGGGAGACTCCATCCTGGTGGACCTCGACCCCGACGCCAAGGGCCTGGTCATCACATCCACCGAGGCGAAGACCCCGGTCGAAGCCTGACGACGGGCTGAGCCTGCGCGTGGCACGCCCCCAGAGCCGTTTCGTCTGCCAGTCCTGCGGCGCGGCCGTGCTCCGCTGGGAAGGCCAGTGCCGCACCTGCGGCGAGTGGAACACCCTGGTCGAAACGGTCGTCCGTGACGCCCCCCGGACACGTCCCACGGCAGCCCGCGAGGGATCCTCCCCCGTATCTCTCGCGACGCCGGACGACGGCACCGGCGAGATCCGCCGGCCGATCGGCATCGGGGAGCTGGACCGGGTCCTCGGCGGCGGTCTCGTCGCCGGCTCCGTCGTCCTGCTCGGCGGCGAGCCGGGGATCGGCAAGTCCACGCTCCTGCTGCAGGTCGCCGCCGGCGTCGCGACCGGCGCGAGCCCGCGGGTGCCCCCGGCGACAGTGCTCTACGCGACGGGCGAGGAGTCGGTGCGCCAGGTGCGTCTGCGGGCGACCAGGCTCGGGCTCACCGAGGGACCCATCGCCGAGGCCGTGAGCGTGGTCGCGGAGACCGGTGTGGGGCGCATCGTGGACCTGGCCCGCGAGCACCGTCCCGGTCTCCTCGTCGTGGATTCCGTCCAGACCGTGGCGTCGGAGGAGCTGGACGGGCCGCCCGGCAGCGTCGGCCAGGTCCGCGAGGCGACGCTCCGGCTGATGGAGCTCGCGAAGTCGGAGGGACTCCCGGTGGTCCTCGTCGGGCACGTGACGAAGGACGGCACCCTGGCCGGCCCCAAGACGCTCGAGCACCTGGTGGACGTCGTCCTGTCCGTGGAAGGTGACCGGACCGGCGGCCTGCGCCTGTTGCGCGCCGCGAAGAACCGCTATGGCTCCACGGAGGAGGTCGGGGTCTTCGAGATGGGAGACCGGGGCCTCATGGAGGTGTCGGACCCGGCGAGGGCGTTCCTCGCGGAGCACGACGCACCGGCCCCCGGGAGTGTCGTCGCACCCGTGCTCGAAGGGTCGCGGCCGCTGCTCGTGGAAGTCCAGGCGCTGGTGGCGCCGACCGGAGCACCGAACCCGCGCCGGATGGCGTCGGGCGTGGACCCCAACCGCCTCGCGCTCCTCGTCGCGGTGCTCGGGAGGCGGGCGGGGATCGGTCTGTCCGGTCACGACGTGTACGCCAACCTTGCCGGTGGCCTCACGGTTTCGGAGCCCGGCCTGGACCTGCCGCTCGCGCTGGCGCTGGCCTCCTCGCTCCGGGACCGGCCGCTCGTGCAGGGGACCGTCGCGATCGGCGAGGTCGGCCTCCTGGGAGAGCTGCGATCCGTGGGCGGTCTCGACCGCCGCCTGCGGGAGGCCGCCCGTCTCGGGTTCACGCGGGCGATCGTGCCGCGCTCGGGCCGGGGCGCGCCGGCCACGCCGGCTGGCCTCGAGGTCATCGTCGTCGGTTCGCTCGGCGAGGCGATCCGTGCCGCGCTCTCCGAGCCGGTCGGGGCCTCCACGCACCGATCGTGACCAGCGTCCGGTGCGGCCGCGCGCGGCCGCGTGCTAGGCTCGGGATCCCTGCGCCGGCTGCACGAACCGACGCCCGCCGTACCGATCGAGGAGACGCGTGATTCGGACGATCCGGGTCCTGGGAGCGGCACTGGGGGCCTTCATCGGCCTCGGGCTCGCCGCAACCGGCACCGGCTTGTTCACCGGCGCCCAGTACAGCGGCTTCATCCTCGCGGCCTGGACGATCGCGTGGATGATCGTCGGGTTCGCGCTGCTCCCGTACCTGACGGTCGTGCCCGCGGGCTGGCTCATCGGCCGCGTGCAGGCGCTGTCGACCGCGGAGTTCGTGGCCGCTGTCCTCGGCCTGTTCATCGGCCTCCTGCTGGGCCTCCTGCTCGGCCTGCCGCTCGCCCAGATCGAGGGTCCCCTCGGCACCTGGCTGCCCCTCGGGATCTCCCTGTTCCTCGGCCTCGGGATGATGGGCCTGACCGTGGCCAAGCGGTTCGACCTGATCGCCGCCGCGGAGGGAGCCGGGCTGGTGCGGCGCCCCGGCGAGGAGAAGGCCAGCACCGAGGGTGAGCCCCGGATCGTCGTCGACACCAGCGTCCTGATCGACGGCCGGATCGCGGAGATCGTGGAGTCCGGGTTCATCTACGGGACGCTGATCGTGCCGCGGTTCGTGCTCGACGAGCTCCAGCACATCGCGGACTCGTCCGACGCGCTCCGGCGGAACAGGGGACGGCGCGGGCTCGAGATCCTCAACCGGATGCAGCGCGACCCGCACACCCCCGTCGAGATCGTCGAGGACGAGGCGCCCGGTGTGGCGGAGGTGGACGCGAAGCTGGTCGAGATCGCCAAGCGGCGCAGCCGGGTCGTGCTCACCAACGACTTCAACCTCAACCGCGTCGCGGAGCTCCAGGGCGTCCGGGTGATGAACATCAACTCGCTGGCCAACGCGGTGAAGCCGGCCGTCCTCCCCGGCGAGGACCTGCGGGTCAAGGTCATCCAGGAGGGCAAGGAGGCCGGCCAGGGTGTCGGGTTCCTGGACGACGGGACGATGATCGTCGTGGAGGGCGGCGCGCGCCTGATCGATCGCGAGATGGACGTCACCGTCACGCGCGTCCTCCAGACCGTGGCAGGGCGGATGATCTTCGCCCAGCCGCACCTCGACTGAGGTGGCGACCGCATCCGGCGAGCGCCCCGTGGCAGACGTCGTGGTGGTCGCGGCCGGCTCGTCGCGCCGGATGCGCGGCACCGACAAGCTGATGGCCCCGGTCGCGGGGCGCCCCCTCCTCGCGTGGACGCTCGAGACGCTCGCGGCCTCGCCGGTGGTGGAGCGACTCGTCCTCGTCGCGTCGCCCGGGCGGGTGGAGGCCCTCGCCTCCGCCTCGTGGCTGCCGGCGGGCGTGGACGCCGTGGTGGCCGGCGGGGAGACGCGCCGGGCATCGGTGGCGGCAGGCGTCAGGCACCTCGAGGCGATCGATCCCACCGGGGGCGACCGTCCCGTGCTCGTCCACGACGGGGCCCGACCGCTCCTCACGGCGGCGCTCGTGGAGGCCGTCGTGGAGGCCGTCGTTCGACATGGAGCCGCGATCCCCGTGGTCCCCGTGGCCGAGACCCTGAAGCGGGTGGAGGATGGCCTGGTGCACGAGACGGTGGACCGCTCGGCGCTCGCGACGGCACAGACGCCGCAAGGCGTCCGGCGCCGCGTGCTCCTCGACGCCTGGGTACGGTTCCCGCCCGGCGGCCCCCCGGAGTTCACGGATGAGGCCGCCCTGCTCGAGGCCTGTAACATCCCAGTCCATGCAATCCCGGGTGATCCCACGAATCTCAAGGTGACGCTGCCCGATGACCTGCGCCGGGTCGAGCAGGCGCTGGCGCCTCCCGAGGCGCGGCCCGGCTTCGGCCACGACAGCCACCCGTTCGGCCCGGGCGCACCGCTGCGCCTGGGTGGGGTTGAGATCGCGGGTGCACCGAGGCTCGACGGCCACTCCGACGGCGACGTCGCGCTCCATGCCGTCGCGGACGCGCTCCTCGGTGCCGCCTCGCTGGGTGACCTCGGCCGGCTGTTCCCCGCCGACGGCCGGACACCGCGGGGCATCGCCAGCGACATCCTCCTGCGGGAGGTCGTGACGCGGCTCGCCGCAGTCGGCCTCCGCCCCGCGTCCGTCGACCTCACGATCATCGGCGCCCGACCGCGGCTCGGCGCCCGGCTCGACCTCATGCGCGCCGCAGTCGCATCGCTCCTGGACCTCGACGAGGCGTTCGTCAACGTCAAGGCGTCCACCGGCAACCTCTCGGGCGACGAGGGCGCCGGGCGCTCGATCTCGGCCCGCGCACTCGCAACCGTGCGAGGCCTCGGATGACGATCCGCCTTCAGGACACGCTCTCCGGGGCCGTCCGCCCGCTCGAGCCGCTTGAGCCCGGCCAGGTCCGGATCTACAGCTGCGGCCCGACCGTGTACGGGCCGGCCCACGTCGGCAACTTCCGCTCGTTCCTGTTCGCGGACCTCCTGGTCCGCTACCTGCGCTATCGCGGGCTTCGCGTCACGTGGGTGATGAACCTCACCGACATCGACGACAAGATCATCCGCGGAGCCGCGGCCGAGGGGATCACGACGGGCGAGCTCGCCGATCGCTATGCGGCGCGGTTCCTGGTCGACGCGGACGCCCTGGGCATGACGCGCCCGGACATCCTGCCCCGGGCCACCGACCACATCGCGCAGATCGCGGAGCTCGTCGGCACGCTGCTCGAGAAGGGACACGCCTACCGGACCGACGACGGGTCGATCTTCTTCCGGATCGCATCGTGGCCTGCCTACGGGCGCCTGGCGCGGCTGGACCCAGACGCCATGCGGGTGGGGGAGCGGGTCGAGGCGGATGAGTACGGGAAGGACGACGTCCGGGACTTCGCGCTCTGGAAGGGCCCCAAGCCCGGGGAGCCGTCCTGGGACACCGCCATCGGCTCCGGGCGGCCCGGCTGGCACATCGAGTGCTCGGCGATGAGCATGGCCCACCTCGGACCCTCGTTCGATATCCACACCGGCGGGGTCGACCTGGTCTTCCCGCATCACGAGGACGAGCTCGCCCAGTCCGAGGCCGCGACCGGGAAGCCGTTCGTCCGGACCTGGCTCCACTGCGCCCACCTCCGGATGGGCGGCGAGAAGATGGCCAAGTCCACCGGGAACATCGCGCGGGTGGCCGACCTGATCGCCGCGGGTGTCTCGCCGCGGGCGCTCCGGTACGCGCTGACCTCGGTCCACTACCGTGCGCCGCTCAACTGGTCGGACGACTCACTGCCTGCGGCGGCCGCCGCGGTGGAGCGCGTGGACGCCCTCCTGACGGCCCTCGCCTCGTACCGCGAGGATCGAGCCGAGGATCCGGGCCTGCCGGCCGCGCTGGACGGGATCCGGGCGGCGTTCGAATCCGGCCTCGATGACGACCTGAACGTCTCGGCGGCGCTGGCCGCGCTGTTCGAGGGCGTCCGCGAGCTGAACCGCCGGTTGGACGCACGAGCCCTGTCGACGGCCGATGCCGAGCGGGCCACCGCATTCGTCCGCGAGCTCGATTCCGTCCTGGGGATCGCCGCTCCGGCTGCGGACGCCCTGGACCCGGACCTGCAGACGATGCTGGACGAACGGGCCGCGGCCCGCGCCGCGCGCGACTGGGCGGCTTCCGACCGTCTGCGAGATGAGCTCCTTTCCCGTGGCGTGGCCGTCGAGGACACGCGCGATGGACAGCGCTGGCGCCTGGTGGTGACGACGAATGCCTGACAACCGACGCCCGCGCGACCACGAACGGCCCGGCAGGTCATCGAGGCCGGGTGACTCCGGCGGCCAGGGTGGCGGCCGGCCGCCGGGCCAGGGTGGCGGCCGGCATCCTGGCGGAGGGCCGCGTCCCGGAGACGGCCACCGGTCCGGCGGATCCGGCCAGGACGGCGACTTCCGTTCGTCCGGTCCCGGCCGCGACCCCGGCGACGACCGCGGCGCGCGATACCCCGACGGCCGTGGTCCGCGTGACTTCCAGGGTCCGCGGTCCGGTTTCGGCTTCCGTGACGGTCCCGGCATTCAGTCTCGCCCCCGCCCCCAGGGTGGCTACCGCGCGGACGGGCCCGCCACGCGACCCGGTGGCGCCGGGAACGCGGCCCGGCCCGTCGGCTTCGGAGCACCGGGAGGCGGCAGCCGACCCGGCGGACCCTCGCGTTCCTCGGGCCCGCGTCCATCCGGCCCACGTCCGTGGGAGAGCTCTCCAGGCGACCGCCCGCAGCGGACGTGGCAGGTCCGCTCGGAGGAACGGCCCGCGCGGTACCCGGACGACCGCGGACCCGCGCCGCGCCCGGCGCCCCGCGACTGGGAGGACCGCGGCCCCGCGCCGCGCCCGGCGCCCCGCGACTGGGAGGACCGCGGCCCCGCGCCGCGCCCGGCGCCCCGCGACTGGGAGTACCGCGGCCCCGCGCCGCGCCCGGCGCCCCGCGACTGGGAGGACCGCGGCCCCGCGCCGCGCCCCGAGGCCGAGATCGCCCACTCGTCTGACGAGGCCCCGTTCGGCAATGAGGACCGGCCCGTCCGCCCCGCGCCGCGCCCGTGGGTCTCCTCCGGGCAACGCCCGGGTCGCCCGGCTCCGCACGGCGCCCGTCCCGGCCGCCCGGGTCCGGGCCCGCGGCGTCCCGACCACGGGTACCGCCCCGACCAGGGGTACCGCCCCGACCAGGGGTACCGCCCCGACCAGGGGTACCGCCCCGACTACGGGCGTCGTCCCGAGTCGATCGTGAATCCTGCCGTCGCCCTGGCCGAGGACGAGGAGCTCGTGGCAGGCCGCCGTCCGGTGGAGGAGGCGTTCGTCGCTCGTCGCGAGGCCAAGCGGCTCCTCGTCGTCCCTCAGCGCCGGATGGCCCTGGAGAAGCTCGTGCTCCATGCGATGAACCTCCGGATTCCGATCGTCGAGGTCGAGGGCGGAACGCTGACGGCCGTCGCGGGCTTCGACGGGCACCAGGGGATCGCTCTTGTCGTGGCACCGCGCCGCTGGGCGGCGCCCGACGACATCCTCGCCCTGGCCGCCCAGCGCGGTGACCCGCCGCTCGTCCTCGTCCTGGACTCGCTGGAGGATCCCCAGAACGTCGGCACCCTGCTGCGCACGGCAGAAGCCTCGGGTGTCCATGGCGCGATCTTCCCGACCCGCCGGCAGGCGCCCCTGACGCCGGCGGCAGTCAAGGCCTCGGCCGGCGCCGTGGAGCACCTCCGCCTCGCGCCCGTGGACGACCTCCCGGGTGCCCTCGCCGATCTCCACGCTCGGGGCCTGCGCATCGTGGGCGCCGATGGGGATGCGCCGCTGACCGCGCGCGAGGCCGACCTGCGGGGTCCACTGGCGATTGTCGTGGGCAGCGAGGGCCAGGGACTCGGTCCCGCCGTCCGACGACGGTGTGACCTCCTTGTCCGCATCCCGATGCACGGGCACATCGAGTCCCTCAATGCCGCCGTCGCCGGGTCGATCCTCCTCTACGAAGCCGCGGCCCAGCGCCTTCTCGTCGAGACACCGCTGAGGCCGGGTGATTCCTCGGATGAGGGGGACCCCGGGTCGATCCCGTCGGGCGACATCCCGCCCGCGGAGGTGGTCGCGAAGGGGCATGTGGTAGCGGACGGCACGCTCGCCGGGCTCGACAGCGATCCCACCGAGCCAGGAGAGGCCGCCGTCGCATCTGACGAACCCGAGCCAGCCGAAGCGGCCGTCGCGCCGGACGAACCCGAGGCGCCGGCCGTGCCGGTGGAGACCGAGCCGGCCGCCGCCCCGACCCCTGTCCGGCGCCCGAGAACCGTCCGCAAGCGCCCCGCTCCGGCGTCCGGACAACCCGCGCCGGACGGCCCTGACCCGGACGGGGAGCTGCTGCCCGGAGGCCCGGACGCCGGGCCCGCGTCGGCCCCCGTGGACCCCGCCGGGGACCTGCGGGGCGGGTCCGGCGAGGTTTGACGCATCGGCGCACGGGCCGTATCATTCCCCGGCTCGCGGAGTCCTACTCTTGTTTGACGCTGCGCGCGTGCCGACGTAGCTCAATTGGTAGAGCAGCGGTTTTGTAAACCGCCGGTTCCGGGTTCGAGTCCCGTCGTCGGCTCCACCAGTCATGAATGCGTCAACGGGGCGGACCGGATCGAACCGAACCGCCCCCGCGGGCCCAGATAGCTCAGCTGGCAGAGCACATCCTTGGTAAGGATGAGGTCACGGGTTCGAATCCCGTTCTGGGCTCCATATCTCGAGCAATCCGATCCGTGACCGGCGGTCAGCACCGCCCCAGCAGTGGAGTGAGAAGGGTCCTGTGGCCAAGAAGAAGTTCGAGCGCACGAAGCCGCACGTGAACGTCGGCACGATCGGCCACATCGACCACGGCAAGACGACGCTCACGGCCGCCATCACCAAGTAC
>Ga0302321_100005143_pt1 | contig 11418 bp, 11 predicted proteins | sample Fen_T0_1_FD_202505 | JGI IMG/M metagenome (GOLD analysis project Ga0302321, IMG submission 202505) | Peat permafrost microbial communities from Stordalen Mire near Abisko, Sweden - Fen_T0_1 | ecosystem: Environmental > Terrestrial > Soil > Wetlands > Permafrost | place: Sweden: Abisko...
GGATGGGGTCGGTCTACGAAGTCGAGGGGCCCAATGCCGAGCGCTTGGCCGCCAAGGTGGTCTCCGCAGGCACGGCAAATGCTTCGCCGACCGCGCTCGAGCGCTTCGCGCGCGAGGCACGCACGGCGAGTGAGATCAGCAGTCCGAACGTGGCGCGCACCATCGATTCCGGCTCCGACGAAGCGCTCGGCATGCCGTACATCATCATGGAGCTGCTGCACGGCGTGGAGCTCTCGACGGTGCTCAAAAAAGAGGGCGCGCTCGAGCCGCAGGTCGCAGTGCGGCTCGTGCTGCAGGGCGCCAGTGGGGTCGCCGCAGCGCATGCGCGCGGGGTCGTGCATCGCGATATCAAGCCCGCAAATCTGTTTTTGCAAATCGACGATCAGACCGAGGAGGTCACCGTCAAGGTTTGCGATTTCGGCGTGGCCAAGCGCACGCGGGTGAACGACGGCAACAACGCTGCCAGCCACCTGAGCCTGACACGCACGGGCGGCATGCTCGGCTCACCGATGTACATGTCGCCCGAGCAAGCCAAAAATGCCAAGGCAGTCGATGAACGCACGGACGTTTGGAGCCTCTCGGTCGTGCTTTGGGAAGCGCTCAGCGGTCAGCGCCTGTGGGGCGGACAAGCCTCGTTGGGCGAGCTCATCATCGCCATCTGCACCGAACCCATCCCGCAGCTGGACGTGGTGGCGCCCTGGGTGCCGCGCGATCTCGCACGCGTGGTGCATCGCGGTCTCGAACGCGATCCCAATCTGCGCCCCAACTCGGTGCGCGCCTTCATCGAGTCCTTGTCGGTGTTCAGCGGCGGCACCGATCGCGTGCAAAAGTCCCAACTCGTAGCGATCACCGTGGCCGAACGGGGCGCCTTGCAAGTGAAGGTCAGTATCAGCGCGTCGGCGGCAGCCGGCATGGCCAACCTAGCCCGCGGCGGTCGCGGCGGCACCTCGCTTCCGCCCGAACGCGTCAGCCCCCGGCGCGCCGCCCCCGGCCCGCGGGTGGCCAACACCTGGTCAATGGCGATCCTGCTGATCCTGGTGGTCGGTGGGCTGTCGGCGGCGCTTGGCTACTTCCTCAAACGCTGACTCAAGACCCGAGCAACGGGTTTCCGCGTAGCTCAGCCACCGCGAAATCGACGAACGCACGGACGCGCGCCGCCGCACGCTTTCCCTCACGATGAATGACGTGGATGGGGATGGGTTCGGGCTCGAACTCGCTCAAGATCACGCGCAAGCGACCCGCCTTCACTTCCGAGGCTGCTTGATAGGACAACACGCGCGTCAGCCCCTCGCCGGCAACGGCGCCTTGCATCGCCACCTCCGGGCTGTTGACGAGCAGCCGCGCGTTCGGGCGCACCGAGAGCGTGCGCTTGCCCACCTGGAATGACCAAGCGGGCGCGCTGCGATCAGCCGAAAAACAGAACGCCGAGCGATCCTTCAAGTCATCGGGGGTTCGCGGAATTCCGTGGCGCTTCAAATAGCCCGGCGACGCGCATACCACGTTGCGTACGGCGCCCACGCGGATGGCGGTGAAGGAAGCATCCGACAGGTGGGCGACGCGCACTGCCACGTCCAACCCTTCCTCAATCAGATCGACCACGCGATCGACGAACAGCGCGCGAACGTTCAGCTTGGAATGTCGGTGCAGGAAGGCGTGCAGCAGCGGAGCCACCAGCGCTCGCCCAAACAGCACCGAAGCCGTGATTGCGAGCGTGCCCCGGACCTCCACCTGCGCGCCGGACACGGCCTGATCGGCATCCTCGAGCTCGCTCAATACCCGTTTGCAGTCGCGCAGGTAGCGTGCGCCCGCCTCGGTCAAACGCACGATGCGCGTCGTGCGCTGCAGCAGCTTCACCCCCAGCGTCTGCTCGAGGGCGCTGACCGCGCGCGTCACCGCGGGCGGCGAGAGCGCCAAACGCCGGGCCGCAGCCGTAAAGCTCTGCTCCTCACCGACCGCGACGAACACCTTGAGAGACAAAAAGCGGTCCACGCACTATTTCTATTTGTGGAATAATGACTTGTCAATTCTGAGTATTGTTTCCGGCGGATCGCGGCTTCAAGTTATGCGCATGACCCAGCCCAACCGCCTCCGCCTGTACCGCTTCGCCCAATCCGGCCACTCGCACCGAGCTGAGCTGATGCTTTCTCTGCTTGGCTTACGCGCTGAATTGGTCAATGTCGACCTGACCAAGGGCGAACATAAACAGCCGCCCTTCCTAGCCAAAAATAGCTTCGGCCAAGTACCCGTACTGGAAGATGGCGCGCTGACTCTGAGCGACAGCAATGCGATCCTGGTTTACCTGGCCGAGCGCTACGACGAGGCGCACCGCTATTGGCCTCGCGATCCCGCTCTCCGCGCCCAAGTGCAACGCTGGCTGTCAGTCGCGGCGGGGGAATTGGCTGCGGGCGCCGGCGCGGCCCGGCGCGCGCGCATCTTCAACGCGCCACTCGACCATGCCCTGGTCGTAGGCAAGGCGCATGACTTATTTGCGCTGCTCGAGAAAGAGCTGAGCGCGCGTCCGTTCCTCGTCGGTGAAGCGCCGACGTTGGCCGATATCGCGCTCTATACTTACACTGCACACGCGCCCGAGGGGGACGTTTCGCTCGAGGCTTACCCAGCCATTCGCAGCTGGCTATCACGCATCGAGGCGCTCCCGGGTTTCGTGCCCATGGTTCGCTCTTCAGCAAGATCATGACCACCCCGCCCCCCCGCCGCGCGGCTCGGGTGATCGATCGCGGTTGGACGCGCGAAGCCTCGCCCTTTCACCCGGGCGAGCAGGCCGTTCAACGACGGGTCGGCGTGCGTGATCAAGTCGAGCGCGCCGGGCGCAACATGACACGCGAGCAGCTGCCCGATCAGCATCGCGCTTTGTTCGAGGCTTTACCGTTGCTCGTCGTCGGCAGCATGGACGCGGCCGGGCGACTCTGGGCTTCATTCCTGAGCGGGGAGCCCGGCTTCGTGCGCTCACCCTCGCCGAAGCTCCTGCAAATCACGGCACAACCGGCACTGGGTGACCCGCTGCGCGAGCAGCTCGAGCTCGGCAGACCGCTCGGACTCCTCGGGATCCAGCTCGAAACGCGCCGCCGCAACCGCGCCAACGGCCGCATCGTCGCACGCGATGCTCACTCCTTCAGCGTCGAAGTCGAACAAAGCTTTGGCAATTGCCCGCAATACATCCAAGCGCGCGAACCAACCTTCGACGCGAGCCTACTCGGGACCGCCGGCCCAGCTCGCAGCGAAGGCCCGCGGCTATCCGCGCGAGCCAGCGAGCTACTCGCACACACTGACACCTTCTTCATCGCCACTGCGTCGGCCGCCGCTGCCAGTGGCAACGACGGCGAGGGCGTCGATGTCTCTCACCGCGGCGGTCGCCCGGGCTTCGTGCGCGTGAGCGACGGAGCGCACGCCACCCAACTCACAATCCCGGATTTTCGCGGCAATTTCATCTTCAATACTTTCGGGAACCTCGCGGTCAATCCGCGCGCCGGCATCGTCTGCGCCGACTTCCGCACCGGCGACGTCCTGTCCGTAACCGGCACGGCCCACGTCATCTGGGAGGGCCCAGAGCTCGACTCCTTCGCAGGCGCCGATCGCTTACTCAGCTTCCAAGTCGAGTCCGGAGTATTGCTCGAACGAACCCTACCGCTGCGCTTCCAGGGCCTCGTCCCTTCACCGGATTTGCTGGAGACGGGGATTTGGACGGAGGCGCAGGGTGGCTGAAGCCAAGAACGAGCAGATCGGCCGCGAGCCTTGCGTTCCACACGCCCCGCCCGTACCCGTATTCCTTGTCGCATTTCCCACGTCCTGAGGATCCCTCCAAAGCGAAGCCCATCCCGGAGACGCCTCGCTGGAAGAAGCGTCACCTCGGCCTGGCCGCCGCCGCCGTGGTCTTCGCCATCATCGCGGGTCTCGCGTGGCGCTTCAGTCGGGAGCCTCCAGCGCCACGCGACGGCGACAGGCCGGCGGTACCGAGGCAACCGTAGGACCGCGCAGGTAGCGGCTGCTCGGACTGGGTTCCCTTCTCCCCCTGGTCAGTGCTATCCCCCCATTCGGCAAGCCAAGCGGCCCAGCAATGGGTCAAAGGGTGAGCAAGAAACAGTGTGGCCCCTTGGCGGAATGGCAGACGCAGGGGACTTAAAATCCCTCGTTGGAAACAACGTTCCGGTTCGAGTCCGGAAGGGGCCACCAAGTCGGAATTGTTGGGCTCTTCGTTCTCCGCCAGCCCGCAACGCCGAACACATGCCCACAACTCTCGCCCAGCTTGAACGTCACCTCTTCGCGGCCGCCGACATCCTGCGCGGCAAGATGGATGCCTCGGAGTTCAAGGAGTAAATTTTCGGCGCGCTGTTCCTGAAGCGCTGCTCCGATGTGTTCGAGGCCCGGTACGACGAAATTGTCGCCTCCGAGAAGGAAAAGGGGCGCACGCTGGCGGAGGCAAAGAAGCGGGCGAACCATCCGAGCTTCTACACGGGCTCGTTCTTTGTGCCGCCGGAGGCGCGCTGGTCATTCCTGCGGGACGAGGTGCCAAGAACGTCGGGGACGGGCTGAACAAGGCGCTCGCTGCGCTGGAGCACGAGAACACGAGCCTCGAAGGCGTGCTCGGGCACATCGATTTTACGAAGAAGGTCGGCCAGTCGACGCTGCCGGACAAGCGGCTGCGCGATCTCATCATGCATTTCTCGGAGGTGCGGCTGCGCAACGAGGACTTCGAGTTCCCCGATCTGCTCGGCGCGGCGTACGAGTACTTGATCCGGGATTTTGCCGACTCGGCCGGCAAGAAGGGCGGCAAATTCTACACGCCTCGCTCGGTAGTCCGCATGCTGGTGCGCATCATCGAGCCCCAGGAGGGCATGAAGATCTACGATCCGTGCTCGGGATCGGGTGGCATGCTGGTGATGTCGAAGGAGTACCTCGACGAGCACTGGCCGCGCCAACGGCTACTTCGAAGTGACTCAATCAAATCACCATTCTGGAAATATCAAATTTTCTTACCGGGTAGTGGCAAAGCGAAAAGACTTGGCTCGCGAGCGCTTTGCGAAGGTGACCGGTCTCGACCCCAGTCGCAAGAGAACGCCAACGACGCCCGTCGCCCGTCAGAGGGGCAATGTGACCGAACAAATGAGCTCGGTACGTCAGCCGCCTACCGTTCCTCAAGCCGTGGTTCCAGTGCCTCCACCGATTCAGAGGCGATGACCGCCAAGGAATGAACATCCCGCGCTTTCGTGGAGGTGCGTCGGTAAGCAGAGCAGCGGCTCCTCGAACGCGAGCGCGACGAGCTGGGCAAGCGCCTGGAGCGCTGGTAAGAACGCATCGAGACGGAATCCGACCTTGGGGACATCTCGCTATATCGCCTCGCGCTTCAATTAGTAGAATCGTGCAAGAACCTGGAACCTGCGTTCTACGTGTTGAGGGAGCCGCTCGCTAGACTCTCCTGGAGGAATCCTCATCCACCAGGAGAGCAACAACAGGCGTGTTTTCATTACCGGAGCTACGGGGTTTATTGGGTCGGCTGTCGTTCAGGAGCTGCTGGGCGCGGGCCATCAGGTACTTGGGCTCGCGCGTTCCGATGAACGCGCGAAGGCGCTTGCTGCAACAGGGGCGACGGTGCATCGGGGGTCGCTCGAGGACCTTGACAGCTTGAAGCGCGGAGCAGCGGCCGTGGATGGCGTCATCCACACCGCCTTCATTCATGACTTCTCGGACTTTGCCGCTAACGCCAATGCTGACAAGCTCGCGATCGAGGCCATCACTGCGACCCTTGCGGGCTCGGGCAAACCCCTCATCGTCACCTCCGGCTGCCTGGGCCAGCGGACGGAGGCTGATCCACCTCCTCAAGACTTCCCGCGTAAGTCCGAACAGGCCGGGCTTGCGGCAGTAGCCCAAGGCGTTCGCGCCATGGTGGTGCGCTTCCCCCCTTCGGTCCACGGCGACGGTGATCACGGCTTCGTGCCAATCTTGATCAAGTTCGCACGTGAAAAGGGCTATGCCATCTATGTCGGCGAAGGAAACAACCTCTGGCCCGCAGTGCACCGGCTCGATGCAGCCAAGCTCTATCGGCTTGCGCTGGAGAAGGGCAGCGCGGGCGCTGTGTTCCATGGAGTCGGCGACGAGGGCATCCCAACCCGGAAGCTCGCCGAGATCATTGTGCGCATTCCGGTCCACTTGAGCGCTCGTTCCGCTTGGACTTGAGCGGACGTTCCTGTGCAAGAGGGTACATGGGTAACACTCTGGCCCGGGCACATGGGTGACAGGTGTCCGGGTGACATAGGTGACATCTCAGCCCTCTCCGCCCTTTCCCTTATTTCACCCTGGCCCAACACACCACAGGTGGACGAACGAGTCCGAGCTCCGGCCTTTCGTCATCAAGGAAGCCGAGCCGGACGTCAGCAAAGAAGACGTGGTGCATGCCGTCGCGCTCTTCGATTCCAATCGACTCGCCCTCGAGTGCGTGTCCGATCGTGACCAGCGCGCTCTTCCAGCGAATCCGCCCGCTCGCCGCTACTTTGCGAACGGTGAAGTGAGGTGGGTACTCGATACTGCGCAGTCGACGAGGGAACTCTCGCTCGGACGGCGTGTAGCGCGACGCGGGCGTTTGGTCGTCTATGCCTTCATGAGGCCGCTCCTGATTGAACTCCTCCTGAAACGCATCGAAGCGTGTCTGTTGCGTGCGCGCCGTCGATGCAGGCGGCCGCAGTGTTTCCTGCTTCAGCGTCCGGTGCATGCGCTCGTGCCGCCCATTTTGCTCTGGGTGGCCTGGCTCGATACGCTCATGGCGAATTCCGAGCTTCACCCACCAGATGGAGAGCCGCGACAAACCGCCGGCGCCGCGGCTCGCAAACGGGGTCCCGGTTGTCCGTGCGAATTCGTTCGGGCAAGCCGTACTCGCGGAACACCGACTCGAAGACTGGCTGAGCGCGCACCGTCTTCGTCGACCTCAGCGCCTTGCAGCGTAGGAGCATCCGGCTGAAGGCATCGGTGATCGTAAGCGGGTAGCAGCGCAGGTAGTCGCCTGTTTTGTAATCGCCTTTGAAATCTGCGCACCAGATTCGGTTGGCTGCGTCGGCCTCGCCAAACGGGTCTGTGTACGGCGGCGTCCGCCGCCGTGCGTGGCGCACCCGCGACAGGCCGTACCGGGCGAAAACCTCGCTCACCGTGCTCGCCACCGGCAGCGTGAGCCCTGGCTGCTTCCTCGCGAGCCACGCCAGTATCTTCCGGGCTCCCCAGTGGGCGTGCGCGCGACGCGCCTGCACGAGCGCTTCGAGCACCACAGGCGCGATTCGGCTCGGGTGTGAAAGCGGGGCACGCGAACGATCCTCGAGGGCTGCCGCGCCATCCTCGTTGTATCGCCCCACCCATTTGTAGCCTGTCTTTCGGCTGATTCCGAACTCGCGACAGAGCTCCGTCATAGGTCTCTCGCCTTTTGATGTACTCGCCAACCAGCAATACCCGCTTGTCCATACGTGAGCGCTCCTTCCAGGCCATTCACTCTCCTTCTGGAGAGCGACCCTCGACCCGGCGCCGCGTGTCACCTATGTGAATCGGACTGCTGTCACCTATGTCAGCCGGGTAAAGTGTTACCCATGCTCCCGGATTTTACCCGGAACGAGCGTTCAAGTCGTTTCGGAACGGCTGTTCAAGTGCTTCCGGAATACGCAGCACTCCCCGGCGGCAGGGCGCGCCTTGCCGACCATCGACTAGCGAGAGTGCCTGACCGGTGTCAGCACTCGCTTCGAGGAGTGGTCTCCGCTCACCGCGTTTGCAAAAAGCATGTTTCGTGCCACGATCGAGCGATGCTTGGTGGAAGGCTATCGGTGGTGTGTGTGCTTGCGCTCGTGGTCGCCTGTGGGGGGCAATCGCGCGGATCCGGCGGAGCTCGGCCCGATGACTCGTCAGGCGGGGACGGTGGGCTCGCCGACACGCAGGGTGGTGAAAGCAGCAACGCTGCGACCGGCGGCAGGGCACGGATGAACCTCGCGGGCGCTCCCAGCGTCGTCGGGACGTTCGGCGGCGCGGCGGGCGAGCAGTCTGCCGGCGAGGCGGGCGACACATCTTTGGAGAACCTCGACCGCTTGGGACCGGTCCTCGCGGACGCTCAATGTCGCTACGAGGAACAATGTTCCCCCCATCCCAAGTACAGCTCGTACTCCGGCGGCTGCCTCGGAGTTCTCGAACCCAAGCTCGAGAAAACGGTGGAGGCGCAGGTTCGTGCAGGCGTTGCCGCGGGAACGATTCGCTACGATTGGAGCGTGCTGGCCAAGTGCCTGGAGCGCTGGACCACCCCGGATTGCCTGGCGGGTATCCCCGAAGACCTCGAATGCCTCGGTGGGACGATGGATGGCATAGCTCCTACGTGCCGGTATCCAGCTCGCTTCGAATGCCCCGGCGGGCTCGACGGCACCGTGGAGCTCGGCCGCCTTTGCAAGATTGATCTCGAATGTGCTGGAGACGCGTTTTGCGAGAAGAAGGCGGACTGCTACGGGGTCTGCACCCCACGTGGCGCGGAAGGCGTTAAGTGCGACCCGTTCGCGCAGCCCTGCACCCCGGGGAGCATTTGTCCCTTCCACTCCGACAATCCTAGCGTCGTGCCCGGCGTCTGCACCCGCCTTCGCGAAGAGGGGGAGTCAGGGTGCGAGGGGATTGGTTGTACGGGCTCCCTCGCGTGTCGCATGGCGGTCGGTGCCGACGGGACGACGGATCACGGCACCTGTGTTCGGCCGGAAGTCGTCGCCCTCGGCCACTTGTGCGTGGACCCGAGCTATGTCTGCCCATCCGGGTCCGCATGTGTGGCGCACCCGAATCCCGACAATGGCACCAGGGGTGACTACTGCGCACCCATTTCCGCTTCAGGCGAACCGTGCCTCCCCGGATGGGCTTCGGACGACCCCGGCTCGTGTCCGATCGGCGAGTTCTGTCGTTTCGTGGACTTCGCTGAAGATGCTCAGCCCAACTGCACTCCCGACCGCAAGCTCGGTGAAGCGTGTGCCTATCCGGAGCATTGCGAGGTCCCGCTCGAGTGCGTTGATGGCGTCTGCGCGGTGCCGATCAAGACCGTGAGTCAGTGCGACCTCCCGGCGGGTCGTCCCCCAGGAGACCCCGAGAGCATGAACGGCGCGGGCGGAGTACCAGCTGGGTCGTTCCTCGACACGTTTGGATGGCGCGTGGCCGACGCTCGGTGTCGGCACGGCGAGACCTGCTCGCTCACCTCGTCGTATCCCTCGGACTCGGCCTATGGAGGGTGCCTCGGCCTACAGGGACCGCAGCTCGAGAATACTCTGGGCGAACGGGTTCGTTCCGGGGTCGCGGCGGGGCGGATCACGCTCGATCCCGACGTGATGGGCGCGTGCCTCGCCAACCTCGCGACGCTGGACTGCGCAAAGTCCAGCCCTTCGACCCCTAAAGGCGACCTCGACTGCCCTGGCGGCCTCGACGGAACCGTGCCGCTCGGCGGCGCGTGCGCCAACGATCTCGAATGCGCGGGGGATGCCCGTTGTTCGGCGGACGACTGCACGGGGATCTGCGTCGCGGTCGTGCGCGCCGCAGAAGGGGAATCCTGCGACTCGAACGCATGCTCGCTCGATACTTACTGCATGCATCACCCGGTTGGCGAGTCGGTGGGCCCTGGGTTTTGCACTCGTCCGAAGGGAGAGGGAGAACGCGGCTGCCGGTCCGTTGGCTGCACGGGCAGCCTCTTCTGCCAGGTCGAGGAACAGAACGGGGTGCAGGATGACGGCATCTGCACGCGGCTGGTCCTCCGTCAGGTCGGAGACTCGTGTGGAGCCGGAGATGTTTGCGCCTCAGGGTCGCGTTGCTTCGACGGTCACTGCGTGCCGCGGACAGCGGACGGAGAGCAGTGCGAGGACTGGGGCGAATGCGTCGCAGCCGACCACTGCGATGAGTTGGACAGCCATTGCCTCCGGCTCTCGGTTCTCGGCGAAGGCTGCGATTCGGTCTATATCTGTCAGCAGGGTCTTGTTTGTGTCGGAGGCCGTTGCGCGCTGCGTCTCGACAACGGTAAAGAATGCGATTCCGGAACCGAGTGCGCGACTCGAGCGTGCCTGAACGGGCACTGCCTCGATGATCGGTCGTGCTATTCGCACTAACGGTCCTTGTCCCTTGCCGAAGTAGGGCGTGGAGCATTCGCTCACTTGTCCCGGCGGGCACGCTCGGTCCCGACGGCAGCGTCGTGCTCGCGGGCCCGTCCGTCAACGAATTGGACCTTGCTGCCATGGGCCGCGGCGCGCCGCCCATCAGCCTTCGCGCAGAGCGATTGAATCCGTAGTCGGCGGCAACGGATTCGTGCCGCGAGGTGCGGTGCTGGATTGGGATCGCCCATTCTCTCACGCCTTGCCGCGCGACCTAGCGGTCACGTCGGCGTCTCCCCGCCTCGATCTGCACCACGCCGGCACGCGCCTTCCGACGCGCCTCAATCTCCCGGGCCAACACTTCGACCGCTGTCCACTGGCCAGCCGCGCTCGCGCGCTCCAAGGCGGTCGCCATGGCGAGCTCCACAGGGTCGCTTTCGCTGACCAGCTCCGCTACCGCGGGCGGCGCTGATGCATCTCCGTGTCGCTCCTCGTGTCGACTTGCGGCGCAATGTCGTCCTCGTACTTGGTCACGTCGGCCCCTGTGCCACTTAAAATCCCTCGTTGGAAACAACGTTCCGGTTCGAGTCCGGAAGGGGCCACCAGCACTAATCATGCGGGATTGTCATCGCTCTCGGCCTCTTGACCGGCATTCTCATGGGGCAAGTCGCCGAGCCGCCCATATTCCGCCGCTCGCTGCAAAAATAGGGCGCGTTCGCGGGCGTTTCGGGTCAGCGCAGCGGCGCGTTCGACTGCTGTCTTTGCTTCGGCGAAGCGGCCGAGTTTCGCCAGCAGATCTGCGCGGACGCTGGGCAGGAACGGGTAGTCGCTCAAGTCAGGGTCGTCGAGCAACGGATCGACGATACCCAGGCCAACGGCGGGCCCGAAGGCCATGCCCGCCGCGACTGCGCGGTTCAGCTCGACGACGGGGGACGGCGCGATGTGCATGAGCGCCGCGTAGAGTGATGCGATGCGAGGCCAGTCCGTGTCGCGCGCCTCGCGAGCGCTAGCATGACAGCCTGCGATTGCGGCTTGTAGTAGATACGGGCCAGGGCCCTGGCGGATGCGCGATTCGGCGCGCGTCAGGCCCTCGAGGCCGCGACGCACGAGCAGGGTGTCCCACTTGCTGCGGTCTTGGTCGAGCAGCAAGACCGCTTCGCCATCGGGCCCGGCGCGGGCGCGAGCGCGAGAGGCTTGGATCTCCATCAGCGAGAGGAGTGCGTGGACTTCTGATTCGGTGGGCACCAGTTGGGCGAGCGTGCGGCCGAGGCGCAGTGCATCTTCACAAAGCGCTGGGCGCATCCAATCGTCGCCAGCGCTAGCGAGGTAGCCTTCG
>Ga0302321_100005145_pt1 | contig 11417 bp, 6 predicted proteins | sample Fen_T0_1_FD_202505 | JGI IMG/M metagenome (GOLD analysis project Ga0302321, IMG submission 202505) | Peat permafrost microbial communities from Stordalen Mire near Abisko, Sweden - Fen_T0_1 | ecosystem: Environmental > Terrestrial > Soil > Wetlands > Permafrost | place: Sweden: Abisko...
GTCTGACGTCACGTTCAAGTGCGGAGGCGCGTGTCACGGCGTGCCACCTTGGGGCGCGTCAGGTTCTGCTGCTCGAGCAAGAACCAGATGAAGCCCTGCTCGCCGAAAATCTCGCCCCCGATCTACGGCAGCTCTTGCAGCAGAGAGGCATTCAGCTCCTCCTTAGCGCGGCGACATCCTTCGGCAAGGACATTCTTCCGCGCGTGTCGGCCCTCTTGGACTGTGCGTATATCGGCGATTGTTGCGGTATCGCGGTCGAGGGCGAAAACGTAGAGTTCCTTCGACCAATCTACGCGGGCAACGCTACCGCATCGTGCATCGTTCACACGGACAATGCCGTTCTGACGGTCCGGCACAGTGAATTCGCGCCCGCGGTGAGCAATTGCCCCACGCCGAGCAAAGTCGAAAGCATCCACGTCACCGAGCGGTCGCTAGCATCGAACCGCGTCAAATGGCTCGGATTCGATTCGACCGATTCGAAACGACCAACGCTCACTGACGCGAGAATTATCGTGTCCGGCGGGCGAGCACTTTCAAGCCAATTCCTGACCGTTCTCGGTCCGCTCGCTGACTGCCTCAATGCAGCCATCGGTGCCACGCGCGCTGCCTGCGACAGCGGGTATGCGCCGAGTGATTTTCAGGTTGGACAAACCGGCAAGGTGGTTGCACCAGACCTCTACATTGCCATTGGGATATCAGGAGCCGTGCAACACGTTGCCGGTATGCGTAGCTCACGCGTGATCGTCGCTATCAATTCGGATCCAGACGCGCCTATGTTCTCGTTTGCTGACTACTACCTCGTGGGGGACCTATTTAAGCTCGTGCCAGAATTGGTCGGCGCGCTTCAAGCCCGCGGGCCTGCCTGTACGCACTAGGCGCGTCAGCCGACTCGCATCCCTCTGTTCTCAATCTGGTCCTCAATGCCGCACATAGCCTTGACAGACAGCACCGCGCACGCCATCCTCCGCCGCCACCGATTGAGAGTTTCCGGGGCGTAGCGCAGTTTGGTAGCGCGCACGGTTCGGGTCCGTGAGGTCGGCAGTTCGAATCTGCCCGCCCCGACCGAGAAACCCTCGATGCAGAAAAGGGAGCCTGTTAAGGCTTCCTTTTTAGCTTTGTCGGACTGGTACAGGTCCGTCGATCATGTGCGGAGCAGTCCGAAGGCAACGTGGTGCCCTGCGTAGTTGCAATGAGCCCTTGCAATTCTGACAAGCGACACCGGTGAACATCCGCGAAATCCGCGCAATGGCTTGAGCGTTTTTTGGCATGCCCCGTGCTTAGGCTGTGACCAGACTCGCTGCGGAACAGCAGAGTCGCACCCTGTTACACGGCGATTTAGGCTGCATCCCCCTCCCCACCCCCCGCCAGCCTGGGTCGCCGTGTTCTTTTTTGTAACTTCCGTCGAAGCGGGCGAGGTCCACCGCTGAAAGCTCGCGACGCCCGTTCACCTACGCTAGCGGTCCGTCGGGTGTCGCGCTTTAGTCGTCGACGGTCGGTGCCAAACGCATACTCCGCGGGTAGAACTATCTGGCAAATCGGGTACTCGATCGCCTTGCTCGCGATGCCGCGTTCCCGAGCTCACTTTAGTGCCTAGCCTAGTTGTCTGTTTCGGCTCGCAAACGGACCCCGTTCGATTCGCCAAATTCGCTCAAGTGGGGCATGCGCATCGGAACGCCAACGGGCCGGCTAGATTAGCCATCGGGCCGGTATCAACACAACGGCTTCCGACCGATAGTCCTCAACCGACAACCCAGAATCCATTGAGGCGAAGACGGAATGCTACCGGCCAGCCGTATATTTATAGTGAACCTTGCGTCGTTTTTTGTACGTCGATGGTTTCAGTCCCATTGAAGAACGAAACTCATTAGTGCTATTGTAGTGACACTGTAGCTCCTCCTCGAGTCATAGCTGGAAGTTCCAGCTTCTTTGAACTCGCTCGGAGGCGCGGGAGGCAAGCCGTGCCGATTGACGTTCCTGCCGTACGAATTCTAATCATCGACGACGATCCAGCCATTTGCGAATACATGCAGACCCTCCTTGAAAAGGATGGTTTCGTCGTCAAGACGCTGAGCGACCCGACACTTGCCGAGCAGGAAGTCCGCCAGGGTGAGTATCACGTCATCATTCTCGATCTGATGATGCCGAAGATGGACGGCATCGAAGTACTGCGGCGAATTCGCGGAATTGACACCGACATTGCGGTAGTCATTTTCACGGCTCACCCGAATCTGGACACCGCCGTGGCGTCAATGAAGCTCGACGCGGTGGACTACATCAAGAAGCCCTTCAACGTCGATGAATTCCGCGAGGTCTTGTCTCGCGTAATGAAGAAGAAGGGACTTGCGCGGACTCCGGAAGAGCAGCTCCATCGGATCATCGGGGATACAATCCGCACGATTCGCAAGGACAAAGAGCTGACGCTCAAGCAGATGAGCCGCCGCACCGGGTTATCGATTTCCCTGCTCTCGCAGATCGAGCGCGCCGAATCAAGCCCTTCCATCTCGAGCCTCTACAAGATCGCGGTCGCCTTGGACACCAGAATTCAAGAGTTGTTCGGCGATAATTGAAGTTGTAATACCCAACCATGCTTCCGTCTTCGGTCGCGCCGCGGGCCATGTCTAAAACGGCAATTGGACCGCGGTGTGTCTTCTTGCGGCACCTCAATTCGCCGCGGAGCCGATTTGTGAATCGCATTCTTGGGCTAATGCTCCTAACAACCGCTGCGCACGCGACGCCAAACCCAATTTGGCCGCCCAGTTCTGGGACGGCCATCCCGGACCTCAAAGACCCGAAACATTGGCCAAGCGACGCGGCGTACGCATATGGATATGCCCCAGCCTCGGGTGCCGGCGAGAAATCCGGACAATGGTGGCTCTATTCCTTCGTTCCTGATAGGGCAACCAATGCCGTGGTTCTGCATGAACCAGGCCTTCCCGCAGGTCTCAGCGTGGACAGCGCGTGGCGCACAACAACGGGCTCCCCGGAAGTTGTGCTTGCGGTTCTCGACGACGGCGTCGATATCGCTAATCCCGACTTGCTCGAAGCAATCTACCTAAACCTAGGCGAACTTAGGCAACAGCCGCCAACACACGCTGATGGTTCTCCTTGCGCACCGCTTTCGCCAACCGATCCGCTTTCGCCACTCGTCGACTGTTCCGAACCACCCGACGGTGCCTTTACCATTAGCGACTATCGAGAGACCCTAGGCTGGACCAATGGGTCAAATGGCATCGATCCGAATGGGAACGGTGTCTTAGATCCCGGAGATCTGCTCCTTCTTGGATTTGCGGACAAGATTGATAACGATGAGAACGGTTTCGTGGACGATATCGTGGGTTGGGATTTCGTCGATCTCGACAACCAACCGGTCCCGGTGCAAATCAGCGCGGGCACCGAAGCGGCATTAGACGCTGCCGCACGAGCGAACAACGATTTCGATCGAGCCGGCGTGTGCCCGAATTGCAGAATCCTGCCAGTTCGAGTCGGATTCCAACGAGGAACAAGTTCGCAAGCGATCGCCTTGGGCGTGCTCTATGCCTCATCGTTCGGCGCTACCGCGGCACTTGTGGGGCACGTTCCACAAGGACGCACCCGTATTCTTGATTCGGCGCTGCGTTCCGCCGGTCAACGCGGAATGCTGACACTCTTTCCTCGAGATGGGGAGCAGCAACTGTCGCCTCCAATTCGCTTTGATTCTGCGGGCGCCCAAATGGTGGGCTCCGTAACACAACTGAATAATTGGACAATGACCACAGGGAGTTTCGTTGCGCAGGATCCCTGCCAGACGCACGAATTGGAGCCCACTCTCCTTGCTGCCGCTCCTGCTTGCAGTCGCCGAGGACCGGCGGTTGCGTTGGGAATTGCGGGACTTACCGCATCCGTCTCGGGACCGAAATCAAACCCCACGAAGCTTTCGGCATTCGAACTGTCCGCCGTCCTGAATCATTCTGCGGAAACCATTCGCCCCGCCGATACGAGCGCCTCGCCCGTCCAGGCAACCTCGTCACTTCGGCGCATGAACGCGCAGACAGCGGTATCGCAAGTGGCCACGCTTGCCATACCGCCCGAAATCGAACTGGACACACCACATTGGTTCGAAACCGTCGAATTGGACAGTTTGACGTTGCGGTTGGATGTAGTCGGCAGGGTGGCAGCGCTTCGCGCAGGAACCTACGATATCTTCGTGGAGCTTGCCCCGGGGATGTCGCCAAAACCGAGTGATTTTACCGTCATCTCCGAATCGCACGACATTGCAGGAGCAACCATTACGGGCCCTAGCGCAACGCTCGGACGAATTGACCTTTGGGAGTGGTCGAAGTCGCAGAACCTAGCCAACGCAGGCGATAGCACGCGGGGATTCATCGCGACACTTCGCGTACGCGTCGTTGCGCATAGTCAATCCAGCTCGGACGCACCGCAGACGATCGAAAACCAGGTCACCCGGCAGATTGTTTTGGTCGAAGACACGAGTCTCATCTCAGGGTTCCCCTTTCGACTGGATGCAGCTCCAACGGATCCCCAGATTGTCGATCTGAATGGGGACGGTTTTCAGGAGATTGTGGTTGGCACAATCGACGGCCGCTTGCTTGCGCTAAATGTGAAGAGTGGTTCGCCAACAGACCTATTCAAAGGCACGGTCGCGACGGCATTGCTGCCCCCATTTCAACGTTTTCGAACCGCGTCCAATTCATCTCAAGCACATGCAATTCCGCCGATGTTCGCCGGAACTACGCCGATTGGACTCGAATATGGCGCGGAACCGGTTGCCGGTGCGGCGGCGGTCGCCGATTTGGATGGTGATGGCATTCTGGAGACTGTGTTTGCCGGCGCAACGGGACGCGTCTATGTCGTTGAACCTGACGGTACGCAGTTACCCGGCTGGCCGCGATGCATTCAGGGGAATGCCGGAACTGACTGCCAATCCCCCAACGCAATTGGAGTCGGTATTTCAGCAGCCCCAGTACTGGGTGACATTGACGGAGATGGTCACCCAGAAATCATCGTGGGCAGCAACGTCGCAGAGCTCCATGCCTTCCACGGAGATGGAACCAGCGTAGCGGGTTGGCCGATTGCGGTGCACACAGTTGAAGGCACGGCTACCGGTCCATTTGCCAAAAGCCCAGCCGTTGCTGACATGGACGGTGACCAGATCGAGGATCTAGTTCTGACCGCGAACCCGCCGAAAGAATCGTCTAACACTGATGCAAGTCTAAGTGTTGTCATACTAGGTGCCGCACCGCCTTCGGGGCCAACCGTCGCTCCTTCATGGCCCACGGCCATTATGTCTTACGACTTCGAGGTGGATCGGCAATTGCGACAAAGTCCGGCTGCAGCCGTCGATGTCAGTTCACCAGAGCCGCGAGCCTTGCTCTACGGCAATGCCACACCGCCGTTCTTTTTGACAGTTCGCACAGGCGGTGCATCCGACAATTCAGCGCTTCCTCGGCATGCAGAACCGGTGCAAGCAGACGGCGAAACGCGCGGGTTCGCACTGCTTGATCGCGGCCCGGACTCAACGCTGGTTGATTCGCCCGCCGTAGCACCGCTTTTCGCTCGAGCGGCGCTGGCAGATTTGGATCGGGACGGCGAAACGGACGTGGTATTGCCGGCGACGACGCTCGGGACTCTGGATTTGTTACGAAGCCCAGACAAAAGTGAGCATCGCGGCCTGCTCGCATTTTGGAGCGGACGTAGCGGCAAAATGCTTGCAGCATCGCCCATTGAGCTCGGTGACTTCGTCGGCGCCGTGACCCCTGCGGTCGCGGACTTGAATGGTGATGGCTACCCGGAGATGATTCTACCTTCGGGCACAGGAACGTTGGTTGCTTACGATGCCTGCGGTCGCAGCCCGAAGGGTTGGCCGAAATTGCTTGGTGGCAACATGTCTCGCTCGCCTGCAATCGGCGACGTCGACGGTGATGGAAAACTGGATGTGGTTGCGGTCACCGACGATGGAAGGGTGTTTGCTTGGAGAACTGACGCCCCCAGAAACGCGTATGTCTCCTGGGGTTCCGCCTTGCACGACGCAATGAACAAGAGCGCGTACACTCCCCCCGTGGACACGTTTCCTGCGTTTCCTGGACCAATTCGACTCGATCAAAACGGCAGATGCGTGCCGCAGCCAAAAGACACGCCCGACATCAATGCCCACGATGCGGAGATGTCTCCCCGCGGCGGATGCGCCTGCTCGACAGCTGACAAACAAACTCGGTTCAACTCGAGCGTGGCCATGATTGCGTTGCTCGTCCTCGGACGACGCCGATTGAAGGGCACCCGATGCGCTTCTGCCTGGCGACCGTGAGGCAACACCAAAACCCGTTACCAAAGCCGCGAAACCACCACCCATCCCCGACATCCAGGCTGGATTGGCACCGGTTACCAGCGTTATCCCGGGCCGCCGCCAATGACGGCGGCGATTTCTTGGTACCAAAGGACGGACTTGAACCGTCGACACCGCGCTTATGAAGCGCGTGCTCTAACCAGCTGAGCTACTTTGGCGTGGGCGGGAGACTATGAAGAACTGGACGCGAGCTGTCAAGGCGGTGGCAGGGACATTGCCCCGCTATATCGGCAAATTCTCATGACGGCGTCGACCACACGACGGTTGGCCCACGGGTCGCCAAGGCACGAACAGCGACACCTGACTACACGGTCAAGCGCTGGGACGCTTTTCAATAACGGCAGGGCCTGGCTGCTACCAATGCTGAGCGCCAACGAGCGCGTGGTCGAGCGACTTTTCGATATTGACGCGCGTCGGAGGTGGCAAAGGCATCCTTGAAACTCAATTCGCGAGAAACTCGCCTTTGAGTTGGCGCTTTTCCATCAGGCATTTCTCGTCGGTGCACAGCGAGAAGGCAAACTCGCCCTGTACGGTTCCGCTGCCGGTTTGAGTTGGAATGATTGAAACAACCAGCTCAAGCTTGCCGGCTGAAACCTTTGACGGATCGCGCGTCACGGTTGTTGCCGCGGCTTTGCCTCCGCTAACGCTCGCGACTTTGAATCGGTGCGGATATTCCAGGTTGACGTGGAACGGAGCCTTTGCTTGCAAGGCAATGACAACGTCACCAGGGCTTCCCACCTTGAGTGTTTGTGGAGCTTTCACTTCAAGCTGGAAAGCCGCTTCGTCGAACTTCGATTGTCCTTTCAGGGGAACGACGGGGACCTGCGCAGCAGCAACCTCGGGGGTCGCGGTCAGTGAGGTTTGTTGTGCCGAAACCTCGCTCCTACAACCCGCGATGATTGTCCCAAGAAGTAGCCCCAATGCGACGTGGCGGCCCCAAGTTGAAAACTGACAGCACATGGCGGAACGTATACCACGACGATTAGTACAACACCATTTTCCACTGCCGGCCCTTGTCAAGGAGCCCAAGCGTATGGCGTTAACCGGGGTACGGCAGAACGGAGCTCGCTAATCCAATCGGTGCCGCTCTACGCAATGGCGCTGACGGTATTCCGGCAGTGCGTCACCGCGAGAAATCACCCGCAAACCTATCGGCACTAGAGGGTGACGAGCAAGAGCAGTGCTCCAACAACCAGAATCAGTACGCCGGCGACCACAGCAGGAATTACCCATTTAGGCATAGCCGCTGGAACAGTGGAGATATCCAATGGAACGTCACGCAGCGACTCGCCCGCACGTCTCATCGGACTTGGCTCAACGTTCAGTACGCTGCCGCCCGCACCGAAGAAGTCATCCAAGGCGTCGCCGCCAGGCACGAATTGCAAAGCTGCCGTCATCATCGCAGGCAGTCGAGCTTCAATCCGAGCTTCAACCTCAGCCTGTGTGAGCGCAAGCCACTCCAAGTGGTTGCCCTCAAGGCCGTAGGCCTCGCCAAATTTATCCGCCAACTGTCCAACACTTGCGATGCGCATGACAGGGTTCTTCTGAAACGCCTGAGTCATGACTCGATCCAACGTCGGCGGAACGGGGTACTTGGGAGAAGGATTGCGCAGCGAAGGCGCTACGGGAGTCTTGGTGAGAATCTCGAGAAGTATGCTCGGACCGTTAATGCCGGAAAACGGGACGCTACCGGTGACACACTCGTAGGCAATCGCGGCGAGGGCCCACACATCAGCGCGATGATCCAGGGTTTCGAGACCCTGTGCCTGTTCAGGCGCCATGTAGTATGGCGACCCGATGGTCGTTCCAATGACCGTGAGCTTCTTCGCGTTGTCGGCCTTGTCCTTGACACTCCCGAAGTCCAAGATCTTAACGTTGTCGCCTTCGCGAGTCTGACACAGGAAGATGTTGTCGGGCTTCAAATCGCGGTGGACGAGCTTCTTGTCGTGTGCACCGTCGAGCCCTACCGCAAGCTGTGCCAGCATCCGGACGATTCGTGAGGGTGGCAGCGTACCTTCGCGCTTCAGAGCACTCCGCAATTCCTCTCCGTAGAGAAACTCCATTGCGAGCGCAAAAGTGCCGTCTCCTGTCGACTGGAAGTCGAGCACTTCGACGACGTGCTCGTGCGAAACCAGTTTGCTCACGTCAAATTCACGACGGAATCGTTCGACCGCGACCGAATCACTCGCAACTTCCGCGTGCAGAATCTTCAGCGCAACGTTGCGCTTCGTTTGCAGGTCAATCGCCTCGAAAACGCGGCCCATGCCACCATCCGCGACAATTCTGCGCACTTCGTAGCGACCGCAGACTATCGAACCGACTCGAGCATCTTGCTCTGAAGCCGCCGCAGGAGCTTGGCTTACATTGACAAGCTCTCGCCCGTCAACGGGGCAGAAACCCGAGTCGGCTGGGTAGAGACGGCCACATTCAATGCAAGACTTCACAAGTCAGACTCCCGATTGGCATGGTGCATACTAACTATGCGCCCTCTTGGGGGGGAGATTCCGGAGGCGGCATGGACGCACTTGGCCGAAAGTACAGAATTCGATTGCACTGCGGGCATTGCCCCAGCTGTTCTTGTCGCATTAGCTGCTGCATCATCATCGGCGGCACAGAAATGTGGCAAGCGCTGCACGTTCCGTCCGTCGTTGAAGCGACAGCCGTCCCACGACGCTTGCGAATCATCTCGTAGCGACTAAGCATCTGCGGCTTGATACGCGTGGCTATCGCTTTGCGTTCGGCTCGCTTCTCAGACACGCGAGCATCGAGTACCGCTGATTTCGCGCGTGACGGTCCCTCTACCACCCCCAGATCGGCTTCGAGTTTCTCAATTTCGGCCTGGCTGGCGGCAACGTCGGATCGAGCATGCTCGATCAGCTGCGCCAGCTTCTCACCATCGAGTTCACGATCGCGAACGAGACGACGCAACTCCTCAAGCTCACGCTGTACGGCAACACTTTCCTTCTCATTTCGACATCGAGCCATCTTGTCGCGCGAGCGCTCGACCTGCGCCGACATTTGCCGGATCTCGGTCAGAATATCGCTGCGAGTGCGCTCCATATCGGACAGTCCTTCGCGGCTCGCGGCAAGGCGACCCGTCACTTCGCCATGCCGCTCCCGTTTCTGCCGGAGGCCTGTTTCTTCCTTGGCTTGTTCCTCTTCCAACAAGGCAAGATCCGCATCAATCGCTGCTAAGTTCTCGAGCTGCTCAATCTGGGATGCGATAGTCACGTCTCAAAGCACTCCTTGTCGGCTCCGAATGGCATTAGTGTCTGGCTTTCCCAGTTGCCGCGACAGAGCAAACTGGCAATTGTGGGCCCACCTGGGTTCGAACCAGGAACAGCCCGATTATGAGTCGGGGGCTCTGACCGATTGAGCTATGGGCCCATTGCTGACGCGCTTCGCACCGGAAACGTCCCCGGTAGTCACAAGCGATCGCGCGAGTTCGATGGGTGTCGAACCTACTGGATCGTTGGTCGCTAGCGCATGCAAGCTCCACGCCCGCTAAGCTAGTCGAACCGAGGCGTTAGGGCAACCTCGCAAAACGCACATCGGTGTCTGGCGCTCATCTCAATGGGCGCTAGTCGATTTGCGGCCACGGAGGGAGCGCCCCCGAAAACTGCGGGCAATGGTCGCAGTTGAACGGTCCATTTGGACCTCCCAATGCCCGGCATTTCCGTATTTGCGACGTGAAATACAACGATGCAAGGGAGCTACAGCTCGTGCCGCAAGGACTCGGCTGCTTGGCCTGCACTGAGACACGGCCGCGCAACAAGGCGACTAGATGTGTTCCATCCGTTGCAATTTCGCTTGGCCGACGCCGTGCCTCTGCTTGAGCGACGCCACGGCTAGCGCTCCGTGGCGTTGGCACAACAGCGGAACCCGACCTGGTAGAACTTGAAGGTTGCTCCGTGTGAAACGGTGCTTGGACGACAGCGAGCTCGCACTGGGCCAAAGTACCCGCCTTTGAGCGCCGTGACGCCGCCCGCGCCAGCGGCTTCTTCCATCCCGTCCGGTGTTACCCATTCGTCGACATTACCTACCATGTCCAAAACACCGAACGTACTAACGCATCTTGGGAGCGATCCGCTAGGTACGCGCTGGTCGAGTCTTGCTACCTCACGGTCCTGCGTTTTAGGATTGCTCAACGCTTCTGTGTCCGGGAATCGATGGGGCAAGTCGACGTTGCACGCTTCCGGATCGCGAACGTAGCCATAGGGGTACGGCAGGCGGTCCGTACCTTCGCACGCAAGCGTCCACTCTCGCCCGGTGCAAAGCCGCTTATGTTCGCCCGCGCAAAGCGCGGTTGCTTGAGTGAAATCGACCATTACCAGTGGCTTTGTGCCGGCCACGTTCGGAAACTCATACGCGTCGATGCAGTAGCGCATGTGGACGATCGGCGGATAACATCGACTGCTCGGTGCAAATTTCCGGCAGCGACCCGATCCGTCGGTGAATGGCTCAACGCATTGGTGGACGACGGTCGTGCAGTAATCGCCCTCCACGAGCCGCATCGTCGGTGCGCATGGCGATTCATTGCGCTCAGCCACCCGCACATTTTCCCGAGAGGAAAGATCTTCGACGTCCGCGCGCTTGACAACTTGGTCGCTGGGTTGAGGCGCATTAAGCTTCGATGACACCTCCAAGCGTAGGTGCGAGACTCGTCCAATTGACGTGCTTCGATGCGCCAATTCGGGATAGGCCAATCCACGCAGCACGCGAACAACAGGAACATAGAACCAACCGGCTAGCCCACCCAAGACAGCGCCAGTGCCAATCCACCTAACGAGTTCGGCGCCGACTGTTGCACGCGAAGCAAGAGACGCGAGCGTCGACGGTGGCAATTCAACGTAGCTCTTCGTGGCAACTTCAGTCATGGGTGCTCGAACGACAACCATACAACGACCAGTATTCGAGTGGCGTAAACGGGCGGACGATTCGGCCCGAAATCTGTTCGCCAATTTCGTGGTAAGGACTGCACATTCCTGATGGATCGACTGACCGTTCGCGGAGCCACCCAACATAATCTCAAAAAGGTCAACTGCGACCTTCCCCGCAATCAGCTAGTGGTGATCAC
>Ga0302321_100005146_pt1 | contig 11417 bp, 12 predicted proteins | sample Fen_T0_1_FD_202505 | JGI IMG/M metagenome (GOLD analysis project Ga0302321, IMG submission 202505) | Peat permafrost microbial communities from Stordalen Mire near Abisko, Sweden - Fen_T0_1 | ecosystem: Environmental > Terrestrial > Soil > Wetlands > Permafrost | place: Sweden: Abisko...
TGATAGAGCACTACAGTTACAAAGAGACTAACAACTGCGCGTAAAGAAAACCATACTGGCTATATGCTCTCCACGCCTGCTTTGGCTGCAACTGCCTCGGCAGCGATGACGGCCGGAGTTCTGGTCTCGCCAGCCAGATAAGCGCTTACGAACGTAATGATCGCCAGGATAATGATATAGACGGAAATGGGCCAGGAAACATGGCCGAAGATCCCCAGCAGCGCGGTGGCGATAAAGGGCGCGAGTCCACCCGCTACGATTGAGGCTCCCTGATAGCCAAGCGATGCGCCGCTGTAGCGCACACCAGTACCAAACATCTCGCTATAGAAAGCTGCCTGCGGGCCATACATCAACGCGGTCGTAAACATGCCCAGGCAAAGTCCTAGTGTGATCAAAACAGGTGATCTGGTATCGATGAGCCAGAAGATGGGAAATGCAGACAGCATGGTGAGGCCAGCACCAATGAGATAGATCGGTAAGCGCCCATAACGATCGCTTAACGCGCCCGCTACCGGCAAGACAAAGGCTAGTGCAGCGGCTGCGATCAGTATCCCGTTGAGGATCACGCTCGACGGTACATTCAACACAGTAGTGCCATAGGAGACGCTAAACGTAATATAGATGTAAAACGATCCATTGGAAAGGACAAACGCACCTGCTGCCAGCAAGACATACTTGAGATTGCTCCAGTGACGTACAACATCAATAATCGGCATCCTGACAACAGCCTGCTCAGCCTTCAGGCGTTCAAAATCTGGTGTCTCCGTTATGCGTAAGCGAATGAACAGCCCGACAATCACCAGTACGAAGCTCAGCAAGAATGGTATGCGCCAGCCGAAGGCCAGGAAATCCGGCTTCGAGAAGCTTGTGGAGACCAGGCTAAACATCAGAGATGAGAGGATAAGCCCGGCCGGAACGCCCATCTGCGGCCAGCTGCCGTAGAAGCCGCGCCGATGAGCAGGAGCATGCTCAGTCGCCATAAGTATTGCGCCACCCCATTCTCCTCCAACCGCGATCCCCTGGAAAATACGTAGTATGACCAGACAGATCGGCGCCCAGATGCCAATGGCGCTAAATGTTGGTAGGCATCCAACCAGAAATGTTGCGATTCCCATGATGACTAGCGTTAGAATAAGCATCGTTTTGCGCCCAATCCTATCGCCGAAGTGCCCGAAGATAATGCCACCCACAGGTCGAGCGGCGAAGCCAACCCAGAAGGTTGCAAATGCGGATAGCTGGGCTGCGATTGGAGAAAAGCTGGGGCTGAAGAAGAGTGGGCCTAAGACTAATGCCGCTGCGGTTCCATAAAGGAAAAAGTCGTACCATTCGATGGAGGTACCAATCCAACTGGCCAAAGCTACTTGTGTAATTGATGGTCGTTTTTGGGTTCCCTGAATCTCGGTCATGATTTCCTCCTGCCATGTCAATATGGCGATGCCAGATCCTTTGCATGCGTGGTGATCTGATCCGCTAGCGTTCCCTATCATTCTGGGCAGCGAAACAGGAGCATGCAAAGAATGCCTACAATATGCCTGCATTCTTCGGTGGACGCAAGCCAGGCACTTGGAAGTCTAAAACGATCGAGCAGCATACAATTGCTGCTTAATAGGGTACTGCTAATTAGCATACCATATATAACTGTTTATTACCACAGTAAATTTGGACTAGAGGATGTCCTGCTGAGGAACGATGGCTATGATCCTCAGAAAAGTCGCAAGCTGTATGAGAACAGCCTGGACTTTCTGGATATCGAGATCAACGGTTGTTGCATAGAGCCAATTTTGATATATATTAACTCTGCACCTTAACCATAACATTGTAACGCTCGGCAATAGAAGAATCACCTACAAAACTGCGCCAATATTTGAGCTGAAGATGGACCGTACCAGATTTTTTGGCTAAAAACGTAAATACACGCGTGCCACCCACACCGACTAGATGATTGCTATGCGGTGGAGCGTTAAACATCGAGCTCTGCAGGGCCAGGATAGTTGCATCCGGCTGCTTCAGCGCCCATGTGTAACCTGTCGTACCATTCTCATAGAGCGAGAGCGCAACGAGATCACCCGTATGGACATGAATCGTTTTACCGTTGTCTGCCTGCGTTAGCGCGACAATTGGGTTGCCGGAGCCCGCTAAAGATAGCCAGCATAGCACCAGCATGCTTATCCATATTGGGACCCACCTCTTATGAGAACAGAGCAGTTGACTGCGCTTTGATACCCCACCACTTGCCTTAGATAATTCTTTTATCAACATAACGAAACGCCTCCCATCCTAACACTATATGGAGAGGAGAATACACTAAAAATGGCAAATTGTCAAATTAAAAAGGGAATATAGCCAGAGTCTCTTAAAATTAGTTTTTCATACATTGAATTTAAAAATCGACTTATACGATAAAATTAACAGCATAGATATTATACTGGATGAATATCTATGTTTTTCTAATAGATAGTGCTCTGATACATGAAATATACCTCTGATGGCATACAGTTGCATCGATTTGCATTTAATTCATTTGAAACATGAAAAATGAGATAATACATGAAAAATGTTGATAATTTGTACATGTATCCAAAGCCGCCGCTACCATCATTCTATCAAAGCGTATCGGCGGGTAGTACTGAACGAGCAGAAAAGAGGATAAATAAAGGGAAAAACTCGCATATTCAGCACTGATTGGATATACTTATTTCAAGGAACATGTAACGAATTTATTCAATGAAGATGTCAGAAGATTTTCTATGGGGAAAAGGATAGAAATATGCAAGCTGAAGATGAGATGAGAAGCCGCGATAAACCGGTTGAGGCGCAGCATGATGTGCCGGGCGGCATTCGCGCTATCCTGTGTGATGTTGGGGGAGTGCTTATCTATAGAGCACCGACGCCGGAATTGCAGCGTTGGGAAGAATCGCTGGGGCTGCAGCCGATAGAGTTGCTGCTCTCTGTCTGGTTCTGTGAAGCGGCGCAGCAAGCCATGCAGGGGCTTGCGAGTGTCGAGGATGTTTGGTATGAGATCCAGCAGATATATGCCCTTACGGATATGCAAAAGGAGTCTTTCAGGCAGGATTTTGCGGCGGGCGACCGTGTGGATACCGAGTTTATTCAGTTTCTACACAATGTGCGCGGGACCAGAAAGATTGCGCTTTTGAGCAATGCCTGGCCAGGCGCACGACATCTATTTGGCAGCGAGTTTGGGCTAGAGACGCTAACCAATACGATGATTCTCTCCTACGAAGAAGGGTTGGCGAAACCTGATCAGCGCATCTACGATCTGGCTGCCACAAGACTGACACTGCCCCATGCATCTATCGTCTTTATCGACGATTTTGCCCCGAACGTTACTGCCGCACAGGCCTGCGGCATGCAAGGAGTGCACTTCCAGACACGTGAACAAGCAATCGCAGAATTACAAACCTTGCTGTTCGTTGAATGAATTTTGCCTTTCAAGCCTGGTAACTTGCAATTCATCGTGGCCCTGGTGCTTCGGGTCTCTCATGTTTTTGCTTGTCTTGATTATTACCGATGTTGAAAGGCAAAATTCATTATTTTGCATATGAGGTTTTGCAGCGAATCTGCTCTTTTTAGATCTTTCTACATTTAATTTGCGATTTTACCTATTTTATGCACAGCATAAAATAGGTAAAATCGCAAATTAAATGTAATAGAAGATGGAGTGCTCAGCGAAGCTGAGCGATTCATTTCATTCTGTTCGCCTCAAGAAGGCGTCTTCTTCTCCGTGATGATCTGCTTTGCCATGCCCATGGTGATCTCGCCTATTGCTCGTGCCTGTGCTTCGTCGCCGCGCTGGACCGCTTTCCAAAACGCTACCTTCTGCTCCAGGTAGCGAAGATGTTCTTGTTTCTGAGCCATCTCTTGCTCCAGCGCGTGTTTCTGAGCTTCGAAGAGTGCGAGTTGCTGATCGGCGGCCGCTTGCCCATCTTTGAGCAACGCGAAATACGTCCGCATATCCTCAATTGACATCCCGGTTGCGCGTAAACAGGCCAGCGCCTCAATGTTGCGGATATCGTCGGCGCTATAGCGTCGATGGCCACTACTGTTATCGCGCTTCACCCGATTGAGTAAGCCGATCCGTTCATAGTAACGAAGCGTATCTTCGCTCAGCCCACTTCTTCGAACCACTTCCTGGAGTGTAAAGTAGGAAGGCGTTTTTTTCTCTGTATCGTATATCATAGAAACATTATGCACAACCTGGAGTGCTCCAGGTCAAGAGTCTGGCGCATCAAATTTGGAAGTTGGTTAGAAAGCAGATTTATTTTGCCCTTTTTCATATTTTACGCCGACGCAAGATAAATCTGCGAAAAAATAAAATACTCAACGAGTGATTCATTGAGCAGAATGGAGGACATTCTGTGCCAGAAATTGCCTGAGTGTGCTTACCACCAGTTCGTGATCCTCTTTTTGCGGCAAGCCCGAGACAGTGATGGTGCCAACGATCCCCACGTTTTTGATTGTGAGCGGGAAGGCCCCGCCGTGAGCCGCATAATCGCTCGACGAGAGCAGATATTTCTCCTCCATTGTTTGCCCCATGTTACGCAAAGAGGTACCCACATAGTATGAGCTGTGCCCAAAACGATTCACTACCCTGTTCTTGCGCTTAATCCACTCTCCATTGTCGAGTGCGGTCCCTGTCATCGCTACATGAAAAAGCTGCTGCCCGTTGCGCGTAATATCTATCGCCACCGACTTTCCCCGCTTTCTGGCCTCCTGCAATAGCGCCATGCCCACCTCAAAAGCCGTCTCGTTTGTGAAGCTCGTGAATTGAAGCTCTTCTTCTTGTTGCTGAACTTCTTTTAGTATCTCTTCATGCTTGTTCATGCTTTTTGTCTCTCCATGCTTTTTAATCGTAACTGTTGTGTTCCTTCTATTCTAAGGTACAGGCATACAAGAGAGCAAGGAGCGTTTGAGATCCAGCTTTCTCCCCATATCAGAGAGGGATGTGGATATGTATTCAGGGCATTTCTTTACAAATTGAGACTATGTCTCAATTTGGCCCCCAAACCCCTTGATTTTTTGCCCTATTCATGGCATAGTATCTGTGTTACATGATACATAGTATCATTAGTGGTAATCTATGAAGTGGAGGTGGAATGAAAGTTGCATTTGTTGGGAAAAGTGGGAGTGGGAACGCTTCTATGAGCAGACGGTCGAGTTTCATCGTAAGAATGCTGCATCCTGGCTTAATGTGACGCTGGGAGAAGATGTGTCGACGCAGATCGACCCTGATTTTTCCATGGCGATCCGGATTCGTGAGAGCAACAGACAAAGTGCCTTATTATAGGCGAATATGTGAAGATAGTAGTAAAAGTGTCGATGGAAACTACCATCGACATAGTGTATCCAAAAGATGAAAGGAAAAAGAATCATGTCTTTAACAGTTTCACCAACATTACTCGAACAGGCCCAGGCTGGCGAGATCAAGCAGAGCGACTTTCTGGCCTGCATCAAAGACTCGTTGCCTTATGCCTGGCAGCTTATTGAAGGATTAGCAGGTAGACTGGCCCAGAGCACAGCCGGCTTCGTCGACAACCAGACCCCACCTCCGGATGAGCAGGCGCGTGGACAACTGCTGCGCATGCTGTCAAGTGATGCCATGCGGACAGCATTAGAGACTCATTTTGGAGTGAAGCTTGCCTTCCAGAATTGTCATAGGGTCGCGCTCTTCCGCAAGAATCAGCTTGACCAGAGCTATGAAACGTTTATTTCCCCACGCAGCCAGATTCTTAACCAGTCGCCAGAACTGATTGATTGCTAGTCGAGCAATGGGAGGGCATTTCGAGCTCGAAATGCCCTTTCGTATAGCCTCTTTCTGCTATTGCTATTCGAAATGTCGATGACTATACTTATATGAAATGATGTGTTCCATCTGAATTATAGAATGCAAAAAGATCTTTGGTGTCTGTTGTTGTCATTGTTGATGACTGGTGGCCTCCTCTCAAGTCTTTTTGTAAGAGGAATGTACTGGACTTTTGAGAGGTCTGGTTGTGAGAGCTATTGGTAGCGAAAGGGGTTATGTATGCCAGGGTCTGTTTTCAAGATTCATCCTGCAATCGGTATTGCGCGTGTGGGGGATGCGGATGCGGACCACTATTTTATTGGCCCTGAGACGCCAGGTGTGCCCGCAAACTGGGACTTCAATACCAAACGCTTTTTGCTTTTTAAGCAGGGTGCAGCCATCAAACGGCAGGCGGCACGCTTCCGTATCTGGGAATATACGCAGCAGAATGGTCAGGTTGTGCCCCTGAGAGAGATAAGTATCGATGATGTGCAGTCGATTACATGGACCGTGCATCTGGCGAATCACAAGGCTTCATTCTTTCAATTCAATGGGCAAATGGGTGCGGCCGACAACTATAAGACGCCGCCACCGCGCAGAAATATCAAGATAACGGCGAATCGTGGGCAGCTGGAGATGGATGAGGGCGCAAAATCTATCACGGCGGCAAAGGGTGTCACTGCTAATCCCGTTGGGTTTAAAAATACGAAGCCTTCTATCCCTATCGTCGAGTTTGGTCAACTGCGCCTGGACGATCATGGCCGTTTGCTTGTGCTGGGTGGTCAGGGCAAGGCCGCTTCGCCGAGTAACGCACCTTTGGTACATTTCGCCAATAATGATGGCTGGTTCGATGATATCTCAGATGGCCCGGTGACAGCGACGGTGACGCTAAAGCCAGCGCAGCCGGGCGCACAGCCGCAGCAGGTTGTGGCCGAAGCAGCCTGGGTGGTTGTTGCTCCACCCGATTTCGCGCCAGCACTCGGCAATCTCGTGACGCTCTATGATACGTTGTATGATGTGGCTGTACGCGAGCTGACGATTCCGCTGGTTGGCGGCAAGCCCGTCAATGGTATCTATGGCGAGTATCAATATCAGTCGGCTGCGGGCACGCTGCAGCAATCCAAGGGGCTGAAGCGCTTGTTTGAGCTGAATCAGGCCTGGAAGCAGAATGCTGGCAATCTTTCGCAGATCAGTCCATCTTTTACGGAAGAGATCTATCCGATCCTGTTCCATGCTTATTCGATGCGCTGGGTTTTTCAGCCTCTGCAGGGTCATCATCTGCTGCTCGATGAAGCGCACTGGAGGCAACTGGCTGATAACTCTACTTCAGGGTCAGCTGTGAGCTTAAGGGCAACCGTCTTTGGTCGCTTGCGCAATCCTAATGCGCCCAATCCTGCGGGTCAAGCGGTCGGTTTTGCGATGCCACGTATCTTTGGCGATGACTATGATCACCCTGGCGGCCCATTGCAATTCCTGTCCCTTACGCGCACGCAGTACGCTCTGCTGGACCAGTGGCAGCGCGGGCATTTCCAGAGCGATTGGAACCCTCCGACGATTCCCAGCCAGGATCTGATAACGCCTGAGGGGCTTGATCGTGCGGCACTGGAGAACTGTGCGGGCGGGGGGTTCCATCCCGGCATCGAGGTCAGCTGGCTGGCGCGTAAGAAAGAGCTTTATGCAGAGCCATTTCGTATGAAGCAAGGAGGCTCTTTACCTCCAGGCCCGGTTGGTGTGAGCCAGGGCTTTTTCACGCAGCAGATGGGCGTACCCTGGCAGGCCGATTCGCATAGCTGCCTGCGCGAGATATATGCCGGCCAGCCTTTTGCCTGGTGGCCCGGCCAGCGTCCCGACGATGTCTTTCAGAACGCTGCCGATGCTGCCGCTGGCCGTATGGTATCATGGACGCGTAGCCTGAATGGTAGCTTTGCGGATATGGTCAATAAGTGGAGCACGCTGCACTTTGTGGTGAAAGACGGCAACGTCTATATAGAGCAGTAGTGCCTGACCTGACAAAAAGACAGCTAGAGTAATCGGAATACAGAAAGAGATCAACTATGCTGCCAATACGACGAGCAACCAGCGATGATATAGAGCAACTTGTTCGACTGCGCCTCCTGCTTTTTGAGGAATTAGATGAGCACGCGGAATCAGTGCCAATGGTAGAAGTGGGAGAGGCGACACGAGCTTATCTTACACAGTCTCTAATGCAAGGAACATTTCTTGCCTGGGTAGCAGAGAATGACCAGCTCATTGTTGCGACCAGTGGTCTGGCGCTTTTCGAAAGGCCACCAAGCCCGAGGAATCTCTCAGGTAAGGAAGCATATGTCTTAAATATGTATACGTTGCCTCAATGGCGCGGTCAGGGTCTTGCCACTGCACTGTTGCAAGAACTCATGCGGTACGTCATAGAAGCGTCTATTGGACGCATCTGGCTGCATGCTACGGAAGATGGAAGGCCTATATACGAAAAAGCAGGTTTTCTAGCCAAAAGCTCTGAAATGGAATTACTCTGGTAGATGACATTTAATAGTGAAAAGGCTCAAAAAGAAAGTGTGAAGGGCAGAAATGGATAAACGTGATCGTTTTCTGGCTTTAGCTGCATATAACAATGCTGTCTGGTGCGATACCGTTTGCCGCTCTCACAACATCATAGGAGAGTTCCACGAAACCCTCTGGGTGAGCCAGCGGCAAACACCTATCTACTACCCAAATCTGGTGACGCTAGCGCCGACCGTTGCTGAGCAGGATATCCTTGTGCTTACAGAGAAGAGAGATTACAGTGTGTCCGTGAAGGATAGCTTTGCTATTCTGGACCTTGCCCCTTACGGATTTCAGCGGCTCTTTCAAGCACAATGGATTTTCCGGCCTGCAACGACTGAGCGCCGGGAAATAGCTGGTCTCCAATGGAGGCGGATAACGGCGGAGAGGGAGTTGCTGCGATGGGAGGAAGTATGGTCTCAGCTATCTTCATCTCCCAACCGGCTCTTTCTCCCGACTCTCCTGGATGACGCTGATGTTTGCATTGTGGCGGCCTACAGAGAGAATCAGATGGTGGCGGGCGCAATTGCCAATAAGACGACTGGAGTAGTCGGGATCTCCAATGTTTTTACACCAGAACACGAGGCAGAGAGGTATTGGGAAGGGCTGTCTGGCTTGATAGCGGCCCACTATCCCACGCTGCCTATTGTAGGATACGAGCATGACGAAAGCCTTATCACTGCATTGAACGTAGGCTTTACCGTTCTTGGGCCGCTACGTGTCTGGCTAAAAGAAAGCTGAAGAATATACACGCCTGGCTGTAATCCTGGCGTTGACTGCGTCGCATGGCTCTGGTGCAGCCTGCTCAGCTTCTTGGATCTGCCTGGACTTTGCTTACCACGCGGAAGACCGGATATGCTGTGGCAACCTTTGCAAAGTCCGCAACGGGTGCATCCTTGTCCACGGGTATATGCGGTCGTGCTCCTGGTGCACGCTGCAGGAATGTCTTCAAGATGGGCGCACGCTGGTCGGCGGGAACCTCTTCAAGTCGGACTTCCTCACGGCTACCGCTTTGGATTACCGCTCTTCCCTCAGCTGCACGGACGTTTTTGACCCAGTTCACGTTCTCTCCAAGCATCGACACCAGATACCGCTGTCTATTGATGAGGGCCACTACAACCGGCAACGAGACTGGTTGGCCAGACTTGCGTCCTGTTACTTCCAATGTCACCAGATAGTTGGGCGCGACGCCCAGAGAGGCGAGAGCGGCCCACGCTCTATTTATCGCCTTCGCAATCGCGTTAGGTCGCTGCCCACGATATAACCACCGATTGAAGTCGCTTCGAGGCATTTCAGTATCCCTTCTCTATTGAACGCTCTTTCGCATCTTTTGGAGGAACCGTATCATATGGCCGTCGCAGTTGTATCACAAAGGATTGTGTGGATATCTCGTGCGTATCACAGGTACTGCTCTGTCAAACTTCGAAAAAACCTGCTGGCGCGCCGTAGGCGCAATGAATATTGACAGAGAAATACTGATGCGATGGCTTTCATGTATCTCAAGCGGCGCTGCAAAGAGGGGCTTTGGGGCACATGGATAGTGCTGATCCTTGACTTGCTTATCAGATTTGTTCTACCCTGAATATATCCGATATGTGTTATAGAACACAGGAATGGAGGCGTAAGGGCGATGATGAAGCACTTTGATGTGATTATTCTCGGCGGGGGACCGGCTGGCTCTGCAACTGCTCTGGCGCTTTTGCAGTATGGCTATTCTGTGCTGATTATAGAGCGTTCACACTATGAGGATTGGCGGGTGGGCGAGACGTTGCCGCCACATGCATGCAGGCCCCTGGCAGCTCTGGATGTCTGGGATCTGTTTCTCCAGGAGAGACACTTGCCTTCACCTGCTACGTATGCGGCTTGGGGCGCTGCCGATCTGTATCCAACGCACTTTATCTTTAACCCCTACGGCCATGCCTGGCACCTTGATCGCAGCCGCTTTGATGCGATGCTTGCTTTGTCTGCCGAATCTGCCGGGGCGATATTACTGCAGGGGGCGCGTGTTATAAGTGCATTTTATGCTGACTTGTCCTGGCAACTGTCGATCCATAGCGGAGATCAGCCGCTACAGCTGGAGGCTTCGTTCCTGGTGGATGCGACTGGCCGGGTTGGTTGGTTAGCGCGTTCTTTGAACAGGAAACGTATTGTGTGTGATACGATGCAGGCCCTCATAGGGGTGCTCACGACACAAGAAGCTAATCTTGTGCCGGAGCCTGTGCTGTATCTAGAAGCAGTCGAAGATGGCTGGTGGTACTCGGCCCCTGTACCGGATGGTTCGCTTATCGTTACCTATATAACTGACCGCGACTATCTGCCCGGCTCGTCTCCTACGCGCTTCTGGCATGATCAGCTGGAGCGTACGGCGCATACATTGGCGCGTTGCGAGGGATTTCAGATGGGGGGAGAGAGGGATGATAAGGTGTCTGTAAAAAGTGCCAGCACCTATATACTGGAGCGACCGGCTGGCGAGAGCTGGCTGGCGGTCGGTGATGCTGCTTGTACCTATGATCCGCTCTCGTCTGAAGGGATAACCAAGGCGCTGCGTTCGGCATTGCGTGCTGCTGAGACCATCCATGCGTCTTTTCATGGTGATGTGGAAGCTCTGAATAGCTACGTCGTCGAGACTGCGCGTGAGTTTGACGATTACCTGGCTCAACGTGTGCAATATTACTGCCAGGAGACGCGCTGGCCCGCCTCGCGTTTCTGGATGCGCCGTCAAGCCGTTTATCCCTTGCCGCAGCCTTAGACCGTTAACAGTGGGTATCGAAAGGCGCATTTAAATCTTGCTGAGCAGTTATTTGCTCGTAATATTCAATTTTTCTATTGATAGTAGCAAGATGTTGCTCAACTTCTCTCAAGTGTTCTTCAACATGCTGGCGGTGTTGTCTCAGTAGTTGCATGCGTGCAGCGGCGGTTCGTTCGCCCTGACGGAGCAGATCGGTATAGCGTTGGACATCGCGAATCGGCATGCCCGTGGCACGCAGGCGCTTGATAAACTCGATCCAGCTGGCATCTTGCTGCGTGTAGTAACGATAGCCATTGGCGCCATCACGCCCGACATGCTGCATCAGGCCGG
>Ga0302321_100005147_pt1 | contig 11417 bp, 11 predicted proteins | sample Fen_T0_1_FD_202505 | JGI IMG/M metagenome (GOLD analysis project Ga0302321, IMG submission 202505) | Peat permafrost microbial communities from Stordalen Mire near Abisko, Sweden - Fen_T0_1 | ecosystem: Environmental > Terrestrial > Soil > Wetlands > Permafrost | place: Sweden: Abisko...
TTCAATAGGGTCTCCCAATTTTGTTCCAGTACCGTGTGCTTCTATATACTGTAATGAAACAGGATCTATATTTGCATCATCCCAGGCTTTCAGCATCACATCTTCCTGAGCTTTCCCATTAGGGGCTGTAATGCCAGCAGAGGCTCCATCCTGGTTAATGGCAGATCCTTTAATTACAGCATAAATATCATCCCTGTCATCAATAGCTTTATGTAAGGGTTTTAACAATATGGCTGCTACGCCTTCGCCAATTCCGGTTCCATCTGCCTTATCGTCAAAAGCACGGGTCCGTCCATCAGATGATTCAATTCCTAATAGCCCAAATTTTTCTAATGGAAATAATGTTAAACGCACACCTCCAGCAATAGCATAATCGCAATCTCCATTACGTAAACCCTGACATGCAAGATGCACAGCTACCAATGAGGAGGAGCATGCGGTGTCCACCAACAAGCTCGGACCTTTTAAATCAAGAAAATAGGCAATGCGAGATGGCATAATAGAACTCAAATTACCTGGTATAGCCATTGATATTTTATCATATTCAAGGTCTGTTACTACCTGTCGATAATCGAAAATTTCAGTATTGGGTGTATACCCGATGTAAACACCAGTACGTGTATCCGATAACTTCTTTCCACCGTACCCGGCATCTTCTAATGATTCCAAAGCTACCTGAAGAAACATTCTTTGATTGGGGTCCATAAGTGATGCTTCCTTCGGTGTTATTCCAAAAAAATCATGATCAAATGAATCTATATCTTCAATATACCCGCCTTTGTGGTAGGATAGATACTCCTCTTTAATATTTTTTAACCTCAAATACTTATTCGAAAAGTTTTTTCTTTTATTTGGAAATGATTTCAGGCATTCAAAACCATGGCTCAGGTTATTATCAAACTCCTTTAAAGAATTGGCAAACGGGAAACGTAAAGAAATTCCAATGATGGCAACGTCATGCAGATTTACTTCTTCAATAGCTGTTTGTGAAGTGTCTAAACTTCCCTCCAATGCAAAATCCGATAAATTTAAATCGTTCTTTTTCATTATATTATCTAGTTTTTGAGTTTATGGTCAATTGTTGATACTTGTTTTCTGTGCAGTTTGACCCGCAAGCCTGACTTGCTTAACAAGTAAAAATGTGCCCATTGCTATTGGCACCATTAGTGTAAGTATATTAAAATTCAATTGCTTTATAAAATCCAGGGTTTTTAGCGTAACACTGTTTAAAGCAACCGATTCAACAGTGGAGAATATCATCAAAAATATCCCTGCAATAACCAGGATAAGGTTCCATGGTAAATATTGATAAAATAGGCTATACGTTTTTGTAATTTGATGATGTTCAACTATTGCTTCAAAAGAATTTATAATAATACTTGTAAAAAGGAAGAAAAAGATGAAGGTTAAAGAAGCTCCTGCCAGCATTCCAGTGATTACAATTCTGAATGATACACCTGGCTGAGATACTACAAAACCCAACTTGGGGAAATAAAGTGTGAGCATCACCAAAAAAGTGCCAACAGTACCAAACAGAATTATTGAAAGCAAATGGAAAGAAGGTACAGCCCGAAGCTTGTTTTGTGTATCAGTAAGGTTGTTTGCTAAAAATTTTTCAACAGTCCGGATATAATATCTTCTATTTACATAAAAGAACACACCTAATAATATAATAGTCACCGGGGAGGTGGCCAAATGAAGATATTCACTAAAAGTGATTATCTTAAGTTTAAATACCATCCAAATACCCCATATCTGAGGAGCAATGAAATACATAAATATCATTGAAAACATCATTTTCCGACGTATTTTATCCTTATTCATAGTTTCTTTTTTTTAATGTATTTTTATTTTTTATCAATTAAATCCGGCACTAATTCAGGCTTTTTAAAACTTTCGTAGTATGCATTCAGCTTTAAAGCCGCATCTTCCATCAATCTTTTGGCTATTTTTGGTGCGCTCCTTTTAGTATATTCCTCAAGTTCGGTGCCTTCAATATAATCGTTAAAAGCCCCCATGGCTGGACCTGTATGAATTTGAAAGTTAATTTTTTCTGCGATATTTCCTGAGTAAGCATTTTTTATAGAGAGATAGAAATATACTTTAAAAATGAGACCCATTCTTACTTTTGGATCTAACTCGGCTTTTTCCACTAATTCTTTTGGAAAATAAGTTTTTGCTTCATCGAATACCTCGTCAAATGATTTGCCATTAAATATTTTATTGATCAAGGCATCATTTTCTTCGGCAGATAATTCATTCAATGAGTTATATTTATTATACAATGAATGTAGTTTTTTTGCCCTCACTGGAAATAACAGCCCTTTCCGTAATACTTGTATTTTTGCATCAGTCTCGAACATGTCACCGGTGGGTGTAAATTCAGTGTCTTCAGTTCCCATTTTGCTTAGCATTTCCTTTACAAAAGAATGTGTTCCAGATTCAGTTGTACATTGATTAATGCTCCCGGTTAATATAAAATCTGCACCCATTACATATGCAGCTGCGGCAGATTCTGGTGTACCAATACCACCTGCTGATCCAACACAAATTTTTTCGCCATACTCATATTTCAAAGTCAAAGCATCACGTAGCTTAATGATAGTTGGTAATACTATATTAGCAGGCCTTCTATCTGTATGTCCGGCAGATTCTGCTTCAACACATATCTCGTTGGCTACCGGAATCTCCCGACTCATGGCAGCTTCATTAACAGAGATTTTACCTTGCTTTAGCAACTGTTCAATAATATTCTCAGGACAAGGGCTCATAAACGCTCTAGCAACTTCAATTCTTGAAACTTTTGCCATAACATTATTAATAGTTGTTACGGTTCCATCTTCCTCCCTAAATATTCCTGATAATCTATATCTTACAATTTCGGATGTAATTAGCGCAAATGAGGCTGCCTCAACATTTCTTATACCATGCTTAAGTAATAGATCAACAATGGCACTTTCTTTAGCCGATACAATGTGGTTATATAATATGTTTATTCCATAATTTGTACCATTCACTTGATTTTTAAGAAATACAATGGCTTCTTCAATTTTTTCCAGTGATAACCCGCCTGCGCCAAAAAATCCCATAAAACCATTATTTGCCATAGCCGTCACAAGCTCTTTAGAGGCTATTCCATGATACATTCCTCCGGTGGCATAAGCATAGTTAATACCATGCCTTCGTTTATAATCGTCACATCCCAAAGATTCTGGCAAAATCATTTTAATTCGTTTTATAATAATGAAATAAGTTTTGTTTTTTATGCCAACACAGGCTGAATCTTTTTCAACATGTTCGTCAATATGTTGCCTTCGCCCAATTCTTTGAAAAACATATTTTCCTGATTGTATAAATAGAGTATAGATTCCAACCATCTAACAGGATTACGAATTTGATTTGCAAGATTTTCCAGCACACCCTCATTTTTATAGGGCAATGCATTTACATTGGCAATTACAGGTATTCGTAATGATGAAAATGAAAACCCGCTTAGAAAATCGCGAAACTCGTCGGATGCTTCTTGCATGTAGCGTGAATGAAAGGCTCCGCCAACTTTAAGTACGATATACATTTTTGCACCTGCATTTTCAAACAACTTTTGTGCATTAATTATTGATTCTTTCTTACCTGAAATTACTACCTGCTCATTGGTGTTAAAATTTGCTATATCAATCGTGTCTATTTTGTTGTCTTGAAGAACCTCTTCAATTTGTTCCTTAGTAAAACCAACAACAGCCGCCATTCCTCCGTTTTGAGCTTGTGCCATTAATTCTCCACGTTTTTTGACTAACAGTAGACCCGTTTCAAAATCAAATGCTTTGGCTGCGAACAATGCGTTGTATTCACCAAGGCTATGTCCCGCAAGGAAATCGGGTTCGTCGTTAATTCGCCCTACTTCAGCAAGATAACTTAAAGCGTTAACCACATATAAAGCAGGTTGAGCGTAATTGGTTTGGCTTAGTTTGTCCTCAGGACCATTTAAGCAAATTTCTTTTATTGAGTATCCCAATACTTTATCAGCCGTTTTTACATGCTTTGGAAAATGGTCGAATAGATCCTTCCCCATTCCTGCTTTTTGAGCTCCCTGACCGGGAAATAAATAGGTTATCATGGTTTTTGTTTTATTTAACTTGAATAATGATATTTTCTACTGATTTGTCAACTTTAAAACATATGTCTGAAAAAGATGGTATTCCTTTTGGCCTTTCCCTGGAGCTCATGCCCCAGGGTTCACTTGGGCCCAAAAAACCCCGGTTTAATTTTCCATTTCCATCCTTATCAATAAAACACCTAACGCCATATACACCTGTATTGACCCCATTAAATGTGAAAGAAATTTTTTTCGTATGATTTCCATCAAGTATTATTTTTTGAACGATCTTCTGCAGTCCTGTCAAAGGTTTCTTAAAAGTTTCAGCATCGACCAAATAGATATATAAGACTCCCGTATCCTGAACATAACAACTACCGCTTACAGTGTTTGTTTGTTGTTGAAATTCAACTACTGCCACAAGTAGTGGGAATAATAACAAAATTATTATTCCCAGCAACTTATCAAGCTTTCCTGAGTAAAACACATGCATTGTTTCCATCAGGATCAAATGAAGTTATTAAAACATTCTTAACCGTGGTTTCCTTGAATTCGGTTACAAAATTGATCGGCAATATTGGATCAAATAAGTTCTGCACTGGCAATATTGCCTGATTTTGAATGCATAAAACTCCATCGAGCAGGTTAAAAGCTCCTGACGCCCCAAGGGTATGACCTAAACATCCTTTGTTCGACGTTATGAAAGGATTATGATTAAAAGTAGCCTGAATTGCTTTGGCCATGATCATATCTAATTGCAAATCGCCACAACCATCTGCCACAATAAGATCAATCTTTTCATTGTATTTTTCTCCATTCACCATTAATGCCTGTTGCATACAATCTATAAAGGATTCGCAGATACTATCCTCATCGGGATTGTAGTTGTAACTATAATTAATAATTTCTGCATAAACGGGGACTTGTCTTTTTTGAGCAGATTCCGTGCTCTCTAAAGAAAAATAACAAGCTCCTTCGCCCAACATCATTCCATTTCTTCTTTCATCAAATGGTCTGCATTGTTCTTCATCGTTCTCGCCGCATGATAGTCTATCTAAACGATCATATTTGTTCATTGTGTATTCGAATAACATTTCGTTGCCACCACTTATCATAGCTGTAGCTTTGTCTAACAAAAGATACTCAACACCTTTAATTATTGCAGTAAGTCCCGAAGCCATGCCGGTGTTCACTGTACAATTAGGCCCAGTAAGTTTCCATTCAATAGCAGCCTGTGCACCTGATGCATTAAATACAGTGCCAGGGAAAAATACAGGGCTTACTTCATCAACTCCACCTTGATGGTATGTTTCTTTGATATTAAATATGCTATAAATTCCATGATATTTACTACCAGCAACTAACCCAACACGAGTCTTATCTGTATTTTCAAGTTTTGCATCTTTAATAGCCATGCCTGAGCCAGATATACAAAACTTGGTAACCTGGTCGAGCGGCTTAATGAATCGTCGTTCGATAAATGCTTTTGGTTCAAAGTTTGATATAGGATAAGCTTTCCTGGCTTTGAGATTGGCTGTATCAAAGGTTGTGATCTCTGAGCTTTTATTTTGTTTTGATTTCCGGTTTTCCCAGTAATCTTGAGAATTAAAACCCAAATTGGAAATTATTCCAAGTCCGGTAATTGCTATTGCTCTATCCATATTCTAATTGTATTTTGAAAAAAGTGTGGCAATATTGCATCCTCCAAAACCAAACGAGAGTGAGAGGACATTATTTATAGCAGCAGCTTTTTGAGTTTCTGTTACAAAATTTAGTTCCAATCCTTTCTGAACCTCACTTAAATTGATTTGAGGTGGCATTTTTTGATCCTGAATGGCCATTACTGAAATTACAGCTTCTATCCCTCCAGCAGCGCCAAACGTGTGACCAATCATTGATTTTATAGAACTCACGTTTGGACGCATCCAATTATCTCCAAAGGAGAGGCGTAGTGCGTTGGCTTCAGTCTCGTCATTTTTGGGTGTTCCTGTTCCGTGCAGACTGATATAGTCAATATCATTCCTATTTACCCCAGCATTTGCAAGACAAATGTCAATTAACTGTGCGCATCTGGTACCATCTGTAATAGGAGAGGTAATATTTTCTGCGTCGCAATTGGCGGACCATCCTTTTAGAAATGCGTAAATATTCCCTCCCCTTGCTTTTGCGTGATCTTCTGATTCAAGCACCAATACACCAGAGCCTTCGCCGATTACTATGCCCTCTCTGTTTTTATCAAAAGGTGCACATTTTTTCGAAGCCAGAGAACGGATAGAATTAAAACCAAGGTGTGGTAAAAGGTTCAGTGCTTCGGCACCACCACATATCACAACATCAGCTTTTCCAAGCTTAATAAGGTCTATTCCTTCTCCTATTGAATGATTCCCGGATGCGCAAGCCGTCCCCTCAAGATATGATACACCTTTAAACCCAAATTTTTTTGATATAGCATTGGGAATACTCGAGTGATTATATTGGGTATAATTTTCCGTATCTACCTTTTCTCTATCTGTGTACCAGTTTTTAACAAAATCTTTTATTTCAACGGCAAGGTTTGTACCACATGTTGAACCCATAATCACAGCAACACGTCTTTTATCTATCAAATTAATATTTAATTCCGACTTTTTTATGGCCATAGTAGCAGCCGCTAACCCAAGTTGTGCCGATCTGTCCAGGCTGGCAATTTCATCATGTGTTAGAAATTTTTCGGCTTCAAAATTATTTATTAACCCACATAGCTTAAAAGGAAATTCGCTATCAATATACCTATGGCTATCTGAGTAGCCATCTTTTCCATTCAAGATGGCATCCCAAAAGGTATCGGTGTTATTGCCATTACAGGCAAGTGCACCATACCCGGTTACAACTACTTTTTTATCCATATCAGCAGGTTTATTTTAATTTGAGGCAGTAGCCATTTTGGCATTAACCAATTCAACCATTTTATTTACTGTCATAATTGTTGGAGCATCTTTAGTATCAATGGTCACCCCAAACTTCTTTTGTAACTTGGTAATAATTTCGAAACCGATTACCGAATCAGCACCTAAATCGTTGTACAGGTGTTCGTCATTACCAAACTCTCCTACTTCAAGGTCAATTGCATTTGCAACTATTTCTTTTACTTGTTCAACTATTGCTTCCATACTGTTTAATTTTTTGAGTTATTATTTTTAGATTTTAAGATTATTTCATTTCAGGTTTAATAGCACACATCCACTCGGCGCGAACTACCAATTTATTGTCAACGAAAGCTTTCCCTGATTGGTTAATAACTGTTTCGCTGATTAACTCATTTTTAATGATCATTTTCACTGTTTCACCCGGTTTAACTTCCTTGTGAAATCGTGCGTTTTCAATTTTTATTAACACAAAATTTGAAGATTCCATTATATGAAATTTTCGTAATCCAGCTCCGCCGCATTGTGCCATTGCCTCCACAAGGATCACCCCTGGAACAATAGGATAATCAGGGAAATGGCCCTTAAAAAAAACTTCACTTTCTTTAAAAGTTCTTTCTCCAACGATAAGGTTATCTTCCATTGTAACCTTGTCCACAAATAAAAATGGATCCCTATGTTTTAATAAATCAGTTATTTCTTTCATTTATAAGTACCTATAAAGTTTAAGTCAACCCAGCCATTTTTTCGATAAAAAAGAAGTTTTACATCATACCACCATCAGCCACAATTACCTGACTGGTTATAAAGCTTGACATAGATGATGCCAAAAACAATGCTACATCAGCTATTTCTTCTGGTTTTCCAAACCTATTCATTGGTACCAGCTTTTTAAATGCCTTTTTGGTATCTTTATCATAGCCAGAAGTCATATCCGTTTCCACATATCCTGGCGCTATAGCATTTACAGTGACCCCAAGACGCGCTAATTCCTTACCCAAAGTTTTTGTGAACATAATGAGGGCAGATTTAGCCGAACAATAATTGGTTTGTCCTGAAATACCTGTTAAACCAGCTATTGATGATATATTGATAATCCTTGCATTGTCCTGGGTAACCATACCTGGCAATAAAGCATGGGTTATTTTTACTGCACCATCAAATATTACATGAAATACTCCCCACCATTTATCAAGCTCCGATCGCATAAATAAATTATCATCCGTATAACCAGCATTGTTTACCAAAACATTGAAACTTAGGTTCTTTTCTATAATGATTTCAATAAGTTTTTCTATGGAATCACTTTCCTTAAGGTTTAGGTGAAAGAAGTTAATTTCTTTACCAAATGCTGATGCTTCTTCTTTTGTTTGTTTTGCAGTTTGTATGTTGGAATTATAAGTAAACCATACATTTGCTCCATTTTCTGCAAACTTCATCACAATGGCCTTGCCAATTCCTTTATCGCCTCCTGTTATCAGTACGTTCCTGTTTTTTAACATCACTTCAGATCATTAGAGGTTTAAAATTGTGTTTTGATCCAACCCAAGGGTATCAAGTACTTCATCTACTTCAGCCTGATCGAGTTGAAACTCATTAATTAGTTTTTGAATATGGTCCTTATCAAGAGTACCTCTTCGTATTTGTGTACTCCACTCTTTTTGTATATAATCAGGTATATTCTTTTTTCGGCAAAGGTGTACTAATACAGTTGCCAGCTGACAGCCTGAGGCAATATAGTTTTTTCTGAAACGCTGAATTGGCTCCCAATTCAGTTCTTTTCTAATGACATCCATCATTGCCATTGGATCATAATCAATGTGTTGGTAATAATAAAGAATGGGGGTTTGTGGCATTTCAAAATAGGGCAGCATTTCTGCGGCATTATCGCATGTTTTAACGTGTGCTACAGCTTCTTCCATTTTTGAATAAACGGCATCTCTGAGAAAAATCTGATGTTCGCGCTTTCCAGGATCTTTTTGAGTCACTACGGCATCGCCCAAATCAGAAATCTGATCGGGATTATAGCCGGAAAATACATAGGGAGCATCAATCATTTGAGCCCATTTACTGGCTAAATTTTTAAGCACATACCCGCAATAGAAACAGATTTGTCCGTAATCTTTTCTTCTCAGAACAGGATCCAGGGTAACAAACTTATAAAATTTATTAAGCGCGATCATATCTGGTTGATAAAACATAATAGGCATCTCCAATTGCTTACATACTTTTTTGGCGTTTGTGAAGGAGTCGTGATATTCATATCCCTGGTCGATTACAAAACCCATCACATTCATACCATATTTCTTTTTCAAGGTATACGCAAGATAGGCGCTATCTTTACCGCCACTCATCATCACAAGTCCATCATACCGGTGTTTCCCCTTCTCCTTCATGATGATATCTTCAAAAATCTTTTCTTTCTCCTCCCAAGTATATTCATCATACTTATTACTGTCTTTCTTGCAAAGAGTGCATACACCGTCGTCACCAACAATAACGCCTGCGCCACGATCTTCCATTACCAGGCATTGGGAGCAGCGTTTAATCTGAATAGAGGTCAAATTTAAAGCCATAGGTTAAGTTTTAAGTTATCTTTCAATTACAATTATTTTTTTAAATATTTTATACTTATTACACTTTTATTACAGGCATTTACACATTCTGCACAAAGTGTACAATCCGAGTCAAGTATTATATTATTACTTTTTGCAGCTTCTGGAATATTTATACTCATTGGGCATTTGTTGCTGCAAGCTCCGCATAGATTGCAGTTCGTATGATTAAAATATAATTCCAACCGTGAAATCCGAAACAATCGTCCTAGCTTTATACCGGCAATCATAAAGGGAGCCATCCAGCATACATGGTGGCAAAAGGAGTGTTTTCCTACAACCAGGGAAAGTAACATCATGATCCCAACAAACAAAAAGTAAACCATTAAACCACCACGATTAAATATCGATACCGGGTTTTGCATCCCATAAAAAGGGTTAATAACTATTTGTTTATGAGAATGTATTAAAACAATTACGATACTTACTATCCATGGAATCCAAACGATATATTTAATCCAGAAAAATCTTCGGTTCACTAATTTTTTGTTCGCTGTAAGGCACATGGTAGCTATTCCTGATCCAGGACAAATCCATCCACAAAAAATTCTTCCAAAGAAAATAGACAAAACAAACTGTCCTGAAAATAATAATAGATTAAAATTTATGATCCCATGTTTCGCGCCTAAAAACAGAAATACAGGTGACATGTAAAATAGGGTAACCGGAAAAAGTACAAAGGATACCAGAACTATGATGAACCGTATTTTCGGTGTTGTTCCTTGCATATTATTTTTAAGATTAGGGACCGCAATTTTATTTAGTTACTATATTAAGAAAAGCATGTTTTCAAAAGCAATTTTTCAACCTCAATCTTTATTTTAAAAATTACTTGTTATTTCATCTTTAATGGATTAGTCAATTCATATTTAATATGATTGTCATCATTTTTCAAATTATATAGGACATTTGAAAGCTTTATCTGAAAATTGGTTTTGCAAATATATATACTAAACTATAATTCGAAACTATATTTTTTAAATTTAACTGAAACTTAGTATTAAAACATTTAATTAAGATTTGTGAATTAAACAAAATCATTAAAAATATTTAAAATCAAACTATTATAATAAGCCATTATTAAGTCAATCATAATCCAATGTTAATAGGATATATTATTATTTAGTAAGTATACCATAGCAAATTATAATTTTCAATAATTGGAAGGAAAGAAGATTATTTACAAACTGCTTAATTTCAAAATGAATTAAAAATAAAAGATGTTTGTTTGAAAAATTATACGTTATCTAACAATTATATGAGATAATCATTTAATTTTGCATTCAATAAACTTCAAGCACCAACAGATTAAAATATATTGTAATAAAATTCAACACTCTTAATCAATTACTTTTAAATGTTTTTCTATTGAAGTATAAGATCACTGTAAATTATTGTTTCAAATCATATTAACTACTTATTTAACAGATGCTTTTATATTGATTCACCTACTTAATCTATTAATAACATGGACATATATAGTACCTTAATTGAAACTTTTCTTAGTGTACAAAATAAATTTAATAGATTCGAACGTAGCCCAAAGGATTTTGGTTCCGGTGAACTGTTATACCCTCTCGAAATTCACATCATAGACGTCATAGGAAAAAATAACGAGATCAAAATGACTGATCTTGCAGAAAAAATGGAAATAACTAAAGGTGCAGTGTCTCAAGTTATCAAAAAATTAGTAAGAAAGGGCTATGTTATAAAATTCAAGGAGGAAGGGAACTCAAAAAATTTTTACTTAAAACTTAGAAATAAAGGCGAAATTGTTTTTCGAGAACATAAGTTGGTGGCAGATAA
>Ga0302321_100005148_pt1 | contig 11414 bp, 9 predicted proteins | sample Fen_T0_1_FD_202505 | JGI IMG/M metagenome (GOLD analysis project Ga0302321, IMG submission 202505) | Peat permafrost microbial communities from Stordalen Mire near Abisko, Sweden - Fen_T0_1 | ecosystem: Environmental > Terrestrial > Soil > Wetlands > Permafrost | place: Sweden: Abisko...
GAAGGCACAGACAGCTTTACGTATCATGCAAACGACGGCAGCGTCAATGGCAATCCACCCATTCCTGTGGCTAACGCAGATTCAACTCCACCAACCTCCGTCTCTATTACTGTCAAACCACCTAATGCAGTGCCGTCGTTTTCCGTAGGCCCTAACCAAACAATCAACGAAGACCCCGTCCCCGCCGCGCAGGTAATTCCTTGGGCAACCGCCATATCGCAAGGGGTAGGCGATACGGGGCAAACGCTTAGTTTCAACATCACAGTAAACGACAACCCAACCCTCTTCAGCGTTGCTCCAACAGTTTCCCCAACGGGTGTGTTAACTTACACGCCAGCACTGAATGCCAACGGTTCTGCAAGTATTACCCTCGAACTCAAAGACAACGGCGGCACCGCAGGTGGCGGGGTGGACACCTCAGCGCCGCAGACCTTCACCATCACCGTCAACTCCGTAAACGATGTGCCAGCCTTCACCAAAGGGCCTGACCAAACCGTAGACGAAGATGCCGGAACACAAACCATTCCGGGTTGGGCTACCGCAATTTCCGCTGGTCCTGCCAATGAATCCGCCCAAACGCTGACGTTTAACATTACGGGCAACACCAATGCTAGCCTGTTTAGCATTCCTCCTAGCGTTGATGCTACTACAGGTGCATTAACTTACACCCCAGCGGCCAATGCCAGCGGCACAGCCACAATTACCTTAACGCTCTCGGATAATGGCGGCACTGCTAACGGTGGGGTAGACACCACATTAAGCCAAACTTTCACCATCGCGGTGAATGAAATCAACGATGCCCCTAGCTTCACCACAACTGGCAACCCAGTAGCGGTTAACGAGGATGCAGGGCCGCAGATAGTGTTGGGTTTTGTAACCGCCATAAGCCCTGGTCCAGGCGCTATTGAGTCCTTACAGACAGTTTCATTCGTCATAGACCCAATCAGTAATCCCGGGCTGTTTTCTTCCCTTCCGACTATCTCATCCATCGGCACACTAAGCTACACTCCTGCCCTAAACCAAAACGGCACTGCCACTATAACCTACCATGCCATTGACAGCGGCTCCGGCACGTCACCAAACGTCAACATCAGTGCGCCACAAAGTTTCACAATAACCGTCAACTCTGTCAATGATGCGCCGATAGCTACTAATGACGCTACCGCAGATGTCGATGAGGGCGGCACTGTGACCGCATTGAAAATCCCGATGCTGGCAACCACAGTATTGGCTAACGACAGCGACCCAGAGGGTGATCCTCTGTCAGTAACTACAACACCCGTATCTGGGCCGGCCAATGGCACGCTCACACTCAACACCGACGGCACTTTCAGCTACACGCATAACGGCAGTGAAACCATTAGCGATAGTTTTGTATACCAAGTATGTGATAACCCGCCGCCACCGCTGTTACCGCTGTGTGCAACTGCAACGGTCAGCATTACCATCAACCTAGTTAACGATGCCCCTACCATCAACAATCTGGCGGGTGACACCCTCGCTTATTCCCAAACCGAACCGGCACGGGTGATCGACCAGGGCAATAACGCTACTGCCACCGATGCGGATTCGCTTAATTTCGATACGGGTACACTCACCATTTCCCTTCCGGTGGGAGTCATTGCAGGTGAAGACCAGCTTGGTATCCGCAACCAAGGGATAGCTGCTGGCCAAATCAGCGTGAGCGGCGCAAACATTGCTTACAACCCCATAGCAAATACAGGTGTCGTTAACATCGGAAGTTTCAGCGGTGGCGGAGCGGGTGGCGGCAATCTCGTCGTCACACTCAACGCCAGTGCAAACCCTGAAGCGACGAGTGCATTGCTGCGCAACATCACCTATATCAACACCAATACTACGGCACCTACCACCACTGATCGAACCGTCCGTTTTGTATTGACGGATGGGGACGGCGGGACGAGTATAAACTATGATGCTACCATCACTATCCAACTCAATGCACCACCTGTCCTCACGGCCAGTGGAGCAGCCCCAAGTTTCACCGAAGACGGTAGTGCAGTCGTGCTTGACAATGCCATTACAGCCACAGATGCCAATGACACTAACCTGGAATCAGCCACTATCACGATAAGCAACATTCAGGACGTGGGTAAGGAGTCATTAGCCGCTGTTACGACAGGAACTTCCATCATTGCCAGTTTTGCTGCCCCTACCCTGACCCTGACGGGTACGGACACGGTGGCACATTACCAACAAGTGCTTCAAACCGTCAGCTACAATAATACTTCGCAAAATCCCGGTGCTACCGCCCGCAGTATCGCTTTCATAGCAAACGATGGCTCGGTAAACAGCAATACTGCCTTGGTAGCTTTGGCGGTCAATACGAAGAACGACCAGCCGAGCTTTACGGCGACTAACCCACCTGCGGTCAACGAAGACGCGGCTGCACAAACAGTAACTGGCTGGGTAACCAACTTCAACCCTGGCCATCCAGATGAGAGCGCTCAGGCTGTACTCGCCTACACTGTCAGCAATGTAAGTAACGCCGCCCTCTTCGCTGTTGGCGGTCAACCCACTGTCAGTACCAGCGGAACGCTGTTTTATGTCCCCGCCCCGGACGCTTTCGGCACTTCGACCTTCGATGTAACGGTGCAAGATAATGGCGGCACTGCAAACGGCGGTGTTGATACCTCCGTAGTCCAGACTTTTACCATCACTATTAATGCTGTCAATGATGCGCCTAGCTTTACCAAAGGCACAGACCAAGTCGTCAACGAAGATGCGGGGCCACAGACCGCAATTCCAAATCCTTGGGCAACGGCTATTAGCGCTGGTCCGGCCAACGAGACAGCCCAGGCCCTGACATTCAGTATCACAGGCAATACCAACCCAACCCTGTTTAGCGCTGGCCCTGCGGTTTCGTCCACGGGTGTGCTGACTTATACACCAACGACTAACCAAAACGGCACGGCAACGATAACGCTTAGAGTGCAGGATAACGGTGGCACCGCCAATGGCGGGGTAGATGCTTCTGCGACGCAGACATTCACAATCACCGTGAATCCAGTCAATGATCCGCCCGTAGTCACTCCACCAGCGGCCTATAGCGCCCATACTCACATGAAAGTTGTAGGTCTTGGTGGCCTGCTCGCTAGTGTCGCCGATCCCGATAGCGGGATCAACGGTTGCACACCCACGTTCAGTGTGGCAAGCCTGACTTCCGGTACTGGCGGGACGGTCTCCAACCTTAATGCCAGCGCAGGCACATTCGACTTCGAACCTAACCAAAGCTTTACTGGCACGGCGACCGCCACTTACACGGTACAAGACAATGGTTGCCCAGGAACTGCCACCAGTGCCCCTGCCACTATCTCAATTACGGTGAGTGGCCCTAAGATATGGTTTGTGAATGCTTCGGCAAGCACTCCAGGCAATGGCACGTTGAGCCAGCCCTTCCAAACGCTAAGCAGCGTGGGTGCAGTCGATAACGTGAACGACAGGATATTTGTGTTCGCAGGAACTTACACCGACAGCTTTGTGATGCTCAGCGGCGAACAACTTATCGGACAAGGGGCAACAGGAACAACTTTTGATACGCTGTTTGGTGTTACCCCGCCTACAGGTACGATTGCCCGCCCCGCTATCAATGGTACACGGCCTATCGTGCAAAACACAGTAATGCTTGCTTCCAGTGGAGTTGCCCGTGGATTGAACATAGCCACGACAAATCTCACCGCACTGACAGACCCTGTTGGGGCTACGACAGGCGTTAGCGTGACCGAGGTCGATGTGTCGGCTACGACAGCGACTGCTGTGAGTTTCAACGACCTTACGGGTACGGTCACACTGGGCAATACGACCTCAACAGGAGGAACGGACAATGTCAGCCTGACCAATGTAGGGGCGACAGTTAACCTGGGTAACGGATCGTTGAGCGGCGCAACAGGAACAGCTTTCGATGTAACTAGTGGGGCTGGCGTAATTACCTACGGCGGTACCATTACAAAGGCTAATAGCGCACAACGTCCTGTTTCTGTGGCTAGCAAGACGAGTGGTAGCGTTACTTTTACAGGTGCCATCAATGCCAATACTGGCCCTACTTTACCGCTAGGTATTTCACTCACAAGCAATACGGGTAGCACGGTCAACTTCCAAGGTGGAATGTCATTATCGACTGGTGCGAACCCAGCGTTCACGGCAACAGGTGGCGGTACGGTCAATGTCTGTGATGAAAATCCTTGTAATCCTGCGGCGAAAGGTGGTGTGGTCAATGCGCTATCAACCACTACAGGCACAGGACTTAATGTCGCTAACACAACTATTGGTGCAAATAACTTAGAATTCAGCAGTATCTCCTCCAATGGCGCCGCCAATGGTGTTGTTTTGAACACTACCGGAACTAACGGCGGCCTGACTGTAAGCGGCGATGCTGGCTTCACCAATAATAGTTCAGGTGGTACGATCCAAAACACTACCGCTGCGGGTATTTCGTTGACAAGTACCCAGAACGTGTCGCTGGATCAAATGAATATTCAGAGTACGGGAGACAGCGGCATTAACGGTACTTTGGTTACCAACTTTAGCTTTACTAATGGGACGATCAATAATTCCGGCAACGCACAGTTTGAATCCAATATTTCTTTCAACGGCCTCGGTATCACACCGCAGTTCGGGAACAACATATCCGGTACGTTGACGGTGACTGGTAGCACATTGACTAACGCCTTCGAAAGCGGCTTGGAGATCCAATCCGACAATGGCGCGGTGACGAATGCCAATATTTCCGGCAATACCATCACCAGTTCTACCAACAGCGCTAACTCGCATGGAGACGGCATCAAATTGGTCGGTATCGGCAATACGTCAACCCGATTTAATTTGAATAATGCCACCATCGCTAACAATGATATTTCTAATTTTCCTTCCGGTGCGGGTATTCAGGTCAATATCAGTAATGCCAATACGGCAGGACCGGGCGCGACAGCGGGTATTCCGAACGATTCTTCCAATATTATTACGATTACGGGTAACACTATAAGGGGTGAAACTTCGGCAAACCGGCTCAACACGAGTGCAATCATTTATGCCGTATCGGGCGGTAGTGCCATATCACGTAGCCGTGGCAATGCCAATATTTCAAATAATGGCACGGTAGCCAATCCGCTGACCAATATGACGGGAACCGCTATTTTGGTCGGTAATAACGGTTTTACCGATATGGCGGTGGCATCGGCCAATAACGTAATCGTATCTAACAATTCGCTGGCTTCGCAAGGTATCGGCGGAGGTAATGGAGTTTCCGGCGGTACTGCCTGGACGCCTGTGCTCTCGATGACAGCTTTAAACAATAACATCAGCGCAACCGACGGTAACGACATCCTGCTGGTGACTCGCGGTACCGGCGGGTTGGCGAATTACGGTATCCGTGGCAACAATGTTGCCGCACCGGTAACAGGTGTTCGTCCTGGCATAAGAGTGGATTCCGGCAATAATACATCGTTTAACTCTGAGGCAGTTTGTCTTGATATTTCAGGGAATACCAGCGCGGGCAGCGGCGGTACGCAAGGTATTGGACTTAGAAGACAAAGTTCGACAGTTCCACCTGTATCTACTGCATTCAGTATTGAGGGTATGGCAGCGACAAGCACACCGGGGATTGAGACTTTTGTTAACGGTCTAAATCCGTCAGGTAATGGCACTTTGCTCATCTCTGCCACTTCAGGATTCACGAATTGCTCAACTGCGCCGTAAAGGTGAATCCTATACTGATTCAACTAGAGGCTAGTTTTATAGGCTGTTTTACTAAAAATAAGGAAAGTACGGAAAGCACTGTTGCAGATTAGGGAAGCTAACGTGGCATATCAAACCGCTTTTTAAAGGATGTGAGCGTGGTTTTGTATATTCCAATTGAATTATTTAAATATGAAACAAAAACGGAGTAACTACAATGGCAGAACCATTTTTAAGTGAAATTCGTATCATGAGCTTCGGCTTTCCACCGAAGGGCTGGGCGCTGTGTGACGGTCAACTGTTGCCGATTAACCAGAACCAGGCATTATTCTCGTTACTGGGCACAACCTACGGCGGCGACGGGCGGGTGAATTTCGGCCTTCCTAGTTTGCAGGGCAGGGTACCTATCCACATGGGTAGCGGCCATACTTTGGGCGAACGGGGTGGAGAACAAGGTCACACGCTTTCAATATCTGAAATACCGACACATATCCATACTGCAAGCGGGACTTCTAATACGCCGATAGATAACGTGCCAACCAGTGGGAAGCTGCTTTCAAATTCGCAGGGATCTAATGTTTATTCGGCTGCTTCAAATCTTCAGGCAATGGCGCCTAATACGGTTTCTAACGTCGGTGGCAGCCAAGCACATTTGAATATACAGCCATTTTTGACCTTGAATTTTAGCATCGCCCTTCAAGGCATTTTTCCCTCACAAAATTAAGGAGAACATTATGGCACAACCTTATGTTGGTGAAATTAGAATGTTTGCCGGAAATTTTGCCCCGGCAGGTTGGATGTTCTGCGAAGGCCAATTGTTGCCGATTTCAGAGTACGAAACCTTGTTCAACCTTATCGGTACAACCTATGGCGGAGATGGACAGAGCACGTTCGCACTGCCCGATCTGCGAGGACGTGTGCCAGTACATTTCGGAAACGGCTATACCTTAGCAGAGACTGGCGGAGTTGAAATGGTAACCCTAACGGCATCGCAGATTCCTGCGCACAGCCACGCATTTTTAGCGACGAATAACCCGGCCACTTCGAATGCACTGGCAAACCAAGTTTTCGGAACGACTTCGGCAAGTACCATTACACCCTACGGAACCGATGCTCCAACAACCGCTTTGAATCCTAATTCAATCGGATCAATTGGAGGCAGTCAGCCGCATACTAATTTTCAGCCGTATTTGTGCGTGGATTTTATTATTTCGCTTTTCGGCATTTTCCCTTCACAAACTTAGTTTCAGGAGAATAAGATGGATCCATTTGTTGCAGAAATTAGAATCTTTCCCTTTAACTTCGCACCTAAAGGATGGGCTTTTTGCGATGGGCAAATTTTGCCGTTAAGCCAAAATACCGCCTTGTTCTCTTTACTGGGAACAACATACGGTGGAGATGGCAAAAGTAACTTTGCACTGCCTGATATGCAAGGAAATGCCCCCATGCATCCAGGTCAAGGGCCTGGTCTGTCTTTGCATGATTTAGGGGAAACGGGCGGTTCCGAAACCGTAACGCTGCTCGAATCAGAAATTCCGGCGCATGTGCATAGTCTCGTGGCTTCACAAGCAGATGCAGGTTCGCAAAGCCCGGTTGGGCAATTACCGGCAGCCGGTGTAGGCGTTGGCATGTATGCGCCAGCCGGTAGTTTGGTCGGGTTAAATACTAATGCGTTAACCCCTGCTGGCGGGGATCAACCACACAATAATATGATGCCTTATCTAACCTTAAATTTCTGTATCGCTTTACAAGGTGTTTATCCGCCGAGAACTTAGCACAGACTGTCGGGTTACGCTATATCGCTAACCCGACATTTAAAGCGTATGTTCAATAAACATTTAATGCGATTAAATCCCTGGCTAATTTTTGTCATAGCGCTGACTGGGTTATTGTCTTATCCTGCGACAAGGACTTTTGCGGTCGGAAAGCCCCCTGAGAGCCGTGCCGATTTTGCGGCATATAAAGGCGAAAGTTTCTCTGTCATTATACGCGGCAAGAGCGGCAAAGCATGGAGCAAGTCGGTCAGTTTAAAGATTATCGACATCTCGGAACCTCGTAGTAAGGAAGGAGTAACCGAACAATTTTCGGTACGTTTCCAAGGGCCTGCCGATTATCCGTTGGAAAAAGCCGTATATACTTTTGAGCAGGCCAAGACCGGACGTTTCTCGCTTTTTTTGGAACAGGCGGATGCCGATGCCAAAGGCCGATACTATCAAGCAACTTTTAACTTGTTGAAATAAGAAAGATTTATAATGAATAAGAATATACCTAGAAGAGCCTTTTTACGAATGCTGGCTGGTGTTGTTGCAGCTGGATTTACCGGGGGTGGAATGAGCGCCACTAAAACCCTGTTGTCGCAAAGGGCGGGTGTAAGAATAGATGGTGCCTTAAGCTACAGTATGTTCGCTTCATTGGTAGGAGAGAATTTTACGCTTACAATGCCGGATCGGAAGAACAAATATCGTGTACTTCTGCAATTGGTGGCAATCAACTCGGTCTTTTTATCCCCTGAAAATGATCAATTTTATCTGGTATTTCAGATGGTTGACTCAAAAGCACGGCCAAATGGCGTTTATCGAATTCAACATGCTACCGCTGGCAGTACAAAACTTTTCTTACAACCGATGGGTGGCGATATACCCGGCAATTATTGCCGTGCGAATTTTAATCTGCTGCTTTAAAGGTTGGCGATGCCGAACCTCAGTTTTCGACCCATCGATGAGGCTGACCGCGACTTCCTCAGTGCAGTCTATGCCAGCACCCGCACGGAAGAGCTGGCGCAAGTGGACTGGGATGAACAGCAAAAAGCCGCATTCCTTGAGATGCAGTTTTCCGCCCAACACCAATATTATCAGGAACACTACAAAGGCACGGATTTTCTTATTATCCTTCTGGATAACCAACCCATAGGGCGTTTTTATATCTCGCGTTGGTCTAGCGAGTTCCGTATAGTCGATTTGGCTTTATTGCCCGAGTTTAGGGATACAGGTATCGGTACGCAGATTCTTCGGAATGTGTTGTCCGAAGCAACTACACTGGGAAAGCCCGTCCGTATCCATGTTGAACGCTTTAATCCGGCGCAGAGCCTGTATCGGCGTTTGGGTTTTGCCAAAACAGGGGAATATGGTGTGTATGATTTAATGGAGTGGTCGGACAAAAAGCAGGCCTGTTAGCGCTAACCGGCTGTTTGAAGCAGCTATAGTGCGGCAGTTTATCTTGCCATTCGATTAGCACTGGCAGTTGGCAATAACCCACAGGGTTTGTGCTTTAGGGTTGATGTATATCTGCCGATTTTATTCAATAAATTCTAATAACCCCGACAATACGCCATTGTAAAGGAGCTAAATGCGATGCTGGAAACGCTGACAAAAGAAAACTGGACAAAATACCTAGGTGAAAATTTTCAGGTCGATGCTGGTAATTTCGGTTCGCTAGTTATGAAATTGGCGGCGGTTTCAGGTTACGGGCAAAGACAGGGCGGAAACAGGGAGGCTTTCTCCCTGCTGTTTTGTGGGCCTCTACGGCCTGTGTTGCCGCAGCACATTTACCGGATCGGTCATGCCGGTATAGGGGAACTGGATATTTTTTTGGTGCCCGTTGGCCCACAAGTTGATGGTTTGGGCTACGAGGCAGTATTCACTTGATAATTTTTTATGTCATTTCAGGCCGAACATGCGATCAGGTAATACAGGATAATCGGTACAGCAGCCACGATGTAATAGCGCTGCAAAAAACAGCTCAAGAAGCCCAGAAGTGTGTAGTACAATCAAAATAGAAATCTATTTTTCAGGAGCTTTTTTATGTCTTCATTATTAAAATTTCATGTCCTTGCGCTAACAGGTTTACTTGTTTCTTTCACAGCTACCGCTACTGAATATAAAGCCTATGTGCAATTTAATGCAGGTGCAACATTTGCAGAGCCATTTTCAGATGGCGGTCAGCGCTGTGATAAATTTTTTGGTTGCGGCGCTTTTTCATATAAAGAGAAAACCGACACTGGCTATGTTGCAGGAGCAGCAATAGGCTATCATTTTACCGACCAGTTTCGTTTGGAGGGTGAGGCAATGTTCCAGTCCAATGACTTAAACAAATCAACTCTCACAGCCAATACTGAAAATTTTGGTCGATTTACCCAAACGGGTACTTTGAAAGGTGAAAGAGAACGAACGACATTCCTGATTAATGGCTATTACGACTTCAAAAATACCACTGTATTTACCCCATATATTACAGGTGGCGTGGGTGGTTATCACTTGCGGTTGAATGCAAACCAAGGTCGGCAAAGCGGTGAAAATGATCTTAATTTTGCTTGGCAATTGGGCGCAGGGCTCAATTATAAACTGGACGACAGGATCAGCTTTGATTTGAAATACCGTTATCTTAGTGGCACTGAAGCCGAAGTAGTAATTCCTGGAGACTTTTTTTTAAGGGATAGAACAGAGCTGCACGATGTGGGCGATCATCAAATTGTTGTTGGTGCTAGGGTTGGCTTTTAACCAGTTCCAATGTCGAGAGTTATTCTATAGGAAATAGTTCGACCATAAGGTAAGTTGAGGGCATAATCCTACCAAGGCGAACGTCAGTTTAATAATCCATTCTACCCGGTTCAAAAATCATGATAAAACAATTTAAAGATTCCCCAAAACTACAGCAACTTAAATATCTCCACCCGAATGCTAACGTCATCATCCTCATTTTTGCCATTATCATGTTATGGAGAGGGTTTTGGGGGTTGCTGGACACATATCTCTTTCCTGGCTCGCCTACTTTCAGTTACTTAATTTGTATTTCACTGGGCGCTGTCATCCTGTATCTGGATGATTTTAAAATCGATAATTTGAAAAGATAAGCTATTTGGCAAAGTACGAAATCGAAGATTATTGAAGACTAAAAACCTATCCCTTATTGATTAGGCCTGTTGATGTTTGACCCGTTCGTGCTGAGTGAGTCGAAGCACATAAGCCTTTCGACAGGCTCAAGGCGAACGGAAGTTAAATCTTCATAAGGCCGAATCAATAACAAATACCGGCTTATTAGGGAGTTCATTGGCTTAAGCTGTGCTGCAATGAAGGCAGGTTGCCAGGCAAGGTCGTAATTTCTTTAATACCCGGTAATTGCCCTGATGAAATTCGGTTTGTATAATCTGGGCAATTCTGTCCCATTCGGAGCGCACCACACTCTCGTTGATGCCTCGGTCTCCAAGGATATGGACTTTTACCCAGGTATGGTAGAATGCGCGCCTCAGCCCCGATAGCTCAGTAGGATAGAGCGGTCCCCTCCTAAGGGACAGGCCGGTGGTTCAAATCCGCCTCGGGGCACCAATTTGTAATCATATATATCCACCTAAAGTTTCATAATTTATTGGGTTCGGTTTTCTCATATTTTGTTACTTTACAGGCAAAAAAAACCCGCTGTTAGGCGGGTTTTTTGTTTAAGGCTATCTAAGAAAGCTTAGAAAAGCTTCCTCATGGTAACTTAGTTACCCCAGACCAGTTCAACGCGGCGATTTTGTGATTTGCCTGCTTCTGTGCTGTTGTCAGCAATCGGCATGTCTTCACCATAACCGTGGGCAGTCAGCCTGTTGGTCACGCCCTTCATGCTGAGGTAATCAGCAACAGATTGCGAACGTTTTTGAGAAAGACGCATATTGTATTTGTTGCTGCCTTCACTGCTGGTATGCCCACGCACTTCGATATCATTCTTTTGTGGGTATGCGATCAGGT
>Ga0302321_100005149_pt1 | contig 11414 bp, 8 predicted proteins | sample Fen_T0_1_FD_202505 | JGI IMG/M metagenome (GOLD analysis project Ga0302321, IMG submission 202505) | Peat permafrost microbial communities from Stordalen Mire near Abisko, Sweden - Fen_T0_1 | ecosystem: Environmental > Terrestrial > Soil > Wetlands > Permafrost | place: Sweden: Abisko...
CGGCAGGTCCCGGCCTTCGTTGAGCACCGACAGGCTCATCACGTGCCAGCGGACGTCGACCGGCCGGACCTTCTCCACCTCCATGATCCAGCGGGAGGTCATCCAGGCCCAGGGGCAGATGGGATCGAACCAGAAGTCGACGGTGTCGCGCTCGCTCACCAGAGGTCCCTCTCGTCGGGGGCGTTTCGGGTCGGGGTCGGCTCTCCCCGGGCCAACGGTGACACCGTTCAGTTCCTTCCCGCACCCCCTGTGCGGGGGCCCGGCGGGGCGATCATGTGGGGTGGTGCACCGGTGTCCGCCGGGACGCGGGAGAGGTCGGATGGCAGGATGCGTTCACCGCCACCAGCGGCCACACCGACACCGACGGCCACACGCAGGCCGGGGCGACCCGAAGGAGACGTTGTGCCAGGCACGAACCTGACCCGCGACGAGGCCGCCGCCCGGGCGGAGCTGCTCGACGTCACGAGCTATACCGTCACCCTCGACGTCACCGGGGGCGCGGAGACGTTCCGGACCGTGTCGACCGTCCGGTTCGCCGCCCGCGAGGAGGGCGCCTCGACGTTCATCGACCTCATCGCCCCCGCGGTCCGCGAGGTCGTGCTCAACGGCCAGGCGCTGGACGTGGACGCCGTGGTGTCGGAGGGCCGGATCGAGCTGCCGGGCCTGGCCGCCGACAACGAGCTGACCGTGGTGGCGGACGGCGCGTTCATGCACACCGGCGAGGGCCTGCACCGCTTCGTCGACCCGGTCGACGACCGCGTGTACCTGTACAGCCAGTTCGAGGTCGCGGACGCGCGGCGGGTGTTCGCCTGCTTCGACCAGCCCGACCTGAAGGCCGTCCACGAGCTCACCGTCGTGGCGCCAGCGGACTGGCAGGTGGTGTCCGTCTCGCCCACGCCCGCGCCCGAGGCCGGCGCGGACGGCGTCTCGACGTGGCGGTTCGAGCCGACGCCGCGCCTGTCGACCTACCTGATGGCCCTGATCGCCGGGCCCTACCACGCGGTGCGCTCGGAGCTGGTGAGCCGGGACGGGCGCACGGTCCCGCTGGGGGTGTTCTGCCGCGCCTCGCTCGCCGAGCACCTGGACGCCGACGAGGTGCTGGACATCACCCGGGCCGGCTTCACCCACTTCGAGGAGCGGTTCGACCGCGCCTACCCCTTCGCCAAGTACGACCAGCTGTTCGTGCCCGAGTTCAACGCCGGCGCGATGGAGAACGCCGGTGCGGTGACCATCACCGACACCTACGTCTTCCGCTCCAAGGTGCCCGAGGCGCTCGTCGAGCGGCGCGGCCTGACGATCCTGCACGAGCTGGCCCACATGTGGTTCGGCGACCTGGTCACCATGCGCTGGTGGGACGACCTGTGGCTGAACGAGTCCTTCGCCGAGTTCGCCAGCACCCGCTGCCAGGCCCTCTCCACGCGCTGGCGCACGGCCTGGACGACGTTCCTGTCCTCCGAGAAGGCGTGGGCCTACCGCCAGGACCAGCTGTCGTCCACGCACCCGATCGTCGCCGACATCCGCGACCTGGACGACGTCGAGGTCAACTTCGACGGCATCACCTACGCCAAGGGCGCCTCGGTGCTCAAGCAGCTGGTGAGCTGGGTCGGGGAGGAGTCGTTCGACGCCGGGCTGCGCACCTACTTCCGCCGCTACGCCTGGGGCAACACGACCCTGCGCGACCTGATGGCCGAGCTGGAGGCCACCAGCGGGCGCGACCTGGAGGCGTGGTCGAAGGCGTGGCTGCAGCAGGCGGGCGTGACGACGTTGCGCCCGCAGCTGGAGGTGGACGGCGAGGGCCTGCTGACCGACATCACGGTGGTGCAGGAGGCGCCCGACGAGCACCCGGTGCTGCGCCCACACCGCCTCGCGATCGGCACCTACCAGCTGGTGGACGGCGTCCTGGTGCGCACCCGGCGGGTCGAGCTGGACGTCGCCGGCCCGGCGACGCCGGTGCCCGACCTGGTCGGCACGCCGCGCCCGGACCTGCTGCTGGTCAACGACGACGACCTCGCCTACGCGAAGATCCGCCTCGACCCGCACTCGCTGGCCACGGCGGTGGAGCACCTGTCCGCCTTCGCCGAGCCGCTGCCCGCGACGCTCGTGTGGGGCGCGGCGTGGGACATGACCCGCGACGGCGAGCTGGGCGCCCGGGTGTTCGTCGACCTGGTGCTCACCAACATCGCGGCGGTGAGCGACCCGAGCGTCAGCGCGACGCTGCTGCGCCAGCTCGGCGGGACGTTGCTGTCGTTCGTCGCGCCCGAGCACCGCGACGCCACCCGGGCGGCGGCCGCCGACCGGCTGCTCGCCCTGCTCGAGGCCGCCGCGCCCGGCAGCGACCAGCAGTTGCTGTTCGCCCGCGCGTTCAGCGCCCAGGCCCTGACGCCGGCGCAGCGGCAGGTGGTGCGCGAGCTGCTCGACGGCACGCGGGTGCTGGAGGGTCTCGCCGTCGACACCGAGATGCGCTGGACGCTGCTGGACGCGCTCGTCACCGGCGGGGTCGCGGGCGAGGCGGAGATCGCGGCCGAGCTGGCCCGCGACGACACCTCCTCGGGGCGGGTGCACGCCGCCGCCGAGCGCGCCGCCGTCCCCACGGCGGAGGCGAAGGCCGAGGCGTGGCGGCAGGTGGTCGTCGAGGGGGCGCTGCCGAACGTCGTCCAGGCCGGGGTGATCGGCGGGTTCGGGCGCGTGGACGACCCGGCGCTGCTGGAGCCGTTCGTCGAGCCCTACTTCGAGGCGCTGCTGCCGATCACGCGCACCCGCACCAGCGAGATGGCCCAGCAGATCGCCGTCGGCCTCTACCCGGCCGCGCTGGCCTCGCCCGCCCTGGTGGAGCGCACCGGACGCTGGCTCGCCGACAACCCCGACGCCCCGGCCGCCCTGCGCCGCATGGTGCTGGAGAACCGGGACGGCGTCGTCCGCGCCCTGCGCGCCCAGGACCGCGACCGCTGACCGTCCCGGATCGCCTGATCACGCCCACCTGGAGGCAGGCGTGATCAGGCAGTCCGGCGACAGGGCTAGGGCGTCACCGTGTCGGCCAGGCCCTCGGCGCGGCCCGAGCCCATGACCTCCTCCAGCAGCACCGGGTTGCCCGCGCCGTCGGCCAGAGGCAGCCGCCAGTTCGGGTACTCGTCGTTGGTACCGGGCTGGTTCATCGCCCGCCGGTCGCCGGTGGCGTCCGCGAGCGCCACCCCGAGCAGGTGCGCGGGCGTCAGGGTGAGGAACCGGTGCAGCGCCTCGACCTGCTCGCGCTCCCCGGCGTCCGGGCGCAGCAGGCCGAGCTCCACCAGCTGGGCCAGGACGGCGTCCCGGTCGGCCTCGTCGACGGCCGTCTCCTCCTCCACCGAGCGGGTGAGCAGCCCGAGCCGCGCCCGCAGCGCGATGTGCTCGCCCGCCAGGTACCCGGCGGTCGGCGGCAGGTCGTGCGTGGTGACCGTGGCCAGCGACAGCTCCCGCCAGGCCTCGGGACGCAGCGGGCGCCCGGCCGAGTCGCGCTCCCACCACAGGATCGACGTCCCCAGCAGGCCGCGCTCACGCAGGTAGTCGCGCACCCACGGCTCGACCGTCCCCAGGTCCTCGCCGATGACGACCGCCCCCGCCCGGTGGGCCTCCAGCGCGAGGATCCCGACGAGCGCCTCGTGGTCGTAGCGCACGTAGGTGCCCTCGGCCGGGCCGGAGCCGTTCGGCACCCACCACAGCCGGAACAGCCCGATGATGTGGTCGACCCTCAGACCCCCCGCGTGCCGCAGCACGGTGCGCAGCATGTCGCGGTAGGGCGCGTACCCCAGCTCGGCGAGGCGGTCGGGGCGCCACGGCGGCTGGCTCCAGTCCTGGCCCTGCTGGTTGAACGCGTCCGGCGGCGCGCCCACGGTGACGTAGCGGGCCAGCGCCGAGCCGAGCGCCCAGACGTCGGCCCCCTCCGGGTGGACGCCGACGGCCAGGTCGTGCAGGATCCCCAGGCGCATCCCGGCCTCGCGCGCCGTCCGCTGGGCCCGGGCCAGCTGCTCGTCCAGGCACCACTGCAGCCACATGTGGAACGAGACCCGGTCGGCCAGCTCGTCGCGCAGCGCGGCGACGGCCTCCGAGCGCGGGTCGTGCGCGTGCGACGGCCACCGGTGCATCGGCATCCCGTACCGCTCGGACAGGGCGCACCAGGTGGCGAAGTCGACCAGGCCCCGGCCCTCGCGCTCGCAGAACGCCTCGAACGACGCCTGCCGCCCGGGCGTGCGCGGCTGCGCGAAGACGGTCTCCAGGGCCGCCTTCTTGGCCTCCCACACCGCGTCACGGTCCAGCTCGCCGGGGTCGGTGTTGAGGCCGCGCATCGCCTCGGCGGACCACTCGATGATCGCCCGGTCCGCGGACGGCATGTAGGCGACCTCGAGGACGTCCTCCACCCGCAGGTACACCGGGTTGACGAACCGCCGGGTGACCGGCAGGTACGGCGACGGCTGCATGGGCGGCACGACCTCGGCCGCGTGCAGCGGGTTGACCAGCACGAAGTCCGCCCCCAGCGAGCGGGCGCTCCAGCTGGCCAGCTCGTCGAGGTCGGCCAGGTCGCCCAGCCCCCACGAGCGCTCCGAGCGCACCGAGTACAGCTGGGTCATGAACCCCCAGCCGCGCCGCTGCAGCAGGTCGGGGGGCAGCTCCAGCCGGGCGGGCGTGACGACGAGCGGGCGCCGCTCCTCGCCGTCGGCGTGGACGACGTGCAGCAGGTGCCAGCCGAGCGGCAGGTCGTCGGGCACCACGAAGGTCGCCTCGCCGATCTCGCGCCCGTCGATCGTGCGCGGCTCGACCCAGCGGTCCTCCTGCTCCAGCGGGCGGGTGCCGCCGGCCTCGAGCTCGACCGTCACCTCGGCGGGCGTGCCGTGCGGCACGTGCACGGGCACCCGGGGCGAGGTGCCCTGCCGGACGACGACGACGGGCGGCAGCACCCGGCGCCAGGGCCGGTCGCGCACGCGCGCCAGCGAGGCGACGACGACGGCGTGGTCGGCGGCCTCGACGTCGAGCGCGGCGAGGACCGCGACGATCGTGTGCCGGGGCACGACCGTGTGCTGGCCGCGCCAGTCCCAGAACTCGGTCGCCACGCCGCAGGCGTGCGCCAGTTCGATCAGCTCGGGCGAGGAGACCTCCTCCGGAACCGGGGTGAACACCGGGGATGATGCGGGCCGCTGCTGCGGCGTCGTCCCAGCGTCCAGGCGGGTGGTGTCGGCGGGATCACGCGCAGGAGTCACGCTCGGAAATCCTGCCAGAGACCCACCGGCGTGCAGGGCTTTCACGCCGGGACGCAGGACGCGTTCTGGCTACGCTGTCGAACCATGAGCGATACCTCCCGGCCCGCCCCGATCCCCGCCGACGTCGAGGCGGAGCGCGTGGACGTCGTCGACGTCCTGCACGGGCAGGCCGTCGCCGATCCCTACCGCTGGCTGGAGGACCCGCAGGACCCGCGGACGGTCGAGTGGGCCCGCGCCCAGGAGGCCCGCTTCCGCGCCGGGGCCGCCACCTGGCCGGGCCGCGACGCGGCGGCCGGGCGCATCCGCGAGCTGCTGTCGGCCGGCTACGTGGGAGTGCCGATCTGGCGGGGGGAGCGCCGGTTCGTCTCGCGCCGGGAGGGTCACCAGGAGCACGGCGTCCTCACCGTCGTCGACCCGGCCCCCGGCCCTGCACCGGCCCCGGGCGGGCCGGACGGCGGCGGGGAGACCGTCGAGCGCGTCCTGCTCGACCCGATGGCCCTGGACCCGACCGGCCTGACCACCCTGGACGCCTGGCAGCCGACCCTGGAGGGCGACCTGCTGGCCTATCAGCTGTCCGCCGGCGGCACCGAGGAGAGCGTGCTGCGGGTGCTCGACGTCGCCACCGGCGAGGACGTCGACGGGCCGATCGACCGGGCCCGCTACTCGCCCGTGGCGTGGCTGCCGGGCGGCCGGGCGTTCTACTACGTGCGGCGCCTGCCCCCGCACGAGCTGCCCGAGGACGAGCGCCAGTACCACCGCCGGGTCTGGCTGCACCGGCTCGGCACCGACCCCGCCGAGGACGTCGAGATCTTCGGGGCTGGCCTGGACCCGCGCAGCTACTTCGGCGTGCGGGTCTCCCGCAACGGCCGGTGGCTCGTGGTGACGGCCGCCACCGGGACGGCCCCGCGCAACGACTCCTGGATCGCCGACCTCGGCGACCCGGACTCCCCCGCCCGCCACGCACGCCTCATCGACCCGCCGCTGCGGCCGATCGCCGTCGGCCTGGACGCGCGGGTCGACCCGTACGTCGGGCGGGACGGGCGGCTCTACCTCGGCACCGACCTGGACGCCCCGCGCGGGCGCCTGGCCGTCACCACACCGCACCTGCCCGAGCCGGAGCACTGGCGCGACCTGATCCCCCAGGACGGCGAGGCCGTGCTGGAGGACTACACCTTCCTCGACGGCGCGCCCCTGGACACCGCGCCGGTGCTGCTCGCCTCGTGGACCCGGCACGCCGTCTCGGAGATCACCGCGCACGCCCTGGACGACGGCCGCCCCCTGGACGACGACCGCTGGCCGGTGCGGCTGCCCGGCGTCGGGTCGGTCGGGGGCCTGGTGGCCCGGCCGGAGGGCGGGCACGAGGTCTGGTTCAGCTACACCGACCACACCACGACCCCGCACGTGTACCGGCTCGACGCGGCGACCGGCGAGGTGAGCCTGTGGGCGCGTCCCCCCGGGACCGTCCAGGTGCCGCCGGTGACCACGCGCCAGGTGACGTACACGTCGGCCGACGGGACCGCCGTCCGGATGTTCGTCGTGGCGCGCACCGACGCCACGGACGCCGAGGGGCGGCCCCTGGCGCCCCGGCCCGCGATCCTCTACGGCTACGGCGGCTTCGGGGTGTCGCTCACCCCGGGCTACTCCGGCAGCATCCTCGCCTGGGTCGAGGCGGGCGGTGTCTACGCCGTCGCCAACCTGCGCGGCGGGTCGGAGGAGGGCGAGTCCTGGCACCGCGCGGGGATGCTGGGGAACAAGCAGAACGTCTTCGACGACTTCCACGCCGCGGCGGAGCGGCTCGTCGCCGACGGCTGGACGACGCCGTCCCAGCTGGCCGCGAGCGGCGGCTCCAACGGCGGCCTGCTGGTCGGGGCCGCGCTCACCCAGCGGCCGGAGCTGTTCGCGGCCGTGGTCTGCTCGGCGCCGCTGCTCGACATGGTCCGCTACGAGCGGTTCGGGCTCGGCGCGACGTGGAACGTGGAGTACGGCAGCGCCGACGTCGCCGAGGAGTTCGGCTGGCTGTTCGGCTACTCCCCCTACCACCGGGTGCGCGACGGCGTGGCCTACCCGGCGACGCTCTTCACGGTGTTCGACGGCGACACCCGGGTCGACCCGCTGCACGCGCGCAAGCTGTGCGCGGCTCTGCAGCACGCGACGTCGTCGGGGCGGCCGGTGCTGATCCGGGCGGAGGGCGACGTCGGGCACGGCGCCCGGGCGCTGTCGCGGTCGGTCGACCTGGCCGCCGACACCCTGGCGTTCACCGCCCGCTGGACCGGCCTGTCCCTGACCCCCGAGGCGTGATCCCTCCCGTGCATCTCCTGCCCGTGCTCCACCCCGCGCTCCAGGACATCTCCAAGGACGTCAGCAGCGGCCTCGACAAGGCCGGCGACCCGCACTGGTGGCGGGCGCTGCTCGACGTCCCGCTGAAGGTCGTCGTCATCCTGCTCGGCGCCGTCCTCATCCGGTACGTCGCGCACCGGTCCATCGACCGCATCGCCGAGGGCATCGCCACCGGCCGGGCGGGCCTGTCCCACCCGGACGACCGGGCGCCGACCGCCACGGCGTCCACGGCGGCGCTGGTCTCGGCGCGCCGGGAGCAGCGGGCACGGACCACGGCGTCGGTGCTCAAGAGCGCGACGACGTCGACGGTCGTGCTGGTCACCGTGCTGACCGTGCTGCAGTTGATGGAGGCGCCCATCGGCGGCCTGCTCGCGAGCGCGGGCGTGCTCGGGGTGGCCCTCGGGTTCGGCGCCCAGACGGTGGTGAAGGACTGGATCGCGGGTGTCTTCCTCCTGGTGGAGGACCAGTTCGGGGTCGGGGACGTCGTCGACCTCGGCGAGCTGACCGGCAGCGTCGAGAGCGTCGGCATGCGGGTGACCCGGCTGCGGGACGTCGACGGGACCGTCTGGTACGTCCGCAACGGCGAGATCCTGCGCGTCGGCAACCGCTCGCAGGGCTGGGCCCGGGCCGTCCTGGACGTCGGCCTGCCGCCCGGCGTCGACCTGACGGCGGCCCAGCGCGCGCTGCTGGACGCGGCGGCCCTGGTGTCGGAGGAGCCCGGCCTGGAACGCGCCGTCATCGGCGTGCCGCAGGTGTGGGGCATCGAGTCGGTGAGCGCGGACGGCGTGGCGCTGCGCCTCGTCGTCAAGACCCAGCCGCTGCAGCAGTGGACCGTGGTCCGCGAACTGCGCCGGCTGATCCTGGACCGTTTCGACGCCGCGGGCCTGCCCCGCCCCACGGGCCTGGAGGTCCCCGCCAAGGCGGGCGGCCCCTCCTGACGGGTGACGCCGCCCGGCGCGACGGCGTGGTCGCCGTCAGGGCGCCGGCTCCAGCACCACGACCGGGATGACCCGCTGGGTGCGGCGCTGGTACCCGGCGTAGTTCCGCTGCCGCGCGGCGATCCGGTCGAACAGCCGGGTCCGCTCCGGTTCCTGCGTCACCCGGGCGTGCATCGGCGTCGCCGGGCCACCCTCGAGCGCCACCGTCACCTCGGGGTGCACGCTGAGGTTGAGGAACCAGTCCGGCTGCCGGTCGTCCCCGCCCCGCGACGCGATGACGACGATCGACCCCGGGACGTCGTCGAACCCGGTCAGCATGACCGAGCGCTGCCGGCCCGACGAGCGGCCGGTCGTCGTCAGCGACAGCACCCGCACGCCGCCCATCGACCAGCCGACCCGCCCGCCGGACACCCGGATCAGGCCGCGGTGCACCCGGTTCATCGTCTTCATGGTCAGGTCGCTCGGCATGCTGCGAGTCTGCGCACCCGACACGTCGACGGCAACCCGCCACCCCTGCTCGCCCTCCACCGGACCCCGGCACTCCGACCCCCGGCGGACGAGGCACCGGGCCGGTCCCCGTTCTCGGATCGCATGATCGTCCCGGATTGCATGATCACGACGGGGAGAGTGGGGCGCCGCGGGGAATGGGCCGGCGGAGTCGGACGATCCCGCGGTCTCGTTGTGCCCGGAACCGTAGAAATCCCCCGGTGTCCAGCAGCGCGATGCCGCCGTCCAGGGCCGCGTGAATGGTCCGAACGCCCTCCTCGTCGTCGCCGGGCCCGCACGCGCCCGACAGGGCCGTGCAGCCGAGTCCCAGGGTGGTGACGGTGGGGCCGGTCCACCTGAGGGTGGTGACAGGAATCGTCATGCCCACCGCCGCTCCCGCTCCCGGACCGGCCCGGCAGGCACGCCCGCCCCCAGGGATCGCCGATCCCTGGGAATCCGCCGCGCCGGGGGCACCGCAACGCGATCCGGTCCTGTTCACCCGTCGGGAGGACCGCGCCCGCGTGCCCGAGGAGGACCGGGAACAGCCCTCCCGCGCCAGGCCGCCGATCTGCGGGCGACCCGGGCACCCGGGGACGACGACGTCGGGTCGCTGCTCGCCGACCAGCCGGCACCCTGGGCCTGCACCGCGTTCGCCGACATCACCGCGAGATTCCCCCCCCGCCCGGCGGAGAGGTTTCTGCATACCCCCGGGCGCGGGCCGGCCGGAATCCTCGGTGAACCGTGGGCCGGCGACCGGCACCGGGTGACGAAGATGATCGCTGAATGTTCCGGCGACATGCCGCGGACCGAAATGGGGGATTCGACACCGTGGACGTGCATGTCTTAGAGTCCGCACACACCGCACGCCACCTTCCGGCCGGGTTCAGGAGCAGGAATCCTCTGCGTCCCGCAGCGTCATGACGAAGAGACGGTACGTGAGTAGTGGTTGCGGTCACGTCAGCACCGGGGCTTAATCGAGGAGATCCAGTGGCGCAGAAGGTTCACGTCGTCCTCACCGACGATCTGGACGGCACCGAGGCCGACGACACGGTCTCGTTCGCCGTCGACGGCGTGTCGTACGAGATCGACCTGTCCGAGGGGAATGCCGAGGCCCTGCGCGGCGTGTTCGGCCCGTACATCCTCGCGGGACGCCGGGTGGGCGGTCGCTACAAGGTGAGCGCCCGGCAGGGCGTGGCGAAGAAGCCCGTCGAGGAGTCCGACGGCCTCGACATGGGCGACGTGCGCGCCTGGGCCCGCGACAACGGCTTCCAGGTCAGCGACCGCGGCCGGGTGTCCGGAGAGATCAAGGCCGCCTACCGCGCGGCCCACTGACGCCCGCGCCGCCTCGTCGTTTCCTGGCACACCGACCTGAGCGCGAGATATCGTGCGCTCGCCACCATTCGTGACAGATGGGGCCGGAGCCGCCGAGCGCGGGTCCGTCCGGTACGGGCCGGGAGGGCATGCACCGTGAGCGAGGCCGCTGGGGACGACGACGGCGCGGACTGGGCGGCCGGGGTCGGTGACGCCGTGGCGGCGACGGACGCGGGCCAGCCCGACCTGTCGGGCATCGTGATCGACACCTCGGTGCCGCACCCCGCGCGACGGTACGACTACCTGCTGGGCGGGAAGACGAACTACGCCCCCGACCGTGCCTCGGCCGACGCCGCGACCTCCGTCTTCCCCGCCCTGCGGACCACGATCCTGGAGAACCGGCGGTTCCTGCGCCGGGCGGTCACCTACATGGCCCGCGAGGGCGGGGTCGACCAGTTCCTGGACATCGGGACCGGCATCCCGTCGCCGGGCAACACCCACGAGGTGAGCCAGGCGATCAACCCGGCGTCCCGCGTGGTGTACGTGGACAACGACCCCGTGGTCCTGGTCCACTCGCGGGCTCTGCTGTCGGACACCCCGCAGGGCCGCACCGCCTTCATCCCTGCCGACCTGCGGGATCCGGACGCGATCCTGTCCCACCCGGGACTCGCCGCCACGCTGGACCTGTCCCGCCCGGTCGGGTTGCTACTGATCGCGGTGGTCCATTTCATCCAGGACGACGACGAGGCGTGCGCCGTCGTGCGGCGCCTGGTCGAGGCGCTCCCGCCCGGCAGCTACCTGGCGCTGAGCAACGCCACGTACGACGTCCTGCCGCCGGACGTCGGCGCCCGCCTGCACGCGGCGATGACCGCCGACCCGCCGAGCGCGGCCTGGGCTCGGACGCGGCCGCAGGTGGAGCGGTTCTTCGAGGGCCTGGAGCTGGTCCCGCCCGGCGTCGTCACCCTCAACCGCTGGCGTGCCGAGGACGAGCCGCCCCCGCGCCCCCGCGACGACGAGACCGTCGTCTACGGCGGCCTGGCCCGCATCCCCTGACGCGCGGCCCGTCCCCGAGCGGCCACCTCGGTCGCGGCCACCTCGGTCGCCTCGGCTTCGG
>Ga0302321_100005150_pt1 | contig 11413 bp, 13 predicted proteins | sample Fen_T0_1_FD_202505 | JGI IMG/M metagenome (GOLD analysis project Ga0302321, IMG submission 202505) | Peat permafrost microbial communities from Stordalen Mire near Abisko, Sweden - Fen_T0_1 | ecosystem: Environmental > Terrestrial > Soil > Wetlands > Permafrost | place: Sweden: Abisko...
GGTGTCCGTTCCGGCCTCCGCGCGCTGCGCTGGTCGGGCGACGAACTCTAACGTGGGGATGACGGAGTCGTACACGAAACTCCAAACCAACAAGTGATACCTTGGCCAAATGGATTCAAAGTCATACTTGGTGCTCGGTGCAACCGGTCGAACGGGTCAGCACCTCGTTTCTATTCTTCTGAATGAAGGACACCAGGTACGCGCTCTCGTTCGGGATCCAGATAAGGTATCTAGGATGCACGTGAAGCTAGAACCGATCAAGGGCTCAATCACCGACTTCGAAAAGATCGATGATCTCGTCAGGGACGTCGACTTTGTAATTTCGATGCTAGGCGACGCGCAGTTGCAGGCTCATGACAAGATTAATACCGCTTTCGTCAAGAAGCTCATTCCAGCAATGCGGCGCAATGGCGTCAAACGATTCTTGTACCAGGCCGGTGGACTCACGAGGCGCTACAAAGAAAGTCTTCCGCTCGTCCCTTGGATTCTGAGAAATACTCTCGCGAGAAGTAAGGGCCTCATCGGACAGCACGAGGATAACGAAGCTGTGATCGAATACCTGGTTGAAGAAGCCAAAGATATCGAATGGGTCGTGCATCGGGCGAGCATCATTTCAGATGGTCCTTCAAAAGGTGTCCTGCAAAGATCGAAGACGAAAAATGGTCTCGCGACGTTCGCGGACTGCGCGGATTACAACTGTCGCGTCATCAAGGATGATTCTGCGATACATACTTACGATCTGAGTGCTTACGTGTAGGAAGCTTGGCCGCCGTCGACATTGATCGTTGCGCCGGTGAGGGAGAGCTTCACCGAAATCGAGCCAGCTCGCTCTTTCAGGCGCATCGCGACCGCATTTGCAAGGAAGCGCATCGCCGGTTCTTGACCCGTCCTGCGTCGCGCGGCCTGCCGTGTTCGCCAGCGCGGCCCACCCGGCGTCGTGCCCGACCCCGACCCAGGATAGTCCCCGAAAGTGAATCGACGGAGCGTGACGGCGTAGAGCGCGAACGGAAATGAGATGGGAATAACCGATGGCAAAGGTGAAAGAAACGGCAATGAGGACAGCATGCGTGAGCCGCGTGCGGTCCCTATTGCCGTCTCATCGCCCGCCACGGACACCTTCGCGCTCAGTCGCTCAATTGTCCGCCGATCATCGGACGATCGCGCTACGTGGGCAGTGCCGGCGCGCAAGCGACGCGCGCGTAAATGCGCAGCGCGTAAGTACCCAGCGGGAACACCGCCGCGCGATTGCCGTTTCGCCAATCGTGCCAAACGGCGCGGTATTCGCGCACAAAATCCAGCATTCGCCGAATAGCGTGCACGCGCTCCGGTGTCGACCTCGCGGCGATGCGCGGGCTCGGATTTCTCCTCGGGGCGGGCGTCTTTAGCACGGCGCTGAAGGCCTGCCGAAGCACGGTGTCGCGTCCGACAAAGGGCAAGCCGCGCAGCATCATGTCTTCGCGTGCACGCTTCACGCGCTTTGCGACTTCGGCGTTCAGCCGAGCTTGGAGTTGGGCATCGCCGAGGCTGACAAGGATTCGTGGTCGCACAAACTTGAGCGTCAGCGCTTCCGGCAGCGCCCCTTCGTGGTCAAAGAAGTCGTCCGGCATTTCGACTTCTCGCTCTTCGCCAAAGCGACTCGAGATCACTCCGGGCCATTCATGGGGCGCCTTGACGAGGCCCGCGACCGTGGGGTTAGCGAGCGTGTAAGCCATCTTCTCGAGCACATCGTTCTCGGAGACCAGCAGAACAGCGCTGGTCTTATCGGAGGACCAGAGGTTCTCCCAGCGGCCGAGGGAAGCGTTTTGGGCCTTGGCGACGAGCTTGTGGAAGATTTCGAGAAATTCGGGCAAGCGCGCTTCAGGGTCGGTCAGTACGCCGTGCCAATGATTGGACATAAAGCACACTGCGTGGAGCAAGATGCCGGCGCGCTCGGCCGCGAGTGCCAAGCAATACTCAATATTCTGATTGGTCACCCGCGACGGCCGGAGCAAGAACTGTCGCTGCGTGCAGCGGCGGGTGATGAGGTAACGACTCCCTGGCAGAACCTGTCTCGGCAAAGTCACGGGCGGTCATCGGTCAAATCGCGACTCTGGTTTCCAGCGCGGCCCGTCCGAAACCGCCGCGGACGCTCACAGCACGGCCTGTTCGCGCAATATCTCTCATGTTAACAAACAGTTAGAGCGATTTTGACAACCTGAGAGGTTTTCATGACCCGTGGCGGCGGGCAAGTCCATGAACCCGGCTGCACGGGCAGCACCGCTTTGCTCGTCCTAGCCCCTAGCCCCGATGCTCTCATCATGCGTGGCAGCCAGCAAGTTCACGAGCTCGGCTCCGACCGCCACCCCGTTTGGTCTTCCTATCCCCGTCTTCGAGTTGCCCCGCTCGGCACCTGAGGTTCGATCCCTCACACTCACGACGGCTGAGGGGGCAGCTGCGGAGCGGGAGGGATTCGAACCCTCGGTACGGTTGCCCGTACACTTGATTGGGGTTGCCCCCACCGTCCAGGGCCGAGACCTCACCAATCCGTCGGCGGCTCCAGTTGAATGGAGCCGAAGCAGGCGATCGAACCGTCGCTTCGAATGGCGCACATGCCGAGCATGGTCGCGGTGAGTCGCGTGAATTCACCCGCTACCGGCACGAAGCTCTGACCACCATCGAGCGGGTCGCAAACCACGGCGTGATCGTCCCGAATCGCGCACATGCTGCCCCCGTATTCGACGGCAACTCGGAGGAAGCGCTGCGCTGCGAGCGCAGACGGCGGCGCGTGGGGCGCGCAGAAGAGCTCGTGATCCGCGCGAACGGCGCACAGCTCGCGATCGCTGGCGCTGATCTGGTCGTAGGCGCCCGAGGGCAGGGAAAACTGCGAAAACGGCACGCTCACAGAGCCTGAGCGCCCCAAACCGAACAGGAAACCGTTGCGCATCACCAGGTCCTGAAAGGGACCGGAATCGGCCGTGATTGGGCCAATGATCCCGTCATTTTCCGGACAGCTCAGCGTCCCTTCGGCTCCGACGACGCACAGCCCCTGCGATCCCGGTGCGACTTGCGTGAGCGACGCGCCGACGCCGTGCGCCACCTGATCTATGCCCCAGCAGACGCCGCTGCCTGAAAGGTCGATGCCGCACAAGTCGTGATCCGTTTTATCCGAAGGATCATCGCTCAGAACCAGCTTTGCCCACTTGCGGTCTGGCGCATGGGCAACGAGCGGCGCGATTAACGGGTCGAAGCTCCGACCAAAGCAAGTCATGCGCCCATCAGACTTCACGGCGCACACAATCGCCTGCTCGGTCGCGCCCGTGATGTCTGTTGCGCAGACGAAGCTTTCCTTCACCCAAGCGCCGTTCTGGTCGCAGTGCTCGCGAACGGTGTCGCAGCGCAGCGCTCCCGAAGTGCAAAGCGCCGCCGCGCCGCCGCTGCCTGCAACGCTCGGCGCTCCAGCGTTGGCGCTTCCTCCGCTCAATGCTCCAGCGTTGCCCGCGCCCGCTCGCGCTCCACCACCTCCAACCTCGATGCCGCCTGCGGCGTTTGCATTTCCACCGTCCGTCGTTCCACCCGGGCCTGCAACGTGGTCGAACCCCGCGCTTGCCCCGGAGGAATGCACTTGCCCGCCCGCGGCTCCGCCGCCTCCCTGGCTCGGCGCTTCCCCAGCTGCTTCGGGTCGAGCGCTCTTTCCCCCGCAGGACATGGCACACCACAACCCCGCAACCCACCAACTACTGCGCATCCCGTGAGCATAGCGGAAACTGGCACCGGCACCAGCGGCTCTGCAGTCAACGGCACGACCATTCACTTCGCGGACGCGGGTATCAGCGATGGGCCAGCTTCCTCGTGAGCGTCGAACGGGAGCAGCGGATCGAGGTGCTGCACGTTTGGGATGGGAGGCGGGAACGGCTGTCGAGCGAGTTCATCTATGGGGGATAAGGCATCCTCACCCCGACTGCGCAAAGTTGACGGCCGCAGCGGCGCTAGTGATCGCGCTGACGATCGATTCGGAGCGGGTCAACGCAGGACAAGTCAAGAACCAGTCCGAACCGATTGGGACGGCGCCAGCGCCAGCGCCTGCGCCTGCGCCTGCGCCAGCGCCTGCGTCCGCGGTCGTCTAGCCCTTGATCTAGCGAGAGCGGGTCTAGCCCGCGCCAGCAGCCCCAGCTCCGCTGCCCGACGCGGCCCGATCGGTGCGTCCCGAAAACGCGAGCGCGACGTTCCGCTTCGCGCTGGGCGTGTTCGTCGCGTGAGCGGAGGTGCACAGCCGAGTGTCGCTGGCATCGGCGTGGACCTGTCGGCGGCGCGCGGGCACTTCGAGTTGGGCGTAGGCTTACTGCGGGAAGAGCAACACCGTCTCAGCCAACGTCGTCGACGTATACTCGGGCGAGCTGGCGAGCTCGCGTTCGAGCTTCAGGCTGGCCATCGCTACGCTTTCGGGATCCATTTGAACCGAGGATGTTGCTACGACAGCACCGCGCCTCAGACCGACCAGCGGTCGTTGGGAAGAGTGCTCGGCGCATCGTTCGGTGGCGGCGGCGACAACCACGACACTCACGAACTCTTGCCCATCTTCGGCGAACAGTTCGCGATGCGCATCTCCACGGTGCCCCCAAGTAAGAACTCGGGCGTCACGCAAGCTACGCGACGCTCGCCGCCGGTCGCGCCCGCTAACCCAATCAAAACTCGAAGTTTTGGCAAGCGGGCGCGGCGCGCCTGGTCCGTCGCGTAGCTCTCGGACGGACCGTCCAAGGACTTGCGTTGCTGCGCGGGACAAATAAATGTTGGGTAGATTGATTTCCAGACCTATGTGCTCGAGCTCGAGGCGCATGAGCATATTTTGATCCAGGCGCGCGTGCTTGCGCGCAGCGCCGCGGAGCTTTGGATTACTCAGCGCAGCGCGGCCCGTCCCAACTCGGCGCGGACGCTCACAGTGCGGCCTATTCGCGTAATATCTCTTCTGTTAACCAATAGTTAGAGCGCTTCGCCGCAGAACCATGAGGCTCTCACGGCCGGCGGCGGTGGGCAAGTTCACGAGCCACGGGCTGAACGAGCTCAGCGGTTTGGTCTTCCTATTCTTTCTCCGCTCTTGTGCGGGTCTCCGCTCTTGTGCTGGAATTCGCCTCTCTCCGCTCTTGTGCTGGAATTCGCCTCCAGGACTCGCACTCGAGTTTAGACGATTGGGTATGGTTCCGAGATGCGGAGTCCTGGCGAAGGCGGAGCAGGCGGGGTGCGTTTGTAGGCGATCAACGCAAAAGCGACCAGCGCGGTAGTGGCGGAAGTGGGGATTGCGATCAGCAAGCGGAGGAGCCCAGCAAACGCGACCGTCAACGACACGATAGCGAGTGTGCCAGACAATGTGTCCACCACGTTCATACACTCTCATAGTGACCACCAACCGACCTCCTCGTTCTGGCTCGCGCCGCAGCAAGTTCTCGTAGCAAAGGCGGACGTCCTCGAGGACAACCGATACCGCGGCAGCGGGCGGCCTCTCGCGCTCGCCATGTCACTGACGCACGTTCAAGTCCTCGGCGGTTCTGGCGAGGCATCTCGAGAGTACGCGGTAGCGGTAGCCGCTCATTACCAGCCAAACCACGGGGCCCATGGCGACGATATACCCAGCACCGCCGAACAGAACGATGTTGAGCCAGAGCATGCAGACGGTGACGGCCAGAGCCGCGCCGAATTGTCTGGCACACGATGAGCGCTTGCCCCTGATGGCTTGCCAGTCGGGCACTTGACCGATGGCGTGTCCGCAGTCTTCGCAGATGGCGACGCCGGGGCGGTGAGGAAGTCCACAGACCTCGCATGAAACGTAGTCATCCGAGTCCGCCATCAGTCCCCGTGCTGCCAACTTACCGGCGTTCAGCTGCGGGCGCCAGAGCGAAGCGACCGACGAGCCCGTCTGCGACAGCGCCTCTTTGGGCGGCGCGCTGGCCAGTGACCGCGCCGAAATATTGTGATCAGCCTGTGTCGATCCAATACCGACGCTTGGGCTTCCTAAGATCCGGGCCAGTGATGACGTTCTCGAGCTCGCCTCCGCCGTTTTCGATTGTCCGGATCGAGCCGAGATTATCGTCGTCGCAGGTCAAGAGCGCCTGGCGGATCCCCAGGCGATCGCGAGCGATGGAAAGCGCCTGTCTCAGGATTTCCGTGGCGTAACCCCTGCGACGAAATTCGGGAACTACAACGTAGCCGATGTGTCCACCGACTCTCTCTAGGAAGCCGTTCAGCGCGTGCCGAATCGAGACACGGCCGACGATCCTCGTCCCCACGAACGCAAACAGAAAGGTCGCGGGAACTTGGTCAGGCAGCAGGTTGATGCCCTGTCCTTGCTTTGCAAGGATCTGGAGATAGTCCTGGAACGGCATACCCTCGGTGTAGTGATGTAGGAAGTACGGAACCTCTGGCGATGTGGCGCGATGGGCGCACAGAAACTCCTGCTCTTCATCGTCTCTCGGCAGGCGAAGCGTCAGCTCCTCGGTCATCTTGAATACCTTGCCATCGGTGCCCCGGCGTCTCTTAGGTCAAGCTCACTGCGCTAAGCGTCGAAACCGTCGTCGCGCTCGACGAGCGGAACTGATAATACTCGGTCTACCGCCGTCCCAACGGAGCGCATCCAGGTGTCGTACTCAGGCATGTACCTCCTGGAAAACGCGATCGCGCAACGGTAGGCAGCGCCATTCTTCAAGCGCAGAGTGAGGCGTCCCGACCCCTTGCCTGGGCGCAGAACGGCGATCTCGCCCCCGTCGCCGGGGTCAACATTCCACGCGACCTCGCCGTGCTCGGAGATTACCCCAGCTCGCGGCGGGCCCGAGGTTCTCCAGATGATTGTGATGCTGGGGTTCGGTCGACTTGAGTAGCGTAACCTCACGTCTTCGGGTGTCAGGACGGATCGTCCTGATTGAGCGTCGAGACCGACGCACCAATCGGGTCTCGGTGCGACTTCCTCCCAACTATCGATAGTCGTCATGGCGCGTTTGGCTTTCTCGCTCACTATCGGAAATGCGTAGCGCCCGTTGGTCAAGTCATCAACCTCGAGCTGCACAAGTCGAGCACAGTTATGCCCGAATCAGGTGCCTTGATGACGTCGACAGTCCCCACGCTCGCCGGTCCGCAGAGCTGCGCTTCGATGGACAACCTGACGCTCGGCATGAAAAATCCAGTCCGCCGAACGTATCACGGTTTCGGTGGCCAGGGCTGCCGCGAAGCGAAGTCCTCGTCCCGCAACGCGCCGAAGTGAACGAAGCCGCTGGGCGGCGGCGCGGGCTTCGCCCGGAGGAGAATCCGAGCCTTTTTGGGTCGAGCGACTACCCCGCAGGATCAATAGAACGCGGTTCGGAAGCGCGCGGTTGAGGTCGGCGAGGCTTGGCTTGCTTGCTTGCTTGGGGTTCGGCCTTTCGATTACGCTGACCCCAAATGGTCGCGTTTGCTCGCTTTGCTCGCTTTGCTTGCTGGGTCGCTACGGGGGTTGGGGGTTTCGCGGTTGGCTGCGGCGGGGGCGGCTCTTCGCAATCGCCCGCGGGAGGCGGAGCAGGGGGCGCATCCGGCATCAGTTCGAGCTTGGGCGGCGGTGGCAGCGTGAGCTCGAGCGGCAGGCCTAGCGGCGGCGCGAGTGATGCCGGCGCGGCGGAAGGTGGCGCCGCGGACGGCGGCACCGCGGACGGCGGCACCGCGGACGGCGGTGCTGGGAACGACAACGTGGGTGACGACGGCATCGACTGCACGTTCGACGACTGTTCGAGTGGGCAGTGCCAGCACACGCCGCTACACTTCAGGTGCGCCGACGGCAAGTATTGCTCGCCCACGGAGGGCTGCGTGGCTGGCGCGGCCTGCGCTGTCGATGCGGATTGCTTTCGCCCCGATGCGTGCACGGCCGCTCGCTGCGACGTAGCAAAAAAGAGGTGCATTTACACCTTTTTGGACGGCGATCACGACGGTGACGCGCCCGAGAGTTGCGGTGGCACCGACTGTGACGACTCCAAGGCCACGGTTCGCGGCGCGGGCAGCGAAGTGTGTGACCTGCTCGACAACGACTGCGACGGAGTGGTCGACCCTCCGACTGCGTCGGACTGCGGCGATGGCAAGAGTTGCACGCAGGGGAAGTGCGATTGCTTGGCGCCGAACACCCTCTGCTCGGGTGCGTGCGTTGCCACCAAGAGCGATCCAATGAATTGCGGCGTTTGCGGCAAGACTTGTCAGGCAAACGAGACTTGCGAGGCCGGGCTCTGCACCTGCACGACAGGGCTGACGAAGTGTGCAGGGACCTGCGTCGATCTCAGTCAGAATCACGATAACTGTGGAGCGTGCGGCAAGAAATGCGGAGACGGCGTTTGCGCGGCGAGCGCTTGCAGCTGCCAAGTGGGCACCACGAGTTGCGGCAGCAGTGGGCTGCTCTCGTGCAAGGACACCTCGGCCGACGCCAACAATTGTGGCGGCTGCAACAAGCGATGCATGGGCGGCGCGCTGTGCGAGAACAGCGGCTGTGACGTGACACTGCAATGGATGAAGCTCTACGGCGTCCAGCAGGCGTCCGATCCGGTAGGCCATTCCCACCAAGCGAAGATGATCACCGATTCGTCAGGCAACCTTTTGGTCGCCCTCGCTCTCGAGCCCGGAACGGTCACCGCACTTCCCAACGGGCTTGCCACTTTGTGGAGCAATCAATACGTACTCGCGAAATTCGGCCCGAATGGTGATTTCATCTGGGCCGTGCCAGCCGGCAATGGCGTCACGAGTATGGCCGCCGTTGGCTCCGACTTCTGGGTCGCGAACTACACGACTGTCGGCTATCCCATTACGCTCGCGGGTCAGGCATTTGCCGTGGCCAGCGGCTATCAAGCGGCCACCGCGCTGGTCAAGATCAGCGGCGTCAACGGCTCCGTGCTCGACTACTTTCAGCTCGATGCAACGTCATGGAATACCAGCAGCCAACCGAAGCTGAAGTCGATCGGTTCCAATGTGTGGCTGGCTGACGTCAGTAAAGACCTGAAGCGTGGCTCCGTCAGCTGGGCGCCCCCTTCAGCCAACTACACCAGCTACCTGTACCCGCTCGGCGGCGAGCCACTGTGGCTACCTGGATACTTGAGTTCGCTCAGCGTCGACACGGACTCGAAGCTCGTTGTCGACTTGAGCCTTCCCGCGGGCGCAACGTTTTTGCTCGGAGGCCAGACCTTCACCACCGCGCCCAACGAATACCGTCGGGGAGTGGCTCGCTATTCTCCCAGCTTGGTTCCGCAGTCTGCCAAGCTCGTCGATCAGGACGGGCTTTTCGTGACAGGCAGCTCGACCCTGACTTTCATGAAGAGCTTCACGCTTCCGGCGAGCGAGCTCTTCTATCGCTACGACGCGGCTGGGGTGCTGACTAAAACGGGGTTACAGGGGCCATTCAACGCCAGCCAAGCGCGGAGTGAAAGTGGCCGGCTGTTCATGATCGGCAATGGCAGCTCCGGAGAGGGAAGTTACTACGGTCACTCCATCGGCGTTGGCTACCCGGGCGTGCTGCTGACTTTTGCGGAAGACACACTGAAGTTCCAACGCGCCGCGCGCTTCTCGCTCGAACTCGGCAGCTCCTACGGCTACGGAAGGGTCGAAGACGTGGTGATCACCGATGGCGGAAATTCCGTAATTCTATCGGTCATCTTCAAACGCGGCATCACCGTTGATCAGCAGTCGTACGACTTTGGCGGCAGCGCGATCGGGTTCGGCTTGATCAAGCTGGCTCTTCACTAATTCGACGCGAACGCTCGGGGCCGTTCGAGGCAAACGCTCGGGGCCGGTTCGAGACAAACGCTCGGGGCCGGTTCGAGACAAACGCTCGGGGCCGGTTCGAGACAAACGCTCGGGGCCGGTTCGAGACAAACGCTCGGGGCCGGTTCGAGACAAACGCTCGGGCCGGTTCGAGGCGAACGCTCGGGGCCCGGTTCGAGGCGAACGCTCGGGGCCTGGCCGAGCGCGGGCGCCAGGGAACGGGAGCGTGTTGACGAATTGGCTAATGATGTTAGCTTAAAGATAACCAAATTAGCCCCCACGGAGGATATTGTGACCGAATACCTGAGCATCGCCGGCAAGAGCATCGCGTACGACGTGACCGGAGGAGGGCCTCTCGTCGTCCTCGCGCACGGCATTGGCGACAGCCGGCACTCCTACCGTTTCGTCGTTCCGGCCCTGGTGGCGGCCGGGTACCGGGTCGCAAACGTCGACATTCGCGGCTGCGGTGACTCCAGCCTCGGCTGGGACGGGTACAGCCGCAAAGACATCGCCGGTGACCTGGTCGCCGTCGTGCGTCACCTCGGTGGCCCGGCGGTGATCATCGGACATTCGATCAGCGGTGGCGCGGCGACCATCGCGGCCGCCACGGCGCCCGACGTGATCACCGGGGCCATCGAGCTGGCCCCCTTCACCCGCAAGCAGTCAGTCCCCCTGGGCGGGCTGTTCCGGGTCAAGCGCTACCGGGCCGGTTCCACCCAGCTCGGCATGACCATGCTCCTGGGAAGCCTGTCAGCTTGGAAGAAGTACCTCGACCTGGCCTACCCCACCAAGCCCATCGACTGGGACAGCGAGCTGGGCCGGATCGAGACCAAGATGAGCGAGCCCGGCCGGATGAAGGCCCTGCAGGCCATGTGCAAGAGCGCACCCACCGACGCCGGCGCGCAGCTGCCCAACGTCACCTGCCCGGTCCTAATCATCCAGGGCAGCCTCGACCCCGACTGGGCCGACCCGCGCGCCGAGGGCGAGAAGATTATTGCCGCCCTGCCCGCCGGCCTGGGCGAGCTGGGAGTCATCGATGGCGCAGGTCACTACCCCCACGCCCAGACCCCCGACCAGGTCCTCGCGCTGGCCCTACCGTTCTTGGCGAAGACGCTGACCAATGCCTAGGGTCCGGCTGGGCTCGCTCACTGACCTCACTGCTGGCGGCGAGCCTGCAAACGCGCTGGTAAACCCGCGATGCAAAACGGTGCGCGGGGGTGGCGTGTAGGGGAAGGGGGCAAGTTGCGATTGCGCGACGCGTCGGCTTACGTTGCGACAATGGGAAATCGGGTCGCACCGCTGGGGTTGTCTCTCGCCATCATTGCGCTGATCTCGTCGAGTTGCAGCTCCAACGACGACGATTCCCGGCTGCCCGCGAACGCCGGTAATGCAGGCCAATCGGGCAGCGCTGGTCGTGCGAGCGGCGCGGGGGACGCAGGGACCAGTGGACTCCCGCAATCGGGCGCGGGCGGCGGCAGCGCAATCCCGAGCGCGGGAGCGGCGGGCGACGCCGGAGATGAAACCCGGGGCGGCGCGGGCGGCGTGGGGGGCGAAAGCGGTGGCGCCGGCGCGGGCGGAGCATTCATCGGCGTTGCGGAGACGGCGTGCGTCGAACACTCCGACTGTTTTCCGGTCTGTCAGCACTACGGCTGGCCAAGCGCAAAGTGCTTTGGCTATTGCT
>Ga0302321_100005151_pt1 | contig 11412 bp, 5 predicted proteins | sample Fen_T0_1_FD_202505 | JGI IMG/M metagenome (GOLD analysis project Ga0302321, IMG submission 202505) | Peat permafrost microbial communities from Stordalen Mire near Abisko, Sweden - Fen_T0_1 | ecosystem: Environmental > Terrestrial > Soil > Wetlands > Permafrost | place: Sweden: Abisko...
CAGTTCGCCCGAGGTTGGTAGATAAAACTTGGATACAAGGTTTATGATCGAACTTTTGCCGCTACCGGTATGACCGACCAACGCGACGACTTTCCCCGCTTCGGCGGTGAAGCTCACGTCGTGCAGAACCAACCGCCCCGGATCGTAGCCAAATGATACGTTGCAAAACTCGATGCGGGCACCCGTGGCGGTCGGCGGCCGTGGCAGATCTTTGGCCGTCGGCGCATCCTGCCAGTCCGGCTTCATGTCGAGCAGCCGAAACACCCGCTCCGCGCCAGCCATCGCGATCAAAGCCTGCGTGTATTGGTTTCCCAAAACTTGAATTGGCGCAAAGAACATGTTCGCCAAGAGGAAAAATTTGATGAGCACGCCGACATCGCCGCCGTGATGCAGCACGCCCCAGCCGCCGACCGTCAGCAAAATCGCGACGAAGAACTGACTGTTGAGTTCCAAGAGCGGCGTGAGCACCGCCGAGGTTCGTGCGAGCGCGATGCTGTAGCGCGAGTGATCCGCCAGCAGTCGGCGGAAAAGCCCGGCGTTCGTCTCTTGTCTGACAAACCCTTGGGTCACCCGAATTCCGGTGACCGATTCAGCCAGCGTGGCAGTGACCCGGCTGAAACTTTCCTGTGCAGCGCGCGAGTGCTGGCTGAGCTGCACGCGAAAACGTCGGTTGATCGACCACAAGATCGGAGCCAGCGCGAGCACGATGCAGAACAGCCTCCAATTCATATACAACATCACCGCACCGACAAAAACCATCTGGCCCATTTGCACGATGCTCACAAAAAGCGAATCCTGGATGCCCACGCGAATCGCTTCCACGTCCGAGGTCACGCGGCTGATGATGCGCCCCAATTTCACGCGATGGAAAAAACTCATCGGCATGCGTTGCACATGCGCGAAGATTTCCGAGCGCAGTCCGTTCACGATCAATTCGCCGATCTCCAGCGCGAAACGCTGCCGAAAATGAAACAGACCGTCGGTGAACAACGCGAGACCGCAGTATCCAGCAATCCACCACACCAGCTGGTTGATCTGATGCCCCGCGACCGGTCCGGTGATGATTTCGGCACTCAACCAAACGAGGGAGGGAAGCTGGACGGAGCGAAAAAGCGTCAACACGATCAACCAATTTCTCTTTGCCTCATGCGGTTTGGTATAGCCGAACAACCGGCGGACAAGCCCCCACTCCAGCGGTTTGAACTGCGGCTCGTCATCTTCCTCGTCCCGCAACCGCTGGACGAGCAGGGGCACGCCCCCTTGATTTGGCGCTTTCATGCGGTTTTGCCTCCAGTATTTGCCTGCAACAGCTCCCGGCTATCGACCAACTGAAGATCGGCCACGCGCAGGTACGGACCCGGCTCGCGCATCAGTTTTTCATGCGTGCCGGACTGCACGATGCGACCGTCTTCCATGACAATGATAAAATCCGCGCGGCGCAACGTGCTCAGTCGGTGCGCCACAATAAACGTCGTGCGACCGGCAATCGCGTTGTCCAACGCCTCGAAAATTTCATGTTCGGTCTGCGAATCGATTGCCGCCGTCGGATCGTCGAGCAGCAGAATCGAAGGCTCAAGCAACACGGCACGGGCAATCGCCAGCCGCTGCCGCTGCCCGCCGGAAAGGCTCATGCCGCTCTCGCCGAGCACGGTGTCATAACCTTTCGGCAGCGCCAGGATGAAGTCGTGCGCTGCTGCAATGCGCGCCGCCTTTTCGACCTGCGCCCGCGTTGCCTCCGGATGACCAAAGGCAATGTTGGCTGCGACGGTGTTGCTGAAGAGAAAGCTCTCCTGAAAAACCAAACCAATATTTCGGCGCAGATCGTCGAGGTTGAGTTGCCGCACATCAAAGCCGTCGACCGTAAGCCGGCCGGTGGTCACATCGAAAAACCGCGGGATCAAACTCATCAACACGCTTTTGCCTGCGCCGGTCGCGCCGAGAATCGCTACGCACTGACCGGGCTTCACTTCGAGATCGATGTTTCGCACCACCTCCGTCGACGCAGCATAGGCGAAGGAAACGTTTTCGAAGCGCACCGCACCATCGAACCGCGGGCGGCGAATCGCGTTCGGCGCGTTCTTCACCTCGATTGGCGCATCGAGAATTTCGAAAACCCGCCGGGCGCCAATCAAAGCCTGCTGCACGCTGTTCACGAGCGTGGCGACCTGGTTGACCTGTCCCGAGAATTGCTCGAGCAAACCGGCAAAAACCACCAAACCCGTTCCAAGCGGCAGTTGATCATGGGCCACGAGCCAGCCGCCGTAGCCAAGAAGAACCATCATGTTGACCCGCGTCAGAAATCCCACCGACGGGCTGAACAGGCTCACGCGCCAGAAGATAGCGCGCTGCTGATCGAAGACCTCTTGGTTGCTGTGCTCAAAGCGTTCCCGGTCCTCCTGCTCGCGACCAAAACCTTTCGTCACCTGGATGCCTTGCACGCTTTCCGTGAGATTTTGCACCATCTTTTCGACCAGTGTGCGGTTCTGCGCGTAGGCTGGCTGGATGCGGCGGGAAAAACGCGTCGCCAGCAACAACAGCAACGGCGTGGTCGCGAGGCAGGCAAGCGTTAGTCCTACGTGCAGGTTACTCATATAGATGACGTACACGGTGAGCGACACGATCATGATGACGCTCTGGATCAGCACCTGATCGACAAACATCCGCACCGACTGCACATCGCCCGTCACCCGCGTGATGATTGAGCCGGTGGTGTTCGCGTCAAAAAAGCGAAAGCTCAACCGCTGCAGCTTGTCATAAATCTCACCGCGCAAATCGACCACGAGCCGTTGCTGCACGAGTTTATTGACCGAGACGGTGTAGAAATAGTTCAACACCGCCCGCAGGACCGCGAAGGCGAGAATGGCCCCCGCAATCAACAGCAACACGCGGTCCGGCTGCCAATTGCCCGGCAGGCTCAGGCCAAACGGACCGCGGGGAAATGGCACAACGGAAGCGGTCATCCCGCGCTGTGAGAGAACGTGCCGGATATAATCGATGCCGAGCCCGGTGAAGCCGAGACCGCTCAACCCGAACGTCAGCAGCACAAGTTGCAGCCCGAGCACTTGGAGGCAGCGCGCACGATAGCGCCAGGCCAGCCCAAACAGCCGCCGGATGAGCTCCCAGTTCGAGAGCGAATTGTCAGCGGTGGTTGGCGTCGGCTCTGACATGAACGGGGAACGGTAACGTTCAGGTCGGCGAAGACACGGTTTTTTTTGGCGGCGCCGAACGGCATAGGCTTGGCAGTCCGGTGAAAAAACACCTGAATCATGGCTCAAAATTACGTCTCCGTCATTTCCAACCTAGCGTCAGCGTAATTTCAGTACGGCAGGATGAGGGCCTTTTCGGCGAATCCACTTCAACCACCCCACACCAGTACTATTATAATAGAGTGAGCCTTGCCTGTTTGCCTGCCGCACAGACTGTTTAAGTAACCGCCCCGCGCTCACATCGTCGCTTAATTCACCCGAAAGCGTTTACTCCATGCCCGCTCGAATCACTCCCAACGCTTCACGACAACACCGGATGTTAAACTCAAAATATTGTAGAGTCTTGCTTCTCGGTGCTGGTTTGAGTGTCGCTTGGGGCGGTTGTTCCTTTTACCGACCGATGCCGCTCGATCAAGCCCGAGTCGATGCCGCACTTGAGACGCCAAAACTCGAAGCGGTTAAAATTGCCGCTGCCAAGATCGAGCACCCGCTGATCAAACCGCTAATGATCGATGGCCGCGACGGTTTTTCACCTGACGAAATTGCGGTCATGACCGTTATCGTGAGCCCTCAGCTGCGCGCATTGCGCGATCAACGCGGAGTCGCCCAGGCCCAGGTTTTGCAGGCCGGCATCCTGCCCAACCCGCAGTTGAGTTACGCCCTCGACCGCCCGCACGGCAACGACGACCCAACGCTGGTCGATGCCAAAACGCTCGGTCTCAGCTGGGACGTCACCTCGCTTCTCGCCCACCACGATTTGGTCAAAGCCGCCAAAGCTAGCGCCGCTTCGCTCGACCTCCAGATCGCGTGGCAGGAATGGCAGGCGGCTCAAGATGCCCGCCTGCGCGCCTTCCGCCTGCTCTCGCTCGAACACCAACTCCCGCTCGCCCGCGAAATCGAAAACGACCTCGCCGACAGCCTTTCGCGCAATCGCAAAGCCGTCGAACTCGGTCACAAAACCAGCACTGATCTCACCGCCGCCAGCGAAGCCTGGAGTCAGGCACAGAACAACCGCTTTGCCCTCGAACAAGCGATCACCGAAGAACGCCTCGCACTGAATCTCGCGCTGGGCCTGCCTGCCAACCACCCGCTCCGGATCAAACCAGCCGCCAATTTTACCGAACCACTCACCACCACCGAAACGACTGTCGCCACGCTCCTGCAAGGCTTGGAAAAACGCCGCCTGGATCTCGTCGCTCTCACGCTCGGCTATCAAAGCCAGGAAGCCGGCCTGCGGGCCGCCGTGCTCGCGCAATTCCCCAAGATCGGCCTCAGCCTCGCGAAAGCCCGGGACACCAGCAACGTCAAGACGCGCGGTTATGGCGTGACGGTTGATCTGCTTTTGTTTGACCGCAATCAAGGTCAAGTCGCCATCGGTAAAGCAACCCGCCAGCAGTTGTTCGATGAATATGTGGCCCGCGTGGCCGAGGCGCGTTCAGAAGTCGTGCAAATTTCGGCCAACCTTGCCAACACGCGGACTCAGCTAAGAACCGTGAATGCGTCGCTGCCTGAATTGGAGCACTGGATCAGTTCGTTTGAAAAAGCACTGGAAACCCGCAACGCCGACCTCATGGCCTACCGCGATGCCCGCGGCATCCTCGCCAGCCGGCGCATGGAGCAATGCAAACTTCAACAGGATCTGCTTGAGCTCAGCGTGGCGCTGGAAATCGCCACAGGGCGCCCGCTCCTGAACCGCGACCAAACCAACTGATTAATTTCTTTTATGAAAAAGGTTCTTATTTTCCTGGTGATCGCCGGCCTTGCCGCAGGCGCATGGTTTTGGTTCAAACCTCGCGCTGCAGGCGAAGCCGCCGAAGAAAAGCCCGTCGCCAAGGTCGAAACAGCGCCGATCAGCCACCAGGTCATCACACAAACCTTGGATCTTTTTGGCAATATTGCCGCCGCGCCATCGGGCGATCAAGCGGTCGCAGCGCCCTTCGACTGCGTGATCCGCGCCATCCACACGAGCACCGGAGCGCCTGTCGCCGCCGGCGATCTCCTGCTCGAAATCGGACCAAGCCCGGACACGGAATTGCAGCTTGAGTCAGCTCGCAGCGCCTTCGTTCTCGCCACAAAAGCGCTCGCCGCCACCCAGGAACGCTACGATTTGAAACTGGCCAACAGTCAGGAGCTGCTCACCGCCCAACAAGCCGAACAGGACGCAAAAGCCAAAATTACCAGCTTTGAAAAACGCGGGCTCGGCGGCGACGGCAAGATCATCGCTGCCAGCGCCGGAATGGTGAGTAAATTTGAGGCCAGCATCGGCTCGCTGATCACCGCCGGCACCGCCTTGATCACCATAACCACCGGAGATCGGCTCGAAGCGCGTCTCGGGATTGAGGCAGCCGACGTGACGCAAGCCAAACCTGGTCAAACCGCCACGCTGGTCTCGGTTAACCGGCCTAGAGTCGAACCGGTGAAATCCAGCGTTCGCGTGGTGGCCGCCACCATCGATCCGGCCAGTGGCTCGGCCGAGGTTCGCGTTTCCGTGCCGGCGGGCGCTGCTCTCATGCCAGGCGAACACGTCATCGGCTCCATCGAGCTGCAATCGAAAGAGGCCCTGGTCGTTCCACGCAGCGCCGTGCTGCCCGACGGCGAGCGCCAAATCGTCTTCACGGTGAAAGACGGCAAGGCTGTCCGTCACGAAGTTCAAACCGGCATTACCTCTGGCGACCTGGTTGAAATTGGTGGTGGAGATCTGAATACAGGTGACCTCGTCGTCACCCTCGGCAATTACGAGCTGACTGACGGCATGGCCGTGCACACCGGCGACGACGCCGAGGCTAAAAGCGGAAAGGAAACGAAGGATGGCAAGGAGGAGGCCAAGCCGTGAATTTTGTCGCCTGGATGCAGACGCACAAGCGCTCCATCCTTTTCCTCCTGGTTTTACTCGCCCTCAGCGGACTCGCCGTCAGCTGGACGCTGCCCGTGGCGCTGTTTCCCCATGTGAATTTTCCGCGCATCGTCATCGGCCTCGAAGCAGGCGACCGCCCGGCTGAGCAGATGACAACGGAGGTCACGGTGCCGGTCGAGGAAGCGGTTCGCTCAGTGCCCGGACTGCGCAACATCCGCTCCAAATCCAGCCGCGGCGAGGCGGAGATCTCGATTAATTTCGATTGGGAGCAAGACATGGTTTCGGCCATGCTGCAGGTGGAATCGGCGGTCAACCAGGTGCTGCCGAAGCTGCCCACCGGCACGACGTTCGAGGTGCGGCGCATGGACCCGACCGTTTTTCCCATCGTCAATTACAGCCTGACGTCCGATCGCCTGTCGCTCGTGGAATTGCGCGACCTCGCCTACTACCAACTCCGACCGATGCTCTCAACGATCCCTGGCGTGGCAAAGGTCGTTGCCGTCGGCGGCCAGGAGGCGGAATACCGCGTCACGATCGATCCAAACCGGCTGGAAGCGCATGGCTTGACGACGGCTGATGTTGCCAAATCACTCTCCACCGCCAACACGATCAGCGCCGTCGGCCGGCTTGAGGACCATTACAAACTCTACCTCGCAATGGTGGACAATCGCACCGCCGACCTGCGACAGCTTGGCGAAACGATTCTGCAGAAAAGCCCTACTGGCTTCGTGCGTGTCTCCGATGTGGCAGCTGTCACGCTGGACACCGTCCCTCAGTGGACACGCGTGACCGCCGACGGACACGACGCAGTCTCGCTGGAGGTTTATCAACAGCCAGACGGCAACACCGTGCAAATCGCCCGCGAGGTGCAGGCCAAGCTGCACGAATACCGACCCCGGTTGCCCCGCGGGGTGACGATCAAAAACTGGTACGATCAAAGCCAGCTCATCGTCGGCGCAGCGGTCAGCGTGCGCGACGCGGTGTTTATCGGGGTCATTCTTGCCGGTGGCGTATTGCTGCTGTTCCTGCGCAATGGCAAAATCACGCTGATCGCCATGGCGTGCGTGCCCGCCTCGCTCGCCGCGACCGTTCTCCTGCTAAAATTGCTCAACAGCAGCTTCAACATCATGACGCTCGGCGGCATGGCGGCCGCCGTCGGGTTGATCATCGACGACGCGATCGTGATGGTCGAACACATCATGCGGCGTCTGCGCGGACACTCCGGTCAACACCGCGGTCTAGTGTGGTCTGCGGCGGCAGAATTCACCCGTCCGCTGATTGGCTCCTCGCTTTCCACCATCATCATTTTCGCACCGCTCGCCTTTCTCTCGGGTGTGACCGGCGCTTTCTTCAAAGCGCTCTCGCTCACGATGGCAGCGAGCCTCGTGATTTCGTTTCTCATCGCCTGGCTGGCCGTGCCGATTCTCGCGGACCATTTTTTGAAAGAAAAAGACGCCAACCAAAAAGAAGGTGGCGTATTCACCGAACGGATTCACCGAGCCTACCAAAGGCTGATGAGCCGCATCCTCGCGACGCCCGCACTGGTGCTGCTCGGCGTCGTGCCATTGTTGATCGCGGCGTGGCTTTGTTATCAACACGTCGGTTCAGGCTTTATGCCCTCGATGGACGAAGGCGGTTTCATCTTCGACTATCGCGCCGCGTCAGGAACGTCGCTCAGCGAAACCGACCGGCTGTTGCGCCAGGTTGAAAAGATCATCCAGGACACACCAGAAGTGGACACCTACGCCCGGCGCACCGGACTCCAGCTCGGCGGCGGCCTGACCGAGGCCAACGAGGGAGATTTTTTCGTGCGGCTCAAACCGATACCTCGCCGCGATATTGACGAGGTGATCGACGACATCCGCAGCCGGGTCGAAAAAAACGTGCCCGGGCTGGAGACCGAGATGCTCCAATTAATGGAAGACCTGGTTGGCGATCTCACCGCTGTACCCCAACCAATCGAGATCAAGTTATTTTCTGACGATTCCGCGCTGCTCCAAACCACCGCTCCGAAGGTCGCGCAAGAGATTGAAAAGATTCCCGGTGTCGTGGAGGTAAAGGACGGCATCGTGCTCGCCGGTGACGCGCTCAACATCAACGTCGACCGGGCGCGTGCCGCGCTCGAAGGCATGGACCCGGCGGCTGTCACGGATGCGGTCGAGGGTTTGCTCTCGGGTGTGACCGCCACGACAAAAATAGAAAGCGGTCCCAAGCTGATTGGTATCCGCGCCTGGATACCGCCTTCGTCCCGACGCACCGCGGATGACATCGGTAATCTCGATTTGCGCGCTCCCGACGGCCACTTCTTTCCGCTCAAACGCGTGGCCACGATTACGACTATCGCTGGCCAGCCACAGATCGCCCGCGATGATCTTAAGCGCACGCTCGCCGTGACCGCCCGCATCACGGGCCGCGACCTCGGCTCAACCATGCGCAAAGTCCAAACGACACTCGTTCAACCCGGCCTGATTCCGCGCGGCGTTTATTTCTCGCTGGGCGGAACCTACGCCGAGCAACAAAAAGCGTTCGCCGGACTCATCGCCGTTTTTGCCGGAGCTGTCGCGCTGGTTTTCCTGTTGTTGCTTTTCCTCTATGAAAAATTTCGGACCGCGCTTTCAATGCTCGCCTGCACGTTGCTCGCGCTGTCCGCCGTCACGATCGGCCTGTGGCTGACTCGCACCGAGCTCAACATCTCGTCGATGATGGGCATGACGATGATCGTCGGCATCGCCACCGAAGTGGCAATTTTCTACGTTTCCGAACTCGTTTCGCTGCCCGACAACCTGGAGCCGCACGCTGCGCTGATCCAGGCCGGCCTCAATCGCATGCGACCGATCGCCATGACGACGTTTGCCGCCATCCTTGCGTTGCTGCCGCTCGCACTTGGCATCGGGCAGGGCTCAGCCATGCAACAACCGCTTGCCATCGCCATTATTTCCGGCCTCGTCGTGCAGCTGCCACTCGTTTTGATCGTGCTGCCCGTGATTCTTTCGCTGCACGTGTTTGGCAAAAAAACGCCTTCCGCTCCGCAACTAGCACGTTCTCCCTAAACCCCCGTCAGCAACCTGCTCGTTCTCCCTCCATGAAAATCAAAAGCCTTAGCCTTGTTCTGCTCGGCCTCGGAACCTGCACCGCAGCCTTCGCGGAATACAAAATCGTAAGCCACTTCGCCATCGGCGGCGAAGGCGGCTACGATTACCTACGCGTCGATCCCTCGGCCCGCCGCCTTTTCGTTTCTCATGGCAATAAAGTAGAAGTACTCGACGTGGATTCAGGAAAAATAATCGGCGAAATTGCCCCCACGCCCGGCGTCCATGGGATCGCGTTTGCGCCCGAGTTTAGCCACGGCTTCATCACCAACGGAGGTGACAGCACAGTAACACTGTTCGATCTAAAAACCCTGAAGCCAATCGAAACCATCAAAGTCACCGGCAAACGCCCGGACGCGCTGGATTACGATCCTGACACCAAGCAGGTCTTCGTCTGCAACCATGGCAGCGGAAATATCACCGTGCTCGATGCGGACAAAGGCGCGGTTAAAGCCACGATCGAACTCGGGGGCGCCCTCGAAGAGCTGGCGTTTGATGGACGCGGTCATCTGTTCGTGAACTCTGAGGACCGCAATGCGATCCATTATGTGGATACGCACACGTTAAAACTGCTGGCCACCTGGCCACTCGCGCCCAACGAAGGGCCGACCGGACTGACCATTGATCGCGAGCACCACCGACTCTTCGCCGCCTGCGGAAACAAACTCGTCGTCGTTAACAGCGACACCGGAGCCATCGTCACCACCGTGCCGGTCGGGGAAGATCCAGACGGCGCCACCTTCGAACCCGCGACGGGCCGCATCTTCGTGCCGACCAGGGACGGCCAGCTCACCATCATTCACGAAGACTCGCCGGATAAATACACAGTGGAACAAAACCTTCCCACGCAGCACGGATGCCGAACCATCGCTCTTGATCAAAAGACGGGGCGCGTATTCCTGCCGACAGGCAAGTTCACTCCGGCACAGGCCTCAACGACCGGCGGACCTGCCCGGGAAAAGCTAATCCCCGGAACATTCGAAGTCCTGGTGGTCGGACCATAACTTGTAAAACCAGCCATAAATTGTTCATACCGCTCAAGGGAGACGCGTGAAAACGTCTCTCTTTTTCATGTCACAAACCTGAGCAGTTCTGGCGTTTGGAGGTAGGGACGAGCCACCGGGCCGTCCGGCGACCGTGGACTCATGGCAGATCACGGTCGCGCCAAGTCTTAATGTTTTCTTAACGCTTTCGCGCCACCTCTTAATTAGGCGGAAGGCCGGGTGAGGACTACGATGGGCACATAACAAAACAGCCATGACCGATCTCACCTTTGTCATCATCACGCTCGCGTTCTTCGCCCTTGCAGCCGCCTACGCCGGTTTCTGCGAAAAGGTCCGCTAAGCGTCGATCTCCCGACCACAACCATTCTCTCCATGGAAACCATCATCATCGCTCTCCTCGCCCTCGCCACGCTCGGCTACCTCGTCGTCGCCGTGTTGTGCCCTGAAAAATTCTGAGCTGCTCGCACCATGAATAATCCAAACTCCTGGCTTCAGTTCGCGCTCTACGTTGGCGCGCTGCTCCTAATCACCAAACCGCTCGGGCTCTACCTCGTGCAGGTACTCGACACCGACGGCAAGACCTGGCTCGACCGCATCGTAAAGCCGGTCGAACGGCTCACCTACCGCGTGTGCGGCATCAATCCGAATAGCGAACAGAGTTGGTTCGGCTACACGATGGCCATGCTGATGTTCAGCGCAGTCGGGATGCTCTTCACCTATTTCATCCTGCGTTATCAGGATCATCTGCCGCTCAACCCGCAGAATCTGCCCGGGCTTTCACCGCATCTGGCGTTCAACACCGCCGCCAGCTTCACGACCAATACCAACTGGCAGAGCTATAGCGGCGAGTCGACCATGTCGTATCTGTCGCAGATGGTCGCGTTGACCATTCACAACTTTACCTCAGCTGCCGTCGGTATCGCCATCGCCGCCGCACTAGTGCGCGGCATCGCCCGGCAGACCACCAAGACCATCGGCAACTTCTGGGCCGACACCGTGCGCGTCACTTATTACCTGCTCGCACCGGTCTGCGTCGTCTTCGCGCTCTTTCTGGTTTCGCAGGGCATGATCCAGAATTTCAAACCGTACACGACCGCCAAAACCTTCGAGCCCTACACCACGCAGGTCGCCAAGACCGACGACAAAGGCCAGCCCGTCTTAGCCGCCGACGGCAAAACTCCCGTCATGGTCGATCAGGTCGTGGATACGCAGACTATCGTGCAGGGTCCGATGGCTTCGCAGGTCGCAATCAAGATGCT
>Ga0302321_100005153_pt1 | contig 11411 bp, 13 predicted proteins | sample Fen_T0_1_FD_202505 | JGI IMG/M metagenome (GOLD analysis project Ga0302321, IMG submission 202505) | Peat permafrost microbial communities from Stordalen Mire near Abisko, Sweden - Fen_T0_1 | ecosystem: Environmental > Terrestrial > Soil > Wetlands > Permafrost | place: Sweden: Abisko...
CCTACCTTGGGAAAACGGCTGTGTTTGTCTTCCGGGGTGAGAAGGCCATGGACCTGGAGGCGGTGGGTGACGAGAACAAGCCGATAGAGCTAGCCGACCTGGAAGCCTTGTCGTTGCCGCTGTTAGTTGCCTTGGCCAAGGTGACCGGGCGGGTGAGCCTATGACGGTCATCACCATCGGACAACGCAAGGGCGGGAACGGCAAGAGCACCAGCGCGTTGAACCTGGCTCACGCCTTCGCTCTGACGGGCAAGCGGGTTCTTCTGGTCGACCTGGACGACCAGAAGAACAGCACATCAGCCATCCAGACGGCCACCACCCCGACCAAGACAGTGGAAGACCTGTTGCTGGATGCTTCGGTGACGGTAGGCGCGGCGGCCGTGGCGACCACCTGGCCGGGCGTGTCTCTGGTGGCCGCCAGCGCCAACTTGTCGGGGACAATCCGGGAGCTCGACGGCGAGGTGGGCAGCCACCTGGTCCTCAAGGAGAAACTAGAGGCCGCTAGCGGCTTTGACCTGGTTCTGATCGACACTTCCCCTTCTTTGAACATTCTTGTGGTCAACGCCCTGTGTGCCAGCCGGTGGCTGTTTGTCCCCTTGTCTTCGAAATACTTCAGTCTGCAGGGGCTGGGCCAGACGCTGGAGGCCTTCCAGAAGGTCAAAGGGCGGCTGAACCCCGACCTGTCGATTCTGGCCCTGGCCTTCGTGATCCATGACCGCCGGTCCGGGTTGGCTAAGGACGTGGTGGACAAGGCCAGGACCGCCTACCCGTCGCTGGTGTGTGACACCCTGGTGGGTCAGAACATCAAGATCGAGGAAGCGCAGGTGCTCAGGCAGTCGATCCTGGGGTATGCGCCCGAGGACCGGGGAGCCGAACAGTACCGGGCGCTGGCGGCGGAACTGACTGAAAGACTAGGGAGGTGAGGCCATGGCCAAGAACCTTCTCAAGGACTTCCGAATCTCGGGCGACGTGATCGACCAGGTAGCCGACAGTCCCCGTCCGGCCCTCCAGGAAACTACTTCGCCTCCCCAGTCAAACTCCGGGACTACCGGCCCGGAGTCCCGTCTGCAGGACGGAGCGGACCCAGGGCCGCCGACAGGGGCAACCCACCTCCCCGACGATGAACGGGGCTCCTTAACTATTGTCGGCGAGTTCTATCAGAAAGAACTGACCACCAACCGGGAAGCTCAAACCTACCTGGAAGGCCTAGGCCTGCTTGATTGGGAAGTCTTGAAGCGCCTGGGCGCTGGGTACTCAGTTGGGGCACTGGTGCCCATTTTGTCAGAGGACCAGAAAAAGGCCCTGACCCGGTTGGGTGTTCTGGATGCTGGCGGAGCCGAGGCCCTGGCCGGGTGCGTGGTGGTGCCGACCACCGACGAGGCCGGGAGGGTGACAGGCTTTTGGGGCCAGAGGACCACCGGCGGCAAGGACCTGGTTCTGGGCCGGGGCCTAGTGAACCGCGATGCGCTGAAAGTCTGGCGGGAAGAAACCGTCTTGACGGGCCTCATGGAAGCCCTAAGGCTGTTAACCCAGGGCTTCGAGCGGGTTCTTCCCTGCTGCCTTCCCCAAGGCTTCACCGACGACCACCTGGGAGCCCTCAAGAATGCCGGAGTCAAGAAAGTCGTGATCGGCTTTGATGTCCCCGGGTTGAAAGACCGCCTAGTCGCCGAAGGCTTCGCGGTGGCTGTCGTCGACGTGGTCGGCCTGAGCCGCCGCGGCGGTCTAGACCGCGAGCGGCTGGAAGACGCCATCAACGCCGCGCCCGTTGTTGTTCCTGAAACCAAGTCCCAGTGGGCCTTCCACAAAACCACGGGCCGGTGGGAGCTGGAAAACGCCGGACTGAGTTACAAGGTGATGGGAAGCAAAGAACGGCCCAGTGCTTCCTTGCGGCTGAGTGTCAGGATCGAGAAGGCCGGAAAGCGCTTCATCGACCATGTGGACCTCTACTCGGCCCGGAGCCGCAGCGGGTTCAAAGAATCGGCTGCGGCTGTCCTGGCTGCCGAGGCGGCTTTAATCGAACAGGACCTACTGGGTCTTCTGGACCAGATCGAGGCGGCCCAGGACGAGGACGAGAAACCGGCGGAAGTAAAAATGACCGAGGCCGAGCGGGAACTCGGCATGTCCTTGTTGACCAGCCCCCGGCTCCTCGACGATGTGGTGACCGATATGGAAATCCTGGGCCACGTGGGCGAAGAGGTGAACAAGAAGCTGGTGTACCTGGCCGCCTCCAGCCGCAAGCTCGACGACCCGGTGAGCGTGGTCATCGTCAGCCAGTCAGCGGCGGGAAAGAGCTTCCTGATTGATACAGTGCGTCTGTTAATGCCCCCCGAGGGGGTGGTGAACCTGACCAGCCTCTCCGACCAGGCGCTGAACTATATCCCCGAAGGCGGCCTGGTGAACAAGCTGCTCATCCTGGGCGAGGCGGTCCACAACGAGGTGGTGGAACACCAGATCCGTGAAATGCTCTCGGCGAAAGAACTGAGCCGGATGGTGGTCACCAAGGACGAGAGGACCGGGAAGCTGGCCAGCAAGGTGGTGCGGCAAAAGGCTTTGGTGAGTCTGATGATGAGCACCACCAGCCACGAAATGAACCCCGAGAACGCCAGCCGGAGTTTCTTCATCCACGCCGACGAGAGCGAGGAACAGACCAAGAGGATCCACCAGCAGCAGAACAAGAAATACACCCTCGAGGAGATGAGAAGACGCCGGGAGCTGGCCCCGGCGGTGATCGCCAAGCACCAGGCGGCGCAAAGGCTGCTGCGGCCTGTGGTGATCGTGAACCCCTTCGCCGGGGGAACTGGCACCCTGGGCATTGATGCCCCGGGCAAACCCTTCCCTTCCTCGCTGATGAGGTCCCGCCGAGACAACAAGCAGCTCAACGAACTGACCGCTGCCGTGTGCTATCTGCGCCAGTACCAGAAGCAGGTAAAAAAGGCCGGGGGTTTGGAGTATGTCGAGTGCGACGAAACCGACGTGAAAACCGCCTGGGATTTGTTCACCCAAGGGATCATGAGCGCCACGTATTTGGAACTGCCGGTGAGCCTGGTGAAGCTCTACGAGGAAATCCGGCGGCTGTGCCGGAGCCAGGCCGAGACGGCGGGGCTGGCCATCACCGACGTGAGCTTTGATCAATCCCTAATCCGCAAGTCGGTGCGGTGGCTGGGGAACGAGAGCATCAAGAAGTACCTGCGCAAGCTGGTGAGCCTGGAGTACCTGGTGACCAAGAGCGGGTTTGGTCGCGGCCAGAGGGTACGCTACCAACTGGCCAGCGATGAAAGCCCGGCTCAGATGGCGGGTTTGGAAGAGCAAAAGTGAAAACTGGGTACTGGGTAAAAAGTGGGTAACGAGGTCAATTACCCACTTAATTCCTTACAGTTGCTGGCTCTAGGTCGAGTGGGTAATGAGAACGCCGGAGAGAGGGACCCAAAGAAGGGACATGCGGCACAACGGCGGGAAACTGGGTAGCGGGTAAAAGGCGGGTAACGGTCCCCATTACCTACTTAAATCCTTGTGGTAAATGCCCCTAGGGGCACTGGGTAATAAAGAACGCCGGGAGAGGCACAGGAAGAAGGGACATGAGTGGAAAACAAGCAGTCGAGCCTGCGGGCTGGGAGCTGGTGGAGCGGTGCGCCAGGCAGATGAAAGCCCAGGGACACAGCCGCTCGGCGGTGGCCGCGATGAGGACCACAATCCGGGCGTTGCTTCGATACATGGAGACCCAGGGTGTGGAGGCCAGGCAGATGGATGCAGAGGTGGCCTGGAACTACCAGCGCTACCTACTCGAAACCCCTCTTCAAGACGGAGGCCGACGCAAGCGCAACACCGTGGTGCGCCTGATGACCAGCGCCCGCAAGTGGTGCGAATACCTGGTGAGTTGGAACCTCCTGAGGGACAACCCGGTGGAGCACGTGAAGAGTATGAAACAGGAGCGAAGCCTCCCCAAGGACCTGATGAAGGAAGAGGAGCTGGAGGAGTACTTGGAACGCCTGGGACGATGGGAGGACGGGGCAAACCTGTGGCAATGGCGATGGCGCTACCGGGCGCACGTGATGGCCGAACTGCAGTATGCCAGCGGGCTCAGGCTCTCGGAAGTGATGGCGTTGAAGGAGGAAGACGTGGACTGGGACAGGGGGGTGATCGTGGTGAAACAAGCCAAGGAAGGCCAGGGCCGTCGGGCGTACCTGAACGACTATGCGCTTGAGGTTCTCAAGCGCTGGCGGCAAATGCGCAACGTGGTCCTCAAGCAAAACGATGCCGTGAAAGACTCCCTGTTCGGGTGCGGGCGTGCGCTGGAGCACACCTACAACCGGATGCTCACACAGATAGCCCAGCAGATGGGAAAGACCGGTTGGACCAGCCACGGGTTCCGTCACTGCCTGGGGTACCACCTTCTTCGCTCGGGGTGCTCGCTGCGCAACATCCAGACCATCCTGGGACACGAGCTGATCAAGACCACTGAGATCTATACGAAGGTGGACGAGACGGACACCCGGGCGGTGCTGGACGCCTGCCACCCTCGGGGCAGGATATGAAACTCTCCCTGAGGGCGGTGGAACAGTTGTGGCTGGAGCGCAGTGCCCAGGAGGGGATAAAGGCCAACACCTTCCGATCCAGAGAGGGCCACTGGAAGATCTTCAGCCGTTACGTCCGAGAGATCTTGGGAGAAGGCTTCGACCTGCGCGAGATGACGGGCGAGGACGGAGTGAACTTCTTGGTGTGGCTGGACACGGGACACTTGCGCCGGCCGGCGGGAGGCTCCTACCAGAGCCACCAACGGGTAATGATCGTGGGGTTTGTGAAGAAGGTCTTCCGTCTTCTGGTCGAGAAAAAGCTTCTGTTGACCAATCCCCTGAGGGGGCTGGAAGTGAAGACGCTCAGCGACCGCAGTCCCCGCCAGGTATTGGAGGAAGAAGAGGTTGCCAGGTTCCTGGACGGCATCGGGGAAGACAGCCTGCTGGGGCTACGGGACCGGTGCCTGATGGAGGTGCTCTACTCCTCGGGGCTGCGGCCATCGGAGGCCGGGGGATTGAAGATCCAGGACGTCGACCTGGAGGCCAGGCTGCTGGTCGTGAACCGCCAGAAGGTGGGCAAGCTGCAGCTGGTGCCGGTGACGCTGGCGGCCGCCGGGTGGCTGGCTAAACAGATAGAGGGTCGACCGGGAGAGGAATTTGTGTTCGGGGGCCCAAGGCCCTTTGGTGCGGCGGGGATGAATACCCGGTTCAAGAAGTGGGCCAGAGCGGCGGGAGTCTACCGGCAGGGAGTGAGTCTCTACAGCCTGCGCCACTCGTGCGCGACCCACCTTCTTAGGCGGGGGGCAGACCTGCGGTATGTGCAGGCGCTTCTGGGACACTCCAGCGTTGAAACCACGGTGGTCTACACCCACGAAAGCGTGGAGGAGATCCGCAAGGTCTACAAGAGCCACCACCCGAGAGAGAACGCATTGTGGAAGGAGGTCTGGGGCGAGTACGAGCAGCGGCTGGAAGCCTTGAGACTCCGACTTGAAACCAGCCACGCCAAGAGCCGGAGCAAGGAAGTCTACAAGCGGGAATGGAAGAAGCGGCGGCTCATGTCGAAGGTTGCCATGGAGGCGGTCCTGACATAGACTTGCAGGCGTGACCCTAGCGGCCCGGCTCCAACCTTCGGTTCTTCCTACCTCTTCATTACTGGCCATGGCGCTGTGGGCCGAAGTGACCAGGCAGGTCTGGAGCGTCTGGGAAGACCTAATAGTGCTGGCGGCCGTCCTGGGCCCATCGACAGACATCCATCCCTCTACTACCCGCGAAAACCCACTAAATCCCGTTGAAATTGGTTCTGGCGAGGCCGCTAGAAGTGGTTCCACATCGTTTTTGACAGATGGTGTGGTGTATATGTGGAACCGTTGGCAGGACCCCGAGACCGGGCGGTTTATCAGCGAGGACCCGGCTCAGTGGGGCGACAACTACTATGCATACGCGGGGAACAACCCGGAGCTTTACATTGACTCGACGGGGTTGAAAGAAGCCATCGGTGCCAACGACCCCACTGGCGATACCAAAGAAGAGAAGAAGGAATACAAGGAGCAGAAAAGCAGTGGTGGAGGTGGTGGCAAGGATAGTGGTGGCTCGACCGAAAACCCAAGCTATCCGAAGTCTGCAGGGTACACCTACAAAAATGGTTACATAACAAGTCCCTCAGGAAATACAGTGGGTAGGTACAATGTCCCTGATCCGGAACCAAAAAAACCGGGACAAAAACCTCCAACCAATAACCCTGGGGATCAAGATTCAAACTTGGCCTTTGTTGGGCCTGCTGTCACCAGTTCAAGCAATCCAGTTGTAGCGGCCGTCAATCTGACAGTCTTTGCCGCAGTCGTTGTAAAGAACGCCTTGGAAGAGGCAGATCAGAGTGTTAAGGAGCAGGTTAAGAAGGATGTTCAAGCATTGAGGGACTTGGACAAAGATAGATACCAGTATCTATTCCGAGGCCTTACACCTGAAGATGTTCGAGAATACGACAACGGAGGACCAATCCTATCGAACTTGGCTAGGCGTATTGGCGGGCCTGCAACTAGCAAGAAACTTCAATCCCAGGATGAAAAAGAACTCCTGCGGACACACTCGATATCTACGGTTGACTCGCCATATGTTAGCGCGACACCCAATCTTGACTTTGCAATATCATGGGCAAGGAAACATGGGACAAACAAGGTTGCTATCATAAGGACACAAAGAGCCATAATGAACTGGGAGAATGAATTTGGTGAGCCAGAATATGTTCTTCCTGGTGCTGTATATCGTTTTGAGATATTGAAAGTGGAAGGACTCCGATGATGCAAGAATCCGAAAATCTAGTCGACCTCTTCAGGTTTGCAGAAGACGATGAGGCAAATTGGCCATATCTCAAAGAGTATCGATTGAAGATCGAGGAATTTCTTCAATCGAGATCCTTCTCTCCTGAGCAAGAGATTCGTTATATGCTCATTGGACTTTTTCCTCTCTATCGAGTGAAGAATCTTGGATCGGAGGATTTCTCGACTAATCGTGATGTACTGCTGAAGCAAGGAACTTATCCGCAGAATATAAGGCAAGCTGAGTATTTTAATGAAAAGGCTGGGTTTGAAATAACCTCGTCACTTCATTACTACTCATTGATAAAGAAAAAGCATGGCAAGAAGATTAGCGCAAACTATTTGGTTGATTTTGTCATTGAAGGGAAAGCGGAAGAATAGACTTATCCGAAGCCTAACCAAGTCTTCAACCTGACAACCAGGCTTCGCCCGGTTGCAGGTTAATACGGGAAGTTAGGCTCGTGCCTCCGGCAGGGAGTTAACCTGCGAGCGAAGCGAGTCAGGTTGAACGACGATTAGGCCGCTGAGGTGGAATCGAACCGACGTCTTCAGCTTGGAAGGCTGAGGCAATAGCGAAGAGCGAACGGGAGCCGGAAACGGTTCCCGTTGTTTTTGACCAACGCATTACGAGTGCGTTGGTAATAGGGGATTCGAACCCCTGACCTATGGATTGCGAACCAATCGCTGGGGAATGGTACTGGTCTCGTTCAGCCATTGGTGTCGTAGTACGACGGCAGGAGCAACGAATGAACGCCCGGCGGTTGGCTTGCCAACGGCTGGGTCCCGTCCGGGAGCGGACACAGGTGGTGAGAGCGGAAACCAAGGGGTTGAAAGGCGCGCCAGGCCCACCAAATGTCCGTTATTCGAAGCTTACGCCTCGCATAACGGCGCATTTGGTGCACCTGGGCCTGTAAAGCGGCGGGAAGCGGTGAGAATCACGGCTTCCCGCTTTTTTTGTGGGTGACTCCACAGATCATCTTACGATGATAGTGAGTAGGAAGAATCGGCCGAATCGAATGGCAAAGCGGATATTGGGACTTCGTGGTGCCAAGAACTTCTTCTTCATCGCAACCTCCTTTGAGCGTGAGCTCTGATACTCCGGATCGTAGATCCAGAAACAGCCTTTGGTTATCTAACGGCTGTCATTAAAAGCAGAGTAGCTACAGGAGGCGAAACAGACTGTAGCGTAGTTAAGCGGTCCGGTTCTTTGGCTTTTGTGAAATCGAGCATCCACCCAGACGGCGGGAAGCGGCGAGCAATCACGGCTTCCCGTCGTTTGTGTTTTGGGCTGACGCGGGGTAGGCTCCTTCTCCGTGCGCTGCCGCACGGGGCGGATGGGCTGGTAAGCCCACCCGCAGTGAAAACAAGGACCCTGAGGCAAGGCAGCTGTGAACCAGGCTCCGGCGGTGGCGGCCTGACAGGGCGGCCGCCGGCGTGGTTGGAGCATCCCCGCCCGGAGGAAGTCGGCCAAACGTTCCGTTTGGTCGAGCCGAAGGCCGAGCGCAGGGACGGGAGTCAGGGGCAGGGCGCATAAGGGGCCTTATGCGCCCTGGGCCGGTGCCTGGGAGACGCCGGGTGAAACCCGGCTTATCCCGGGCAGACTACCGACCCGGAGCCGCTTCCGGAGGGCGGGGGCGAGGTGAAGCTCGGTGTGGAATGCGGCGGAGTGGATCAGGCAAAAACTGTCGAGGCGATGAGGGAAGTCTGCTTCAGCTCGGAGACGGCGTTGATGCACTCATCCTTGGAAGCGAAAGAGTCGCTGGTAAAGATGACATGGGAGTCGTCGAGGAGTCTGAAGCGGAAGGCGGCCGATTCCGAAAAGATCTCGAAACGGGGATGGGCGGCCAGCTGGGAGCCGTCGACGTGGATGGTGATGTCGAAGGGCTTGTCGCCGATGTAGAAGAGTCCGCGTTTTGCCTTGGAAAAGTCGTAGTGGTCCTTCATGGTTCTTGATGGGAATAATACTCGATTTGTTCCTGGGCGTCAGCCTTGCGGGCGGAGATCAGGCGCAGAACCTGCTGTTGGGAAGTGGAGCGGTCGGTGGAGATGACGACGCAGACCAGGCCGTGCTTGGTGGACCCCAGGGAAAGCCACTGCTCTTCCTCAAGGGAAGAATGCTGCTCATCGTACTGGGTGAGGATGTTGGGATCCTGGAAGACGGAAAGGATGTCTTCGAAAGAAAGGCCATGTTTTTTGACGTTGATCCGGTCTTTGGAAAGATCCCACTCGAAGCGCATGTGTACCCAAACCTTTTGCTGGTAGTACCTCAAAGGGCGGTGAAGTGGCAAGGGGGAACGGTCTAAACAATTGTTTAGGCGGGGGAAACAATTGTTTAGACCGGGGAACCAGATGGGGGAAGCTCTGGAACAGCTGTCCAAGAGGATGGAACAACTGTTTTGCCCGTCCGGACAGATGAACAGCCCGATGAAACAGTTGTTCGGGAGGATGGGACAGCTGTACAACCGAGGCGGACAGTTGTCCGGGGCGGTGAAACAGGTGGAGGAAAGGTTCCCTTAGTTGTTCAGGACAGCCCCCCAGATAAACAGGGCCTTCCATGAGCCGGGCTAGTTATTCCTTGGGCTTGGAAGCCAACGAATCAATCATGCCCAGGACGAGGCCTTGGTCCTTCTCGGAGAGCTCAGCAAGCTTCTCATAGGCAACGGCCAGCTTGGGGCGTGGGCCCGGCTTCTTGGTGTCCTCTTCGAGGGGCAGCAGGGCTGTCACGGGGACTTTGAGCCCTTCAGCGACCTCGAAAAGATCCTCAATGGATATTCTTCTCTTGCCAGTCTCGATTGATGCGACGTGGGGTTGAGTGACCTTGAGTCTAGCCGCCAGTTCTGCCTGGCTTAAAGCGAGTTCCTTGCGAAACCGGCTAATATTCCCCCCAATAGCCAGATAGAGGTCACTGGGGCGGCTCCGATTCTCTGTCGACATGGGACGATTATAGTTTGGGACGATTGAAGGGCGGTGTTTCTGTCTTGACATTAATAACCTATGGATATATAATGATAAACAAATAAAAAAGTTTCTATGCCTATTGACACACTTTTGAGAAAGGAGCGGCAACGATGTCAGACAGCAATGAAAACACCTTGCCGCTCCTGGTTCAAACCCTCCGCCATATTCAGAACGCCAGCCATGTTCTGGCTGAATGCCTGGCCCGGTTCAGCGAGGAGCCCGAAGCCGACAAGGTCCGGCAGATGGACCAGCTTTATGGTGTGGCGTTCTTGATGGAGCTGGTAAGCCAGCAGGTGGACCAGGCCCAAGAAACCTTGAAAAACGAAATAGCCTCTCGTTGAGAGGGAAAAAAGAGCCCGCTCCCCTGCCACAGTTTGGCGACCTAACAGGGCAAGCGGGCCGAAGGAAGGACGAGTCCTTCTTGAAGCCAGGATAGCGCTTAAATCCTGAACCGAGAAGGCCCCGTCCGAAAGGACATGAGTATGGAAGTACGGACCAGCGATCTGTACGAAGCGGCCTACTACCTGGAGAAAGGTTGTCGACTGGGCGCGGTAGAAACCGTGCGGGTGGATTCGGGGCGGCCGGACTGCGTGTTCGTGCTGTCGGAGTCGGACGATCTGATGGTGGCCTTGGCGGCCCGGTGGAGCCGGGGGCATACGGAGGTGAACCTCCACGCCTTCCGCAACGCCTACAACCAGGTAGCCGGGTACGTGCACCGGATGAAGCGCTCCACCGGGGGCCGCCGATGACCGTCATCACCATCGGACAGCGCAAGGGCGGGAACGGGAAGAGCACCAGCGCGTTGAACCTGGCCCACGCGTTCGCGCTGACGGGAAAGAGTGTTCTTCTGATAGACCTGGACGACCAGAAGAACAGCACATCAGCCATTGAGACGGCCAGCACCCCGACCAAGACCGTGGAAGAATTGTTGCTTGACCCGGCTGTGGCGGTGGCCGATTGCGCGGTAGAAACCACATGGGCCGGGGTCTGGCTGATCGCCGCCAGCGGCAACCTGTCGGGGACGATCCGGGAACTGGACGGCGAGGTGGGAAGCCACCTGGTCTTGAAAGAGAAGCTGGCGGACGCCAAAGGCGTTTTTGACATTTGCCTGATCGACACTTCCCCCAGCCTGAACATCCTTGTCGTCAACGCCCTTTGTGCCAGCCGGTGGCTGTTCGTCCCCCTGTCTTCGAAATACTTCAGCCTACAGGGCCTAGGGCAGACATTGGAGGCCTTCCAGAAGGTCAAAGGGCGGCTGAACCCCGACCTGTCAATTCTGGCCCTGGCGTTCGTGATCCATGACCGCCGGTCCGGGTTGGCTAAGGACGTGGTCGACAAGGCCAGGACCGCCTACCCGTCGCTGGTGTGTGACACCCTGGTGGGCCAGAACATCAAGATTGAGGAAGCGCAGGTGCTCAGGCAGTCGATCCTGGGGTATGCGCCCGAGGACCGGGGAGCCGAGCAGTACCGGGCCTTGGCGGCAGAACTGACCACAAGAATGGGGAGGTGAGGCCATGGCCAAGAACCTTCTCAAGGACTTCCGAATCTCGGGCGACGTGATCGACCAGGTAGCCGACAGTCCCCGTCCGGCCCTCCAGGAAACTACTTCGCCTCCCCAGTCAAACTCC